>Ga0335073_10002636_pt1 | contig 24640 bp, 16 predicted proteins | sample Lox_Sample_22_FD_207093 | JGI IMG/M metagenome (GOLD analysis project Ga0335073, IMG submission 207093) | Soil microbial communities from Loxahatchee National Wildlife Refuge, Florida, United States - Lox_Sample_2.2 | ecosystem: Environmental > Terrestrial > Soil > Wetlands | place: USA... | reverse complement strand
TTCCCAGCCTGATGGCGCGCACGGGTGACGAGTATGCGCCGGCCTGTGAGCGGCAGCCGCGGCATCACGGGATGGCAAGCTCCAGGAGACTGCGAGCGCCTTGCTCAAGCAGGCGTTCGGCGAGCTTCTCGCCGAGAGCGGCTGCGGATGTACCCCCCTGATGCTCGAGCTCTGCTCGCACGATGCTTTTGCCGTTGGGAGCCGCAACTGCCCCGGTAATGCTGAAGCCTGCAGTTGATCTCAGGCAATGGATGCCGATGGGCACCTGGCACCCTCCTCCCAGCGCGGCGAGGGCGGCGCGTTCCGCGGTCACCGCGAAACGAGTATCGACATCGTCGAGAACGGCGAGCGCCTCGATGGTATCGCGGTCGTCGGCGCGCGTTTCGATGGCGAGAGCTCCCTGGCCTGCCGCGGGACAGAGGATGAGGGCAGGAAATCGTTCGCGGAGATACTCGGTGCGTTCGAGGCGCTCAAGGCCGGCGGAGGCGAGAATGATCGCCTCGGCCTGGCCCTCCGACAGCTTGCGCAGGCGGGTGTCGACGTTGCCCCGGAATTCGAGATACTGCAGATCGCTGCGCACCGACCGGAGTTGCGCCTGGCGCCTGAGGCTGCTTGTGCCGATGCGCGCGCCCGATGGGAGAGCGGCGAAACTTTCAAAGTTGACGGAGATGAATGCGTCGCGGGCGTCGGCCCGTGGGGGGATTGCGGCGAGGGTGAATGGATCGTCGAGCGAGGTGGGCAGGTCTTTGAGGCTGTGGACGGCGAGGTCGATTCGGTGATCGTAGAGAGCTTCCTCAATCTCCTTGGTGAACATGCCCTTGGGGACGGTCGCGCCAACCTGGGCGAAGGTGAGGTTCTGCATTGCGTCACCGCTGGTGCGGATGATCTCAATGGCGACTTCATACCCCTCGATGCGAAGCTGTTCAGCGATGTGATTCGCCTGCCAAAGGGCGAGTTGCGAGCCGCGTGAACCGATTTTCAACAGCGAGGGATTAGCCATCAGGGTTTAGGGATCAGTTTGAAAAAGAGTTCAGTCATCGCGGTCCTTGGAGGTCAAGGCCGGTTCATCCGTAGTGCTGATTGAATCGGCAGGCGGGTTAGACGGGGATGCTGCTTCCCTGCTGCCGTTCAGGCCGAAGGCGGTGCGGATGGTCTCGACAGTGGCTAAATCACCTTCACGGGCCGCCGCTTTCAAAGCCTGCAGCGGCTGGTGCAGAAACTTGTTCACAAGGCCGCGGGTAAGGGCTTCGACAGCGTTCTGTTGCGCCGGGGTAAGAGACTGCAGCCGGGACTGGGCGCGGCGCAGTTCCGCCTGCCGGATGTCCTCCGCAGCGGTCTGCAAATCGACCAGCGCAGGCACGACGTCAAGCGATTCAACCCGGCGCTGATATCGGGCGAGCTCATGCTCGAGGATTTCCTCGGCGCGTTGTGCTTCGCGGGCGCGGTCGGAGAGATTGGAAACCGCGACGGACTGCAGGTCGTCGATGTCGTAGAGGAAGATGCCGTCGAGGCGGTTGATCTCCGGATCGACATCCCGCGGCACGGCGATATCGATGATGAACATCGGGCGGTTACGGCGGCGATGGAGGAACTGCTGCGCGTGCGGAGTGCGGAAGATGAACTCCGGTGAACCGGTGGAGGTGATGAGAATGTCGGCTTCGTCAGCCCGGGCGTGGAGGTCGTCGAAGCGAATCACGTGGCCTTTGAATTTTTGCGCGAGGCTTAGAGCGCGGTCATGGGTGCGATTGGAGATGAGGAGAGAGCCAGCACCCTGCTGCATCAAATGACGCGCGGCGAGTTCGCTCATCTTGCCGGCCCCAACCAGCAGCACGCGCTTGCCTTCGAGGGATCCGAAGATCTTGCGGGCGAGGTCAACGGCGACCGAGGCGATGGACACGGATGATGCACCGATCTGGGTCTCGGTACGAACTTTCTTGGCAGCGGAGAAGGCGCCCTGAAGGAGGCGCTCAAGATTCCCTCCGACGGCTCCAACCGAACGCGCCGCAGCGTAGGATTCCTTCACCTGGCCGAGGATCTGGGGTTCGCCAACCACCATGGAATCCAGACTGGCGGCGACGCGGAAGAGATGCAGAACCGCTTCTGACTCACGGTGCTGATAGAGATGTGGCTGGAGTGACTGGCTATCCACCGCAAAGCGCTCGTTCAGATAGCTGGCAAGCTCCGGCTCTCTGCCGTCATAGCAGACGAGCAACTCCACGCGGTTGCACGTAGAGAGAATCAGGCCCTCAACAATGCCGGGATGAGAGAGCAGGGCGCGAGTCTCGTCCGCGAGATCTTCCGACGCAATGGCAAGGCGCTCGCGGAGTTCAACCGGAGCGGTCTTGTGGTTGAGGCCTGTGAGCAGAATCTTCATGGGGCGCTGAACCTATGCACGGAACTGAGAAGGTTCGCAGCCCAGACGCAGAGCATGACCACGAAGACCGCCGAGGAGAGATAGACGGCGCGGCGACCCCGAAGTCCGGTGCTGCGGCGGACGAACAACATGGCGACGTAGAGTCCCCACATGACGAAGGACAGCCAGATTTTCGGGTCGGCAAAGTAGGCGGGGCCAACGCTTTCCTGGGCGATGATCGAACCGGCAAACAGACCGATGGTCATGCAGTGGAATCCGAGCACCAGTGTCTTCTGCGCGATCTGATCCATGGTGTCGAGCGGCGGCAGCCAGTCTAGAAAGCCGGGCGAGCGCTTGTTCTTGAGGCGCCGTTCCTGAATTAGATAGAGCAGGCTCGCCAAAAGACTGAAAATCAGCGCCGCGTAGGCGGCAAGGAGAGCCGTGATGTGCAGGAGCAGCCATCCGCTGCGAATGACGGGCGAACTAAAGGTGTGGCGATCAGGCCCCAGTGTGGGTACGACGACGAGCAGGAAGGCCAGAGGCAGAGCGAAAATGCCGAAGGAAAGGGTTCGATAGCGGAGGGCGATGACCAGGAAGACGGTTACTATGAGCAGGGCCAGGATCGATTGGACTTCGTGCATACCGACCGGCATCCAGCGATGGGCGAGCACCAGCATTTCCACCGCGGACACGACATGGAAAAGCCACGCCGCCACCGCAACAGGCAGACAAATGCGCCGCCAGAACGCCCGGTGGCCAAGGACGGCCCCAAACGCCGAAAGTGAGGCGATTCCATAGAGGATCGCCGCTATTCTTAGCCATAGCAGGTACATACGTGTGTCAGCAGTTAATCATCTAGTATAAGCTCTCGCTCGTGCGGCCCGGTGATCTCGGCCCCGTCAACAGACCCGATCAGGCGCGACTGATGGCGGTCGGCTACCGAAAAGCGGCAATCATTGTACGAACAAGACATCGCCGCAAATTTGACCCAGTGGCAACTGGATGGCAAGGGGTGCCCGCGAGTTATGTGCACTGCATCTCAAACCAAAGCGGGGTAACTGACCCCGAACACTGGAGAAATTATGGATTATCGCGTGAAACCGGGTGAAATTCAGGAAGATCAGGTGAGCTCGTACCTTGAGAGCCAATCTGCAAAATTGCCCTCAAGTTTCTACCTGGGAGCAGCACTGGCATCGATGGCGGCCTCGCTGGCTTTCAAGGCCGCAGGCAAAGAACACCTTGCCCTGTTTGTGGGCCAGTGGGCCGCGCCTTTTCTGATTATCGGAACTTACAACAAGATGGTGAAACAACACGGCAGCGACCAAGGGCAGCGCGCTGCGTCGAACGTTATCCACAGCGCAGCGGATTGATACATCTGCTTCAGAGGACAGGGACTACACGCCGGCATGCGCTTCACGGTATGCTGGCGTATTCCCGTGTCTGACACTTCCACACTCCAGGCCGATCTGGAACAGACTCCGCTCATGCGCCAATTCTGGGCGGCAAAGCGGCAACATCCCGATGCCCTCCTCTTCTTCCGGATGGGCGATTTCTACGAATTATTTTTCGAGGACGCAAAGGTCGCCGCACGCGAATTGCAGATCCAACTGACGGCTCGCGACAAAGAACGCGCGATTCCCATGTGCGGGGTGCCTTACCACGCTGCCGAGGGATACGTTTCGCGCCTGCTGCGCAAGGGATACCGGATCGCGATGTGCGATCAGATGGAAGATCCCAAGCTGACGAAGAAGATCGTGCGCCGCGAGGTGACGCGCGTGCTGACTCCGGGGACGGCAATCGACCCGACGCTCGGGTCGAGCGAAAACAACTATCTCGCCGCTCTTCACATCACGGAACATGCCATCGGGCTGGCGTATCTGGATTTGTCTACGGGGGATTTCCGAGCGACGGAGTTCGCGGGCGCGAATGCTGTACTTCAATGCGCAGACGAGCTCGCCAAGCTGGCGCCGAGCGAAGTGCTGTCGGCGGCCGGGAACACGCTGATCAACGAGGATCGGGAACTAGCGGCCGCATTTGATCGCGTGAAGACGCGGACACCGGTCGAGGATTGGGTTTTCGCGCGGGACTATGCCGTGCCGCTGCTCGAACGGCAGCTGGGGACTGCATCGTTGGACGGCTTCGGCTTTGCGCATCACGCCGCGGCGGCGACAGCGGCGGGCGTGATTGTCCACTACGTGCGGCAGACGCAGCAAAACGATGCCGGCCATGTGGATACCATTCGCTATTACGAGCGTAGCCGCCACATGCACCTGGACCAGGTGACGGTGCGCAATCTGGAGCTGCTGGAGCCTGTTTTTCATGAGATGGGCGCGGATGCGACGCTATTCCGAACGCTCGATTGCATGACGACCCCAATGGGCAAGCGGATGCTTCGCGCTTGCCTGTTGCGTCCCTTGCTGGATCGAGCTGCGATCGAAGAACGCTATGAGGCTGTAGCCGAGGCAAAGCAGAATCTCATGGCGCGCGAACAGATCCGGCGCACCCTGAGCGGCATTCTCGATCTAGAAAGGCTGCTGGCGCGAATCTCGCTCGACAGCGCGGGGCCGAGAGATGTACTGGCTCTGGCGGCTTCTCTGCAGCATTTGCCGGAGTTGAAGAAAGCCACTGCACAGATGCAGGAAGGGTTCTGGAAGTGCGCACATGAGCGCCTGGACGTACTCGACGATCTGTGCGCGACGATTACCAGGACTCTTGTTGCCGAGCCTCCGGTGACGCTGACCGAGGGCGGTGTTATTGCGTCCGGCGTGGATGGCGAACTCGATGAATTGCGCGCGATCAGCCGTGATGGGAGATCGTCGATTGCGGCGATTGAAGAACGTGAGCGGCAAAGAACGGGGATTCAGTCGCTGAAGGTCAGGTTCAACTCGGTCTTCGGTTACTACATCGAAATAACGAAGTCTAACCTGGGCAAGAATGTTCCGGCGGACTACGAGCGCAAGCAGACGCTGGTGAATGCCGAGCGGTTCACAACGCCAGAGCTGAAAGACTACGAGACGAAAGTGCTGACGGCGCACGAGCGGTCAGTGGAGATTGAAAAGCGAATCTTCGCCGAGCTGCGCCGCCAGTTGATGGAGAATGCCGGACGCATTCGCAAGACGAGTGCCGTAATAGCAGAGATCGACCTGATGGCGAGCTTCGCGCATCTCGCGTCGCTGAGGAATTACACGAGGCCGCTGCTGGAAGATTCTCCCGTACTGGAGGTCGTGTCGGGGCGGCATCCCGTAATTGAGCGGCTGATGGAAGAAGCTGGTGAAGGGCGTTTCGTGCCCAACGATTTATATCTGAGCGGCGAGGGGCCGAACCTGCTGCTGCTTACCGGCCCGAACATGGGAGGCAAATCCACCTATCTGCGTCAGGCGGCACTGCTCGCGATCATGGCACAGATGGGCAGCTTTGTTCCGGCAGAACGAATGCGTTACGGTGTTGTCGACCGCGTGTTTACGCGGATCGGCGCAAGCGATAACGTGGCGCGCGGCCGGTCGACGTTCATGGTGGAGATGACAGAGACAGCGACCATCCTGAACACGGCCACTCCACAGTCGCTGATCCTGCTGGACGAGATGGGCCGCGGTACATCGACCTTCGACGGGCTGGCGCTGGCGTGGGCGACGGTTGAGTATCTACATGCGCATGTGGGCGCGCGGACACTGTTCGCGACGCATTATCACGAGCTGACGATTCTGGCAGAGCAGCTGCAAAAGCTGAAGAATCTGCGCGTGGCAGTAAAGGAGTCGCCGCAGGGGATTGTGTTTCTGCATGCGATCGAAGATGGGCCTGCGAACAAGAGCTATGGTATCGACGTCGCGCGGCTGGCGGGACTGCCGACGAAGGTGATTCAACGCGCTCGACAAGTTCTGAAGCAGCACGAGCGCTCGGAGCGGATCAACGTTGCGGTTGAGACCGAGGCTCCGCTGCAGATGACCATGTTTACGCCTCTTTCGCAGAAGATTCTCGACAGGTTGGAGGAGACAGATATCAATTCGTTGACGCCGCTGCAGGCACTCAATCTGCTGGAGGAGCTGAAGACGGAGATAAAGACCGGGAGCAGCCAGGGGTGAATCTACGGCAGCAAGTTGGGCAGCTGATCATAGCGGGCGTTGAGGGTGCTGAGTTGAGTGGGTTGGAGCGGGCATGGTTGAAGCTGATCCAACCGGGCGGCATCATTCTCTTCCGGCGAAATATTGAGCAGGCATCGCAGGTGACCGCGCTGCTGCGCGACGCGACGCAGATTGCGGGTGGGCCACTGTTCCGCTGCGTTGATCTTGAGGGGGGCCTTGTTGATCGCTTGCGCGACCTGATTGCGCCGATGCCATCACCGGCAGCCGTATTCGCAACCGGCAAGCGCACACATTTCGTAAAGCACGGACGACTGATCGGGCAGGAATGCCGGGCGCTGGGATTCAATGTTGCTCTGGCTCCGGTACTCGACCTCGCGTTGCCGGAATCAGCTGCGGTAATGCGGATGCGGGTTGTCTCCGCAGATCCGGGCGAAGTGGCGAGCTACGGATTGGCATTTCTCGAGGGTCTGAACGCTGCGGGAGTGATGGGATGTGGCAAGCATTTTCCGGGTTTGGGCGGCGGAAGGCTGGATTCCCACGTAGCCACACCACGGATCGAGCGCACGTGGAAGCAGCTTTGGGAAGTGGACCTGGCGGTGTTCCGAGCACTGGCTCCGAAGCTGCGAATGATGATGGTTTCGCATGCGGCGTATCCGCAGACGAAGGACAAGGAGCCGGCGTCGATCTCGCGCTTCTGGATATCCGGAGTGCTGCGGAAGAGGGTTGGTTTTGGTGGCCTTGTCGTGTCGGACGACATGGAGATGGGAGGGATTCTCACTCAGGTGTCGATGGAAGAAGCGGCCGTGAAGGCGGTGCTTGCCGGAATAGATTTGATCGAGATTTGCAAAGACCCGGCTCTGGTTCTGCGCGCCTACGAGACGTTGCTTCGCGAGGCGGAACGCTCAGCGGCATTCAGGAAACGCGTGAAGACGGCGGCGCACCGAGTAAGAGAGCACAAGAGACGCTACCTTAATGCGGCGTTGCCTCGTGTTGCGTCCGCGTCGCAAATCGAGAGGCTGCGAAAACGTGTGCAGAGATTCGCTGATGAGGTCGCAGTATGAAGCCCGCGGCGAAACAGTCAATGATTGTTGCCGGAGTGATGAGCGGGACTTCAGCCGATGGCATCGACGTTGCGCTGGTCAGGATAACAAGCGCTGCAGGAAATCCAAGAATCAAGCTGCTTGCACATCATTCGGTGAGCTACGCGCCAGCGCTGCGGCAATCGGTTCTCGCGGCGATGGATGCAAAGCAGACATCGACTGCGGAACTGGCGTGTCTAAATTGGCGGCTGGGGATGGCATACGCGGAAGCGGTGAGGACCGCGGTTGAAACGCATCGCGTAAAGATCGATCTGGTTGGCTGCCATGGACAGACCGTGTATCACCAGGCGAAGCCTGCGGTTTATTCAGGACGGCAGCTGGCATGCACGTGGCAGCTCGGCGAGCCGGCGCTGATTGCCGCAGAATTGGGGGTTCCGGTGGTCTCGAATTTTCGGCCCGCAGATATGGCGGTCGGCGGACAAGGGGCGCCCCTGGTGTCGCTGCTCGACTACGTGCTGTTTTCGCACAAGGAGCGGATGCGCGTTCTGCAAAACATCGGAGGCATTGGAAACCTCACGGCGCTTCCGGCGAACAGCGATGCGTCAAAGCTGATCGCATTCGACACCGGCCCCGGAAACATGGTGATCGATGCGCTGATGGAACGGTTGTTTCGGAAACACTACGACCGCGATGGAAAGATCGCCGCACGCGGGCGAGTGCTGGACAAGGTAGTCAAAACAATTCTGAGCGAGAAGTATTTTGCAAAAACGCCTCCGAAATCCGCAGGCCGTGAGGAGTTCGGCGCAGCCTTCGCTGCGAATTTTCTGGAGAGATGCAAGCGGGCAGGTGGACGGCCTGAAGACGCTGTGACAACGGCAACCGCCCTCACGGTGGAGAGCATCGCGCTGGCATACGATCGATTTGTGAGACCGCTGAATCGTGCCGGAGGCGTGGTCGACTACATCGTTTCCGGCGGCGGCGCGCGCAATGCCACGCTGATGAAAATGCTTCAGCAACGGCTGAAGCCGGTGGGTTGCGACGTTGTTGCGAGCGACAAGATGGGGCTTCCTTCACAAGCGAAAGAGGCAGTCGCGTTTGCGTTGCTCGCATGGCAGACATGGCAGGGTCTGCCGGGAAATGTTCCTTCTGCGACAGGCGCGAAGCGGCCTGTGGTGCTGGGTGAAATTTGCTATGGCTAGCAGCCGGCGCGGATCTTCTCTTTTGGTTGCCGCCGCGATCCTCGCCGGGCTTGCGCTCGCGGCGGGCGGTTGCGGCCGCAGCAGGCCCCATTCCAACACAGTGACGGTGCTGATCGAGAGCAGTCCTACCAATCTCGATCCGCGCATTGGGACGGACGCGCAGTCGGAGCACATTGATCCGCTGATCTTCGATTCGCTGGTGAAGCGCAATGAGCACTTCGGACTCGATCCCTGGCTGGCAGAAAAGTGGGAGGCACCGAATCCAACGACCCTCATATTTCACTTGCGTACCGGCGTGCGCTTTCAGGATGGGCGACCACTTACATCGAAGGATGCAAAGTGGACGCTGGATTCGATCCTGAACGGAACGGTTATCACCATCAAGTCGGGAGCCTATCGAAACATTGCCAGCGTCGAGGCGCCCGATGACAAGACTCTCGTGATTCACATGAAGCAGCCTGATCCCGCGCTGCTGTGGAATCTGTGTGATGGGGCGTTTGGTGTAGTGCCGTATGGGAGCGGGAAGGATTTCTGGCGGCATCCAATCGGCAGCGGGCCATACCGTTTTGTGAGCCAACAGACAGACAGAGATGTGATCATTGAGCGGGCCGCGAGTTATTGGGGACCGATGCCCCACATTGAGCGCATTCGATTCGCAGTTGTCCCGGATGCTACGACGCAGGCATTGGAACTGCAGAAGGGATCGGCCGATGTGGCGGTGAATGCGCTGACTCCCGACCTGATATACGCGCTGAAGAGGGATCCGGATCTTGTGGTAGAAGACGGTCCAGGCACGCGGCTGAATTACATCGTATTCAATGTGCGCGATCCGATCCTGAAAGATCCCCGGGTAAGGCAGGCGATTGCGCTGGCGATCAACCGGCCGTTGATTATCCACGCACTGCTTCGCGGCCAGGCCCGCATCGCCGAGAGTCTTTTGCCGCCGCAGCACTGGGCCTGGAGCGGGGAGACGGAGAAGCACCCCTACGATCCGGCGAGAGCGAACGCTCTTCTCGATACGGCCGGGTATCCCAGAGGCGCGAATGGCGTCCGCTTCCACCTCGGTATGAAGACATCGACCGACGAGACCGTGCGCCTGCTCTCGGTAATTCTGCAACAACAACTGGCACAAATCGGAATCGCGCTCGATCTGCGCAGCTATGAGTTCGCCACGTTTTATGCGGACCTGGTCAAGGGCACATTTCAAATGGCTCCGTCGCGGTGGATCGGCGGGAACGAGCAACCGGATATTTTTCACTATGCGTACTCAAAGGCCAGCCTTCCTCCGCATGGGAGCAACCGGGGGTTCTATGTAAATCCAGAACTTGACGCTTTGCTGGATGATGCGGCAGCGACGAGCGATCAGGCACGCCAGCGCAAAGATTACGTGAAGGTGCAGCAGATTCTGGCGCGCGACCTGCCGTCGATCAACCTGTGGTACCTGGACACGGTCGTGGTCCACAACAAGCGACTGCTCGATGTGCGCACGTCGCCTTCGGGAAATTTCGAATTTCTCAGAGACGCAAGGCTCGCTCCCTGACGCTCGCGTGTTATTTTGCCTGAACGGTAACCGCCGATCCGTTGTAGTCGACGGCCCGGTCGGCGGTGGCAACTACTTCCCTCCCTGCGCCGTGATTTTCTCCGACAAAGATGACGTTGAATTTGCGGGACTGCGGCATGCCGGGGTAGGTGCCGGTTCGTGCGCCGATCGTCAAGGTCTGCGAGGACTCGTTCCAGTCGATGGGGATGAGAGAGTGTTCGCCTTTCTCGTAATTGTAGGTGTCGCCCTGGTCGTCGTAGAGATCGAAGTGGCCATCGGCACCGCGGTAGATGCGCAGTTCGATTGGTGCGTCGGGCATCTGGCCCGCGTATTCGACGTCGGGGCCGAGAGGCAGAATCGATCCGGCTTTGACGTACAGCGGAATGCGGTCGACTGGTGCAGGAGCATCGAAGCGATGATCACCGCTGAGGGTCTTGCCCGTCCAGAAGTCGTACCAGTGCGCGGCGGGAGGCAGGTAGACGTAGCGCTCGGTGGCGCCCTCCAGCGTGACGGGGCTGACGAGGATGGACGGGCCGAACATGAACTCGTCACCGATGTTCCAGACCTTTTCGTTGGTACGCCAATCCATCACGAGCGGGCGCATGATGGTCGCGTCGTCGCTCGTCACCTTCCAGGCAAACGAATAGATATAGGGAAGAAGGCGATAGCGCAGCTTGTCGTACGCGATAAGCGTAGGCGCGGCGGGCCCGTAGCTGAAGATCTCGTTCTCTTCGTTGGCGCGATGGCCGTGGGTGCGGAAGATGGGGCAGAATACTCCGAACTCGAACCAGCGCGTGTAGAGCTCCTGGTAGGCGGGGTCGTGAGTGTCGCGTGCATAGGGCGGACCGTAGCCGGCGATGTCGGTCGTCCAATAGGGCATGCCGGAGAGGGCGAAGTTAAGTCCGGCGGGAACCTGGCGCTCGAATGCCTGGAAGGTGCTGAAGACGTCGCCTGACCAGCTGGTGGCGGCGTAACGCTGGTCGCCCGCGAAGCCGGAACGGGTGAGGATGAAGATGCGCTTCTTGTCGGTCTCACCGCGCCAGTGCGTGTAGATGTTGCCGGTGTGCATCAGCGGAAAGACATTGGTGTAGAGCGCTCCGTTGCCTATGAAGAGCTTCTTGTCATAGAGCTGGGCGTCGCTTTCGCCTCCGTGGGCATAGGCCTTTTCCGGCTCGGAGCTGTCGAGCCAGAAGCCGTCCCAGCCCTGCGCGTAGAACTTGCCGAGCAGGTGCGTCCAGTAGAAGTCTCCGGCAGCGGGATTGGTAGCGTCGTAGTCGGTGGTATCAGGGATAGTGAGGCCGAGGGACTTCATCTCCTGAAAATTTTTCGACTTGGGATCGAACATCGCCCAGACGGAGAGCATGGTGTGGAAGTTCTGGTCGTGGAGTTTCTTCAGGGTTCCGGGGACATCGGGATAGGCATCGGGGCGGAACTCGGGATCGCCCTGGTGCACCCACCAGAACCAGTCCTGCACGATGTTGTCGAGGGGAACCTTCGCGTCCCGATATTCCTTGGCGATCCGGAGCAGGTCGTCGTCGCTCTTGTAGCGGTCCTTCGACTGCCAGAATCCGTAGGCCCACTCGCCGTACATGGGAGCGTGGCCGGTCATCTCGCGGTACTGGTGGATGATCTGGTCGAACTCGGGGCCGTAGAGAAAGTAATAGTCGATGGCGTGCGAGGCACTCGAGGAGAAGCGGATCTCGGACGGGAAGCGGTTGTCGAACCAGGAAAGCGCGGCGGTGTTCCAGAAGAGGCCGTAGCCGTTGGTGGAAACCATGAGCGGGATGGTGATGTCAGTGTTGGCCTGGCCGAGCTCGATGGAGGATCCGCGGTAGTTGAACATGCCGCTCTGGTGCTGGCCGAGCCCGTAGATGGCTTCCTGCACAGCGGGATAGAACTGGTCTTTGACGGAGTAGAGGTCTTCGCCGTTGACGGTGGTCTTCACGTAGCGGCGGGGCGCGTCCTGGAACTCCTGCAAAAGGCGGTGACCCTGCTCATCCTGAAACTCAAGATTGCCGAAGGCAAGCGAGATGAGGACTTTGATCGTGCCGGTGTCAACGGTGGCCACGGCGGGCTTCCACAGCTTGTCGTTCTCGGATTGCGGCTGCGATGTCTCCGGAGGCATGGTGAAGGTGAACTTGCCGGGAGTGCAGGACTGGATGAGCCAAGGCTGCTTCGAAGTGGCAGCGGTGGCGGTGCCGTCGGGACTCGCGACTACGTGGATCGAAGTGGGTCCGCAGACGGTGAGACGGAGTGTGTCGAAGGCGGTCTTTACGGTGACGCCGTCGGATTGCTGGGTGATGGTGACCTGGGCCGGGAGGGTGACAGCAGAAAAGAGAGCGGTTGCAATAAGGGTGAAGAGCGATGCCTTGAATTTTGTCATGGGTATTTGTGATTCTCTCTGAATCTCTTGCCGGGTTGCGGTTAAACTTGCTTATTGAATTCGGTCGCTTCCGCTCGAAAAACCAGTGTATCTATCCGCCTCTTGAGTCATTCCCAAACGTGAGTATGTCGAAGCCAGTAAGTTATACAGTTCTGCCTTTAAGGCTGGACTATCATCATAACTACGCTCGACACTTTTAAGGTATTCGAGAGCCTTCGTGTATTCCCCCATGTAGTAATAGGCGCAACCAATATTCCGTTGCGCAGTCTTGCGGTGACTGGGATCGACCTCTCTGTCACCTGAAGCGATGCTCCGATAAGCTTCAATTGCTTCTCGATACAGCCTCTTCTTAATCTTGCAGTCGCCGAGACGGATTCTTGCTTCAGTCCACCAGGGGTCTTGAGCAGGAATGTCTTCTAGCATCGGTACTGCTTCATCGCATTTTCCCGATTCGGCAAGTAAGACGCCGCGCAATGCCTGCAAACTTCTCACGGCGTGTTCTACTCGATCTTTGTCTTCCACCGTCTCGCTCAATTTAAGTGCCCGTTCGACGCGTTCAAGCGCTTCATCAGTCATACCTTGAGCCCGATCTATGCGGGCATACTCGGACTCGTAATCGATCCGATCAACGACTTCCAACCTCTTCTCATCCACTAGCTTGATTGTTTTAGAGGCCTTATCTAACCGACCCAGGTCTGTCAGGCACATAACTTGAAAAAGTCGAAGTCCCGCAATGTCTTTCGGATGAGATGATTGCCGCTCCAGACTTTCGAAAATACTGAGCGCTGCAGCGGAGTGCCCTGCCTTCCTTTTCTCAAAGGCCAAATCCAACTGCCTGATCAACTCATCAGTTGGCGTCGTCTTAAGCCCTTTTTTCTCCACCACCGCTCTTCGGCCTTGTAAATCGATTCACTGCGAGACAGAAGCAACTGTATGCATTGGAGCGCCGGGATGCAAGGTAATCGGAGCCGCGTTCCAGGCGGAGACGACGACGGAATAATCCTGAGGAGCGTGCTGCGGAAGCACGGCGGAAACCGTGACGGATTCGCCGGGCATCAGGTCGATGTAGTTGTCCGACCACAGCGTGGGAACGACGTCTTCTCCATCGGGCAGCGTGGCGGCGACCGAGATCTGGAAGGCCAGCGCCTTCGACGGATTGTGCAGGTGTACGACGACCCCCTGCGCGTCAGACTTAGCTGAAGCTTCGATGCGCGCCTCCGGCAGGTTGCGAAGGGCCTTCAGGTCTTCGTGCTCCAGCGCTGGAGTATGGGTGTAGTCGGTCTTGGGCCAGTTCCACGTGGTGAGTTTGGCAGGGATCCAGTAGAAGTTGCGGCTGATCGACTGGCCTGCCGCATCCTTCAGGGTCAGCTCGATGAAGGTCAGTGGCGAGCTGGTGGAGAAGACCGAAGCCGGAATCGAGAGCGCGTTCGTCGAGCTGTCGGCGGTGACCTCGAGCTGGTCCTCCTTGGCAAAGAGCTGTTTCAAATTGCTGTCATAGGCGCGTGCGGAAACAGTCAGGTGTGGCGATGGCCGATAGGTGCTGTTGACGATGTAGACGCTGTGGTCATCGTAGGAATACTGCACGTGCAGCAGCTCGCAGGCCTTCTTGGCGCCGAAGTAGCCACCGCCGGTGTCGAGGTAGTAGTCGTAGAGGTGCCAGATCATGGAGGGCCATGCGTTGTTCAGCATCCACTGGATCACGCCAGTGGAGGTGTACTTGTTGCGGCCGTAGGCTTCGAACATAGCGCGCTCGGTGTCATAGCTCATTGTCTGGGCGACGCGAACGTAGTCAGAGAGATCCTTCGGAGGACCATAGACGGCCTTCATGGCGTCGTCAAAGACGTTGATGTCTTTGAACTCGCCCCCACCGAAATGAAAGCTCCAGGTGGCGTTCGGCGGCCAAAGCTCATCCTGGGGAATGAACTTCTTGATACTGCTGACGGTGGGAATAGCCGGACCGGCGCTGGTTTCGGTGTTGAATCCCCAGGCGCCGCCGTGACGGTAGGTGTCGACGAGCCAGTAAGAGGGAGCGACATAGTCGTAGGGGCCGGTCATCTTGACGCCGCTCTTGCCGGTGACAGTGGTCGGCGTAGCAGACGCGGACGACAGAACCGGGTTGGGCCAGTGGGTTTCCGATTCGACGGCGAGGTAGGCGCTCTCGACGTTTGCCGGAGGCGGGTTGTCACTACCGTTGAGCCAGACGAGAAGGCTGGCGTGGCTGCGGATACGAAGCATTTGAGAACGCAGAGAGGCGGTTGCAATGTCGAGAGTACCGGGCTGCCATTTGTCCCAGTGTTCCCAGTGATCGCAGCAGCACCACCCGAGCATGACGAGGATTCCCTGCTCGTCGGCGAGATGGAAGAAGTCGTCGGTCTCGAGTTTGCCTTCGAGGCGGATGGTGTTCAGGTGCATGTCACGCACCATGCGCAGCTGATCGCGAAGGCGTTCGGGCTCCTGACGGAGAAGCATATCCTGCGACCAGCCTGCTCCCCGGATGAGGATGGGCTTGCCGTTGACATGAAAGAGGCGGAAGCCCTTGTCGGTGAGCTCGGAGGTGATTTCACGGATGCCGAAGCGGACGGACTGCTCGTCGGAGAGGCGCGGACCTTCTTTGAAGGCGAGAGTCAAGGTCTCAAGATGCGGCTCGCCCATCTGGTACGGCCACCATACCTGCGGATTGCGCAGGCGCAGCTGAGGGAATTGTTCCGGTGAGAAGGAGATGGACTTGTCTTCGTTCGGCGCGAGGTCGACGGGCTGCTCGATATGGATTCCCGCAACTGTGCCGGTTACAGTTCCGTGGACGGGGTGATCCGAGGAATTGTGCAGCTCGGCGTAGACGGAGAGGTCGGCTTCTTTGAGTGAGGCGTCAGCGAAGTGCGTAGTAGCGAGCGGCGAACGAAGTGAGACCGGGCCGGTGGTGACAAGATCGACCGGGCCCCAGAGGCCCATGTCCTTGTCCGGTGGGCAGGGATTCCAGTCGACCCAGTTGATGCCGAGGTCGGTCTCAGTGGGCGCAAAGGTTTCGACAGCGACGACATTTTCCTTTCCGGGGATCAGGGCGTGGGTGACGTCGAATTCATAGGTGCGGTAGGCTCCGGCGATCTGCTTGTCGTCGGCGATCTGCTTGCCGTTGATCCAGAGATTGGCCCGATAGTTGATGCCTCCGAAGTGAAGCCAGAAGGTCTTGCCGCGATCGGCGGCGGGGACGGTGAAAGTCTTGCGGTACCACCAGCCGCAGCGGTAGGGGCTGTGGTCGGGCATGGGCAGGTTGGAGAAGTTCTTGCCGATGGGATAGTCCGCGCCGGGAATGCTACGCAGGTTTAATCCGTAATAGGGCTGCTTGTATTCGCCGGCCGCCACCTGCGCGGCGAGGACGGTCGAGGGTACGGCGACCGGGATCCATCCCTGGGGATGGAATGCGCTGCTTGAAATGGCTGCTCCGCCTGCCTGGAGCTTGCATGCTGATTGAAGGGTCCAGCCTTCGCGCAGAGGGGTTTCGCTGGCGTGGGCATGGACGATTGCGAGCAGACATAAAGCTACGGGCACCAGGGAGAGGCTGGCGCGAGAAAATCCCCGAGGACGAAGCATGACTGCCTTTTTACCAGAAGGGCATTCGGATTTCACCCTGCGGAGCTTCCCGCAAACTGCTTCTCTCAGACAAACCAACATCTATGCACTGGCCACTAACTGTGAGCATGCCACCACGCTTCTGCCATCGGGAGATAGTCTCGGACATTAAGAGCAGCTGCCTTCACATCGCCTTGGTCGAATCGGAACCAATCTTTTCTCCCACTGCCCTTTCTTGGTTGGACTCGTTGACGTTCTTTAGGATGAATATCCCAAGCCGTCACTTTGCTCGGAGGGATGTGCTTGCCCCAGTAGGTTGTGATGCCCTCGGCGGGACAGCGTGCGATCTCGATGACGAAGCCGCCCCCATGCTTATCAAACTGGATAGTCAAGAGATCAATTCCATTACCTCGCGTCCGTCGAAAATGAGGAAGTGAGCCTTGGAACAGATGGTCTCGCAAAGTGGGCACTAGGGACGCCTTCAACTCAGCGTTCATCGCTTGACGGAGTTCTTTCATTGTTGCCATAAAGACAAATTAAGTAAGTCCCGCAAAGGCGGATCCACCCGGAGTTGTGCCTTGATTCTCAGCAGCGGACGATCTTGTCGGAGACGATGCCCTTGGTCGCGTTGCGGGTGTCCACGATGAGCTGTGCTTCGCGCGCGATGCGGGGGTAGTCGTAGTCGGAGTGGTCGGTCACGATGAGAACGCAGTCGTACTGCGCCAGGTCGTCGAGGGGCGTGCAATGCATGTCGAGGTTGTAATGGCGGCCTTGTCCTACGTAAGCAAAATAGGGATCGTTGTAGGAGACGATCGATCCACGCTGGCGGAGCAGCTCGATGATCGTGAGTGAGGGAGATTCGCGGAGATCGTCGACGTCGCGCTTGTAGGACATGCCGAGGACGAGAATGCGCGAATTCTTCAGAGGCTTGCCGTGTTCATTAAGAGCGGCGGCGGTCTGCTCGATGACGTAGTAGGGCATGGCGAGGTTGACTTCACCGGCGAGCTCGATGAAACGAGTGCGGAAGTCGAACTGCCTGGCCTTCCAGGAAAGGTAGAAGGGATCGATAGGGATGCAGTGACCGCCGAGTCCGGGTCCGGGATAGAAAGCCTGGAAGCCGAAGGGCTTGGTCTTGGCGGCGTCGATGACTTCGAAGATGTCGATGCCCATACGCTGGCAAAGCTGCTTGAGTTCATTGACCAGCGCGATGTTTACGCAGCGGTAGATGTTCTCGAGCAGCTTGGTCATTTCCGCGGCTGCAGGCGACGATACCGGGACGGTGCGGTCGAAAATGGTGCCGTAGACGGCCGATGCCAATTCGAGCGCGACAGGGCCGACACCGCCGACGACCTTCGGGATGTCGCGGCGGGCCACGGTGTCGTTGCCGGGATCTTCGCGCTCGGGCGAGAAGGCGGCATGGAAGCCCTTCGAGTCGGCATCGCGGGCGACTTTCAGTCCGGAAGGATTCGTTTCGAGGATGGGGATAAGGACTTCCTCGGTGGTTCCAGGATAGGTTGTGCTTTCGAGGATGATGAGTTGACCTTCGCGCAGGTGGGGCGCAATGGCTTTGGCGGTCTGCTGAATGTAACTGAGATCAGGCTCATGAAATTCGCTGAGCGGTGTGGGCACGCAAATGGCGACGACGTCCATCTGTGCAATGTCGGCGTAGTTGGAGGTGGCGCAGAAGCCCTGCTCGCGCGCGGATTGGATTTCCGTCGCGGGAATGCGAAAGATGTACGAGCCGCCTTCGTTGAGGGTGGCAACCTTGGCCGGGTCGATGTCGAAGCCGGTAACGTTGAACCGTTGCTCGCTGAAGAGGAGGGCCAACGGCAAGCCGACGTAACCCATGCCGATGACGCCGATCCGCGCGTTTCGCGTTTCGATTTTCTGCTTCAACTCCTGAGCGCTCACGCTCTGCGCAATTGCCATTTCCCTACGGTCCTTCCTGATATAAAAGCAACCCTTCGATTTTAGCGTGCGGTAGACCGGGAGTCTGCCGACGGTCGGGGACGTTTACTGGCCGATATAAGGAGACGGAATGGTTGCGGTTGGCGCAGGCTCTTCGGGGGCGATGCGGATCAGCTTAAGAAACTGCTCAAAGTCGGGCCGCACACTGAGCAGATCCGATTCGAGGGTAGTGAGGGTTATGATCCCAATCCATCGATTCGAGCGCATGTAGTGCTGCACCTGGAAGACGGAGACCTGATTCATCGGTTGATGCTTGAGCATCAGCATCGCGCACTCGTCAGTCTCCGGGAACTGCGAGGGAACGGGACCGGCGATGACCGGGTCTTTGAATGTGCGCTTCATGACCGTTATTTGAGCTTGAATGTAAAACATGAGCTGACTGCTCGCAACCATCTCATCTTCCTTGAGATACACATTGCTCGGAGCATTCTTACTGCTCCGTTGAATGCCGAATCCGGCGATCCAGTTCCATCCCGGCGGGATGGCGGTGACGATCCAGCGGCCGATGCGAGCGGCACCGGCGTAGCTGGCGGATTGTCCGGGATCGGAGGTCATAAATCAGCGTCTGTCGATCGGGTGTGTCGATCGAGGCCCAAGAGGCGGGTGCAAGTCAACCCTTAAACGGCTCCGGCGGACTGGCAAATCTGCCACGCCGCAAAGACAACAAGCTGCTGCTTCTCCTTCAATTGTGAAGCAAACTCCTCACCCGCAAAATCCAGTGGATAGCCATCCATGTCGCGGGCCAGGAAGCGCGATCTGAGGGCATGCGCCAGAAGCGGGTTTTCGTCGCCGATGGAGTGATGGATGAGCGCGGTCTTGGCGGCGAAGAGCCGGGTTTCCAGAACGGGCAAAAGCTTTTGACTCCAGACATTCGCCTGGGCAGAGGTGCTGCCATCGACAGCCTGGTGCGCAGTGGAGATGAGGTCGGTCATCGTGGCGAGATAATGGTCGGCCAGCGGCTGGGGAATCACCTGGGGGATGATTTGAGTTTCCGTCATCGCTCAGCCCTTCTCGGCATTAACCCGCTTTCGGCAAAGCAAAGTTTTGAATCGCCTGGGTGGCGGCAGATTCGGCTGAGGTACACACCTGTGCCGCCTGCTGCGTTGTCTGGCCACCGGCCTGTTGCGCCTGCTGTTCGGCCTGCACGGCAGCCTGCCTGGCTTGTTGTTGGGCCTGCTGCATTGTTTGCTGCCCTTGTTGTGCGGCCTGCAGCGCTTTTTGTTGCGCCTGCTTCTCCGCCTGCTGGATGGCCTGCTGCGCCTGTTGCTCAACTTGCTGGGCCTGCTGCTGTGCCTGATTCAGAGCCTGCTGTGCGGCCGCCTTTTCCTCTGCTGTCGCCTGGTTCAATTGCTGCTGCGCCTGTTGCACGGCTTGCTGCGCAGCCTGAACCTGCTGTTGTGACTGCTGCTGAACCTGATCGAACTCGTGTTGGGCCTGGGCGGCTGCCTGTTGCGCCTGTTGCTGCGCCTGGCCTGCAGCCTGTTGCACCATTTGCAGTCCCTGGGCGGCATACGGTTGGGCCTGACCCGCCGCCTGTCCTGCCCAGGCCTTCATGCCCCCTGGATCAGTCACCGTAAGAACCTTCATCACGTCTTTCTTCGGGTCTGGGATTTGCGGCGGAACGGTGGACCAGAAATTCGGGACGGCATCGCTCTGCGAATCCGCGGCGGCAAACAGTTGCGTCCCTGGCGGCAGAGTGACCGGAGCGACGCTTTGAAAGCAGGCAGTCCTTTCGGGAGAAAGGTCAGGCCAGCCCTTCTGCGTGAGCGAAATAGGAGGGAGACTTGATGCCTGGGTCGATGTGTTGACGGTGCCGTCATATTGCACGACCGATTGGGGGGTGCCGGCCGGTGCAGATGGAGTAATCACCGGGACAGGCACTCCCATGGCCGCGATGCCTGCCGCTGCGCCCGCGGCGCCACCCGCTCCTGACATTCCCACCAACACGGTCATGACCCCCATGACGGCCACGTCGGGAGGACCAACGCAGGTCAGTTGATCGGTGACACGCGACTGCGGCATGTAGCCGGTGAGAACCGTCATGGAACCCATGATGAAAGGTCCACCGACGTGCGGGACGACTCCGGTGACCATCGGGCAGACGTGCATATCGCCTATCCGCGAGGCTGGCATGTCGCCGATTAACACGGTGGGGAAGCCCATGATCACATTGCCGCCGTGGGCGGTCATGCTGGTGATGGTGCAGGCTGGCATTCCCATAACGGGTTAAAAACCTTTCATTGCCTGGCCGATGGCCTGCTGCGCTGACTGCTGTGCGGCCTGGGCTGCTTGCGCCGCCTGCTGCTGGGCTCCCTGGGCTGCCTGTTGAACCTGCTGCGCCGCCTGCTGGGCCTGCTGTTGCGCTTGCTTTGCAGCCTGCTGCGCCTGTTGGGCCGCTTGCTGGGCTTGTTGAGCCGCCTGCTGACCTTGCTGTTGGGCCTCCTGCTCAGCCTGCTGGGCTTGTTGCTGCGCCTGCTGAGCGGTCTGTTGCGCCTGCTGCTCGACTTGCTGCGCCTGCTGTTGCGCCTGATTGACAGCCTGAGCTGCCTGTTGGGCGGCTTGTTGCGCCTGCTGCTGTGCCTGATTGAGCGCCTGCTGTGCTGCTTGCTGGCCCTGTGCGCTCGCCTGGCTTACGGCCTGTTGTGCCTGCTGCACCGCCTGAGCTGCCTGCTGGTAGGTCTGCCGCGCCTGTTGCGTAACCTGATTGACGGCCTGCTGCGCCTGCTGCTGTGCTGCCTGGGCTGCCTGCTGAGCCGCGCTCGCAGCCTGTTGTGCGTCATTTGCGGCCTGCTGGGCTGCTTGCTGCGTGGCTTGTTGGGCCGACTGCTCGGCCTGACTAACCGCGTTTGACGAAGCCGGGGGTGGACCGGGCGGGGGCGGAGGGGGCGTGCCGGGCGACGAGGGCGGTGCGCTTCCGGAAACGATGTTCGGCGATGTGGCGGCCGCGCCAGCCTGACTCGAAGCAGCCTGCGACGGCGGCTTATCGCCAGGGAACTTGGGGTCTTTGGGAGCTGTCGGTGAGTCGGGCGTCGCGGGATCCTGGGTGTTCGCAGAATTGGCGCTCATCGCCGCGCCGCCGCTGTTGATCATGACAAGCAAGCCCTGGATCATGACGCCGGCCGGGGTGACGTTGACGAAGTTGCCGCCGGATGTGAGGTTCACCCCCATGGGCGCGTCGAGCGTGATCGTCATTCCGGCCTTGATGTTGATCATCATGCCGGTGTCGACGTTGTACATCATGCCGATCTTATGGTTTTCATTTACTCCGACATTAAGCGAGTAATTGGTGCCGACCTTCTCAGTAAGGTTGGCTCCCACATTGATGTCTGAATTCGCACCGACCTTCAGAGCCGAGTTTGCACCGACGGACTCGTTACGGTCCGCAGTGATTTTGATTACCTGTTTGGCGCCGTAGGTCTGATCAACTTCGTCGTCGATCTGCTCGTAGAGCTTCTTCTTGATGTGCAGGTGCGTGTCACCGGCTGTCTGCATGTAGTGGTCGGCGCCGATCTGTTCGTGCTGCTCCGCACCGATGAGGGTGTGGTGGCTGTTCTCGACGTGCAGATCGTAATCCCGCTCGGCGTTCATGTAGATCTGCTCTTTGCCCTTCAGGTCCTCGAAGCGAAGCTCGTTCGCGTTATCTGCGCTGCCGTTCTTCGAGCTGCGGGTAAGAATGCCGGAAAGCGTGTACTGGCCTGCCGGATCGTACTTGGGCATGTTGACGCCGTTGTAGACGGAGCCGACGACGATCGGCTGGTCGGGGTCACCCTCGATGAAGTCGATGAGAACCTCGTCGTCGACACGTGGCCAAAAGTAGGTGCCCCATCCCTTCCCTGCCCACGATTGAGCGACGCGAAGCAGAGTGTTGTCGGGCGTGTTGGGCTTGCGTTGCCGGTCCCACCAGAACTGCACGTTGACGCGGCCATACTTGTCCATGAACGAGTCTTCACCGGAGTTCACTACTACCTTGCCGGTGTGCATTCCGTTCACAACCGGCTTAGGAGTCTTGAACGCGGGCCGGTAAGGAATCGAGAAAGGGATGGCGGTGAAGTTGTTGCCGTAGGGTTCGCCTCGACCCTGATTTTTCGAGCGGTAGGATGGCATCTGGCGCACATTGTGCTCGACGCGCGTGATCAAATATTTTTCGTTGAGACTGCTCTGCGGGTGTTTCGAGAGCTCGAAGTTATAGCCGGTCTGGAGGCAGATGGCGTTTGAGTTTCCCTCGATGACGACGGAAGCCGCGTCACCGGATTGATAGCGCGTGGTGTTCAGAAATGGCACGAGGTCTGGGATCTTTGATTGCGAACCATTCTTCTTGAGATACGCAGCGGCGCTGTTGGCGTAATCGTAGTTTTCGTTGTTGTTCTGGCCCAGCGGTCCGCGAGTTGTCTGTTTGTCAGTGGAAACGCTGTAGGGAACGAATCCGAAGTCCCATGCAGTGTAGGTACCGGTGACCATGCTGGTTCTGGAGTGAAAATCGGTAACAACGAAATCGTAGAAGCCCTCGGTGCGGTCGCCCTGCGGAGCATAACGGAAGGTGTTCTGGATGGGACATGCGTTGAGCTTGGTCGAGACATCCTGAAGTGTGAAGGTGTGATCGTCCTCGGTGTGCTTGAAGTAGTAGAGGATGCCGTGCTGCTCCATGAGGCGCGAGACAAAGGCGAAGTCGGTCTCGCGGTACTGCGTGCAGTACTCCATTTTGGTGTAGGTGTTGGAAGTTTCGTCGGCAGGACTGATTTTGTAGGTGGACAACACCGACTTGATCACGTCGACGACGGTCATGTCCTGGAAAACGCGCGTGTTCTTATTCAGCGTCAGCGCCCACAGGCTTGGAACGATGTAGGCACGGTAGTTGTTGAACTCCTCGTCACCGCCGTTCATCTCAAAGCCTGAGACGAAACCATTGATGTAACGCTGGGTGCCGCTGTCTGTTGCCTGAATGGCGACGGTGACCTTTTGCCCGACGATCTTCTTCGGGTCGATCTTAGTGTCGGTGGTGGCGAGCAGATCCAGTTGATAGAAGAAAAGCTCCGAGATGCCTTCCATGCCCGCCAGATGCTCGGGCAGAAGTACGTCCTTGCCCAGCGGACTGGTGAAGGTGAGAATCCTCTCGTCTTGTTTGAATGCGCTCATATAGCTGCCAGAGCCTCTTTATGAATCCGTAGCCGGGACGGTTCGAGGGCCACCCACTGTAGAGCGATAACTCATCGATGACATGAGACTACCAATCATAGGTGAACCGCCCCTCGGAAGACACTCCAATCCGGACCTGTTCGGTGGGGGTTTCCTCGGCCATACGCGCCAGCACTTGACGGGAAATCTCCGGGAGCATCGTGTTCGACAGAATGTTATCCACGTTGCGCGCGCCGCTTTCCACTTCTGTGCACCGTTTCGCGATTTCGTCGAGGACCGAATCGTCATAGGTCAGCGCGATCTTGTGGGTTTCGTGCAAGCGACGTTGAATTTTGCTGATCTTCAGGCGAATGATCTGCTTAAGCGCCTCGTCGCGCACCGGGAAATAGGGCACGATGATCATTCGTCCGAGAAAGGCGGGCTTGAAGATCTTGTTCAGCTCCGGCTTGATCGCAAGCGCGAGGCCGTCACTGTCCGGCATTGTCTCCTTGTCGGCCGTAAGCTTCATCAGAGTGTCCGTGCCGGCGTTGCTGGTGAGGATGAGGATGGTGTTCTTGAAGTCGATTGATCGGCCTTCGCCGTCCTCGAGGTTGCCTTTGTCAAAGACTTGATAGAAGAGTTCCAACACATCAGGATGCGCCTTTTCGACTTCGTCGAGAAGAACGACGGAGTAAGGACGGCGACGCACGGCTTCGGTGAGAACGCCACCTTCGCCGTAGCCGACGTATCCCGGCGGCGAGCCTTTCAGCGTGGAGACGGTATGCGCCTCCTGGAACTCCGACATGTTGATGGTGATGAGATTGCGCTCGCCGCCGTAGAGCAGATCTGACAGTGCCAGCGCGGTTTCGGTTTTGCCGACGCCGCTCGGGCCGACGAGCATGAAAACGCCAACCGGCTTGCCGGGATCGTCGAGGCGGGCGCGAGACGTGATGATGCGCTGGGCGATGGCGGCGAGCGCATGGTCCTGGCCGATGACGCGCTTGCGAAGGTGGCCATCGAGTTCGAGCACGGCGGCGATTTCGTCTTTCACCATCTTGCCGAGAGGAATGCCTGTCCATGCGGAGACAACCTCACCGACGATGCGCTCGTCGACGCAGACATGCATCAGCGGACTCTCGCCCTGGATCTTTGCGAGCTCGTCTTCGAGCGCCTGGAGAGCCTCGACAGATGGTTTGACTTCGGGCGCGTCGCCCTCAGCCTTGACGGTTTCCGCCCCTGATTCGAGCGCTGAGCGCATCGCACGGATGCGCTTGACCAGATCGACCTCCTGCTCCCATTGCGTATTGAGTTTAGCGAGGTTCGCTTCGGTAGCCGCGAGCTTCTCTTCGATTGCAGCCAGGCGCTCGACGTGGTCTTCACCGACAGTCGTTTCGCGTTC
>Ga0335073_10002635_pt1 | contig 24644 bp, 25 predicted proteins | sample Lox_Sample_22_FD_207093 | JGI IMG/M metagenome (GOLD analysis project Ga0335073, IMG submission 207093) | Soil microbial communities from Loxahatchee National Wildlife Refuge, Florida, United States - Lox_Sample_2.2 | ecosystem: Environmental > Terrestrial > Soil > Wetlands | place: USA... | reverse complement strand
CCGCGCGGGGAACGTCACGCTCGCGAACGCCGTCGGCACCGGTATCGCCGACGACAAGGGCGTCTATCCCTATGTCCCGGACATGATCCGCTTCTATCTCGGCGAGGAGCCGATCCTGCGCAACGTGCCGACATTTTCCTGCAGCCGCGCCGACGATCTCGCCTATGTGCTCGACCATCTGAGCGAGCTGGTGGTGAAGGAGACGCACGGCTCCGGCGGCTACGGCATGCTGGTCGGCCCGCAATCGACCCGCGCCGAGGTGGACGCCTTCGCCGCGAAGCTCCGCGCGCGCCCTGGCGACTATATCGCGCAGCCGACCTTGGCGCTTTCCACCTGCCCCACCTTCGTCGAGTCGGGCGTGGCGCCCCGCCACGTCGACCTCCGCCCCTTTGTCCTCGTGGGCCAAGAGATCCGCATCGTGCCGGGCGGCCTGACACGAGTGGCGCTGCGCGAAGGCTCGCTCGTCGTCAATTCGAGCCAGGGCGGCGGCACCAAGGACACCTGGGTCCTGGAAGGCTAACCGACGTGCTGGCCCGGACCGCCGATAGCCTGTTCTGGCTTGCCCGCTATGTGGAGCGCGCCGAGAACGTCGCGCGCATCGTCGCGGTCGCCTATCGCATGGCGAGTGTCGCGCGCTCGCTCGGCAGCGTCGGCAACGAATGGCTGTCGACGCTCATCGCCACCGGCTGCGAGCCCGGCTTCTTCGCGAAATATTCCGAGGCGCTCGCCGCCGACGTGATCGACTACCTCGTTTATGACCCCGACAACCCGTCGAGCATCGTCTCGTGCCTCGAGACGGCGCGGCGCAACGCCCGCGCCGTGCGCACTGCGCTCACCGCCGATATGTGGGAGGCGCTGAACGGCACTTGGCACGGCGCTCGCGAGCGCGCGCAACGCTCGCGGGCCGGCGACGTGATGGATTTCCTGGAATGGATCCGGGAACGCTCGCAGCTCTTCGACGGCGCCTATGACAGCACGATGCTGCGGAACGACGCCTTTTACTTCACCCGGCTCGGCACCTTCATCGAGCGCGCGGACTGCACGGCCCGGATCCTCGACGTCAAATACTACGTGCTGCTGCCGCAGGGCGAAGCCGTCGGCGGCGCGCTCGATTATTACCAGTGGCAGTCGATCCTGCGCTCGGTGTCGGCATTGCGGAGCTATCACTGGATCTACCACGAGCGGCTGCAGCCTTGGCTCGTCGCCGAGTTCTTGATCCTGCGGCCGGAGATGCCGCGATCGCTGCTCAGCTGCTTCACCGAGATCACCCGCGACCTCGACCGCATCGCCGTGGCTTATGGCGGCAAGCGCGGCGAATGCCATCGGCGCGCCGGCGAGATGCATGCCAAGTTGCACTATGCCAAGATCGAGACCATCTTCCAGTCCGGGCTGCACGAGTTCCTGACCGACTTCATCGACGGCTCGATCGTACTCGGCGCCGAGATTTCGAACCTCTATCTCGCATGAGGGCGGGTCATGCGGCTTTCCATCCGCCACACCACCATCTACCGCTATCGGCCTCCGGTCCCCTACGAGATACAGACCCTGCGCATGACGCCGCGCACCTACGAGGGTCTGCTGATGCTGCGCTGGCAGGTGCGCGGGGACCGCGCCCGGGCGCTGCCCTCCTTCATCGATGGGCTGGGCAATGTCGTCCATACCCATACCGTCAACCGGATCCACGATAGCGCGGCCATCGCCGTCGCCGGCGAGGTGGAGACGCGGCCGATGGGTGGCCTCGTGCGCGATGGGCGCGAGACGATGCCCCCCGGCTATTTCCTGCGCCGCACCCCGCTCACCGGCTGGGACGCGGCGGTCGCGGCGCTCGCCCGCGACGGCGCCACCGGAGCCAGCGAGTTCGACCGGCTGGTCTCGCTCGTCGAGACCGTGCGGGAGCGCGTGGCGCTCCGCACCGGCTTGGCCGAGACCGAGACGCGCGCGGCCGAGACCCTCGCCAAGGGTTCGGGCACGTGCCAGGATCACGCCCACCTGTTCATCGCCGCCTGCCGGTCGCTCGGGATTCCGGCGCGCTTCGTCAGCGGCTATGTCTGGACCGGCGACGGCACCGAGCCCCAGGCCAGCCAGGCCTGGGCCGAGGCCTATGTCGGCGAGATCGGCTGGGTCGGCTTCGACCCGGCCAACGGGACGCGGCCCGACGACGCCTATATCCGCGTCGCCGTCGGGCTCGACTATTGGTCTGCCGCGCCGGCGCGCGGCTTGCGGCGCGGCGAGGGGGAGGAGACCTTGTCGGTGAACGTGAACGTGGCCCAGGACACGCGCGAGCCGGCGGTCGGTGCGGGGAGGCAAGAACAATGACCTACTGCGTCGGACTCTGGCTCAAGGAAGGAATGGTGTTCCTGTCGGACACGCGCACCAACGCCGGCGTCGACAACATCTCGATCTTCTCCAAGATGCATGTGTTCCAGATCCCGGGCGAGCGGTTCATGACGCTTCTGACCGGCGGCAACCTCGCGGTCGGGCAAGCGGTGGTGAACCTCTTGCACGAGGGCATCAAGTCCGACGAGCGGCTCGACACTCTCTATACCGTGCCGACCATGTTCCGCGCGGCCCAGCTCGTCGGCGAGGCGGTGCGGCAGGTCTATGCCGTCGACGGGCCGGGGCTCAAATCGCAGAACATCCCGTTCGACGTCTCGGTCATCCTGGGCGGCGAGATCAGGGGCCGCAACATGCGGATGTTCCAGGTCTATTCCGCCGGCAACTTCATCGAGGCGACGCCCGACACCCCGTTCCTGCAAATCGGCGAGCACAAATACGGCAAGCCGATCCTCGACCGCGTGGTGCAGCACGACACCGACCTTTATGACGGCGTGAAGCTGGTGCTGGTCTCGATGGACTCGACCCTGCGCAGCAACCTCACGGTCGGCATGCCGATCGACCTTCTCGTCTATCGCCGCAGCGGCGAAGAGCCCGAGATCAAGCTCCGCATCACCGAGGACGATTCCTATTTCCGCATGATCCGCGAGCGCTGGTCCGAGGCCTTGCGGGACGCCTATCGCGCCATCCCGCAGCCCAGCTGGCGCCGCCTGCCGCCGCGAAAATAGCGACAATTGATAATCGCCGCGCGGTCCCCTGTTGCCTCTTCCTCCATCTATGCGGTGCAGCCCAGTACGGGTATACCATACGTTGCGTACAATGTCAAGAACCGGGCTGGCTTATCGTGCCCCGTCATTTGATCGGGGACGCCGGCTCCCAATCCTCTCCTTTGCGTCATTGCCGGGCTTGACCCGGCAATCCGTGGACCCGCGGATCGAGCCCGCGGGTGACGGGTGGAGGACCCATCCCCCTATTTCGGAATCGGCACCCGGTGCAGCTTCATCGCCATCGCGACGGCGCTGTAATAGCCCAGCAGCGCCAGCACCTCGGCGACGCCGTTGCGGCCGAGGACCGAGACGCACCGGTCGAAGGTCGCGTCGGGACCGGCGCCCGGCTGCTCGCCCATCTTGGCGAGGTCATAGATCGCGCGCTCGCGCGGGTTCGGCAGGTCCGGCATCTTGTCGGCGCGGATCGCGTCGATCACGGTTTGCGGCACGCCCAGTTCGAGGCAGCGCTTCACGTGGGCGGTATAGACATACTCGCCCTTCCAATGATGCGCGATCAGCACGATGCCGAGCTCGACCTCGCGCTCGCTCAAGCTGCCTGCCTTGTTGAGGAAGGTGCCGATCTGCTCCATCGCGGCGGCGGTCTTGGGGCTGTGGATCCAGATCTTGTAAGGCGTCAACAGCCGCCCGCGCCCTTTGACGAGCGCCTCGAAGACCGATTTCTGCTCTGGCGTCAGTTGTCCTTCGGGAATTTCGGCGATCCGGCTGTCATCGGCCATGGGGCACCTCGGCGTTGCGGAGATAGGTCGCTCATGTTGACGGGAGGGCGGGGCGCGCGTCAACGTGCCGGTAAGGATGCCCACGCGAGGAGGGACCGCCCATGCCGTTCTACGAGAAAGGCGATGTTCGCATCCATTATGTGGAGCAGGGGACCGGGTTCCCGCTGCTGCTGATCCCGGGCGGAGGGTTGAACGCGACGATCGCGCATCTCGCTTCGCCGTTCGATCCGATGCCGATCTTCAAAGGCGAGTATCGCTGCATCGCGGCCGATCTGCGCAACGCCAAGGACGGCCAATCCTCCGGCCCGCTCGAGATCGACCGGCCGTGGGACGCGTTTTGCGATGACCAGATCGGATTGATGGATCATCTCGGCATCCGCGAGTTCATGGTGCTGGGCTTCTGCATTGGCGGCCCCTTCATCTGGAACCTGCTGAAGCGCGCGCCCCGGCGCATCGTCGCCGCGGTGCTGGCGCAGCCGAGCGGGTTCCGGCCCGAGCTGCCGGATCATTTCTACAACAACAATATCGCCAACTGGGGTCCGCCGCTCTGTGCCCGCCGGCCCGACATCACGATGCCGATGGTCGAGGCGTTCCTGAACCGGATGTACCGTACCAACGCCGACTTCGTCTTCACCGTGAGCCGCGATTTCGTGCGCGACTGCCAAACGCCGGTGCTGATCCTGCCGGACGACGTTCCGTCCCACCCTTATGCCGTGGCGATGGAGGCGGCGATGCTCGCGCCCAACGCGCAAGCGAGCCTATATCCGTGGAAGGATCCGCCGGAACGGATTCCGCTGGCGATCCGGCACATCCGCACCTTTCTGCGGGCGCACCGGCCGGCGGGATAAAAGGCGCCGTTGCGTCCTTCGACTACGCGCCTTCGGCGCTCCGCTCAGGATGAGGAAAGGTTGAGTTCGGTCCTCATCCTGAGCGAAGCGAAGCGAAGTCGAAGGACGCTTCCGGTGTCAGCGCACCGCGACTTCACCCGTCCTTCGACTGCGCGCCTTCGGCGCTCCGCTCAGGATGAGGCTTCTTCCTTTTCCTCATCCTGAGCGCAGCGAAGCGAAGTCGAAGGACGCTTCCGATGTCAGCGCACCGCGATTTCACCCGTCCTTCGACTGCGCGCCTTCGGCGCTCCGCTCAGGATGAGGATTCTTCCTTTTCCTCATCCTGAGCGAAGCGAAGCGAAGTCGAAGGACGTTTCCGATGCCGGCGCACCGCGACTTCACCCGTCCTTCGACTGCGCGCCTTCGGCGCTCCGCTCAGGATGAGGACTATTCTTTTTCCAATGTCACCCCGCCGCTACTTCGCGCGCTTCGCGGCGGCGGCGACGATGTCGTAGGCGGCCTTGAGCTGCGGGTTCTTTGTCGCCACGTCCTCGCCGACGCTCGCCAGCATGTCGAGCATCTTCGCGTGCTCGTCCTCGGGGAGATAGACAAGCTCGCCGCCGGCGCCGGTCCAGGTCTTGCGCGCCGCCTGGGTGATCGCCAGCGCCTCGGGATCGATCGCCTTGCTTTCGCTTTCGCCGTCGCGATCGATCACCTGCTGCAGATCGGGCGGCAGCGAGTCGTACCATTTCTTGCTGATCTCGGCGACGATGAAGATCTCCGCGTGGCCCGTCATCACGATGTATTTGGCCGCGTCGTAGAAATGCATCGGCGCGAGGAGCTGGACCCCCGCGACGGCGCCGTCGAGCGTGCCCTGCTGAATCGCGGGCAGAACGTCGCTCGGCGACATCGCGACCGGCGTGGCGCCGAGACGCGAGAACGCGACCGACTGAAAATCCGACGCAAAGATACGGAGCTTCTTGCCCTTGAAATCGTCGAGATGCCGGATCTCCGGCTTCGACACCACCTCGGACGGTTCGGCCGCGAACAATCCGACGCCGTGCAGTCCCTTTTCCGCGCCGAGCCCCAGGATCAGCTTCCGCACCGCGGGATCGGCGGTCACGCGCTGCGCCTGCTCGTCGGAACTGACGAGCCCTGGCGCGGTCAGGACCTGGAACCGCGGGTCGACGCCGACAAAGAATTCGGGCGGGATGACGGCGCATTGGATCGCGCCGAATTGGGTTCCTTCGATCTGACGCGGGATCGTGCCCAACTGGCTTGCCGGATAGAGCTCGGCCTTGATGCGGCCGCCCGAATCCTTCGCGACCGCGTCGCCGAATTCCTTCGCGAACCGATCCGGCGCGGCATTGAGGGTGGGGGTGGTGATCTTCATCACATAGGTCTTGTCCTGCGCCGCCGCGGCGCCCGTGGTCAGCGCAACGGCGAGCGCCCCCGCGCCGACCCAGGCGCCGCAAAGCAGGACATCACGCGCAAAGAATTTCATTTTCTGTCTCCCTTTTGACGAACGCGCCGTTCCAGCTCATCGCCCCCACAATTTCTTCGAGGCGATCCGGGCGCCTTCGGCGAGCGACTGAAGCTTGAGCCAGGCGACTTGCGGGTCGACGCCGGACCAGCCGACGAACGTGCCGAAGCCGCAATCGGTGCCGCCCAGCACGTTCTCGCGGCCGGCGATCTTGGCGAACCGCTCAAGACGTTGCGCCACGAGCTGCGGATGCTCGACATGGTTCGTGAGCGTGTCGATGACGCCGGGGATGATCGCCTTGCCCGCCGGCACCTTCACCGCTTCCCACACTTCCCATTCGTGCTCGTGGCGCGGATTGGCGGCCTCGAAATAGACGAACTGCGCCGTGGTCTTGAGCACCGGCTCGATGATCTCCTTCATTTCGACGTCGTGGTGATGGGGCCCCGGATAATTGCCCCAGCAAAGATGGAGCCGGATCTTTTCGGGCGGCAGGCCGCGCGTCGCGTGGTTCAAGGCCGCGATCGCCATCGGGACCCAGGTCTTCAGGTCGACGGTGCCCTTGCCGTCGGAGAAACTGTGGCCGCGCATGCAAAGATCGGGCGAATCGAGCTGCAGGTTGAAGCCCGCCTCGACGATCGCCGTGTATTCGCCGCGCAGCGCCTCGCCCGCCGCCTCGAGATAGGCCTCGTCCGAGGGATAATATTTGTTGGGGAAATTGAACCGCATCTGGCCCGGCGTGACGGCCGGGATGAAGGCCTCGTCGGGGCTCTTCCCGCCCAAGGCCGACTTGAAGTTGGCGATGTCCTTCTGCACCGCGGCCGGATCTTTCAGCGTGATCGGCCCCTCGACGTTCGGCATGACGAGATGGCGGCCGCCTTCATTGTCGAACACTTTCTGGATGATGCCGGGGAAATCGGCGAGGTCGGTCGCCATGAACTGCGCCTGATTGGCGAAGCCCGAAAAGCGCTGCATGACATAGTTGGAAAACCCGACCTTGCTCATCTCCCCGTCGCTGACGATGTCGATGCCGGCGTCGCGCTGCTTCTTCACCGCCTCGGCGACGGAGTCCTTGACCCGCGCGTCGAGCTTGTCCGCATCGACGGGCTTGTTGTCGATGATGTCCCACATCATGCGCGTCAGATCGTCCGGCCGCGGCAAGCTGCCGGCATGCGTCGTGAGAATGCGATCCGTGCTCCGTTTCATGGGGCGCCCTCCGCCGATTGTTATGCGGGGATTATGCGCCCGGGCCCGCGCCAAGGCGAGGCTCAGCGCGCGAGGCCCTGCACCCGGCGGCGTCCGGTTGCTTCCGCGAGCGCGGCGGTGAAGATCGGCTGCCAATCGAGGATGTGTCGGCTGATGAGGTCGGCAATCGCTTCGGTCTCGCCCGCCTCGGCGAGCTCGATGAGCTGATAATGCTCCTTCACCGAGGTGATCTGGCGCTGCCGTCCGGCCGGTGAATCGATCCCATAGAGCCGCATCTCGTCGCGCAGATCCATGATCATGCGGGTCAGAAGCGGGTTCTCCGCGCGCGCGACCAACGCCTGGTGAAAGGCACGGTCGGTCTCGACATAGCCTTCGACGTCCTTTTTCCGGACCGCGGCCGCGACCTCGTCGGCGAGCGCCCGCAACGGGCCGGTGTCGGTGATCCGCCGCTCGGCGATCGCCACCATGGCGTAGCGCTCCAACAGGTCGCGCAGCGCGAAGATGTTGTTGAGATCGGCGAGCGAGGTCGGCTCGACCCGGAAGCCGCGGTTGCGCATCGGCGTGATGAGGCCGGTGCGGCTCAATTCGAGGAGCGCCTCGCGCACCGGCGTGGTCGAGACGCCCAGGCTCGCCGCGAGCGCCGGCACCGAATACATCGTGCCCGGGATGCTGTGTCCCGAGACGATTTCCGAGCGGACGCGTCGAAGCACCCTGTCGCGGAGGCTGGTCGTCGGCTCGGCGGCGGGTGCGTCCAAAGGCCGCTCTTCCTGAAAATCGTGCGGGGCGATCTTAAAGCGCTTGACATAGCGTGTCACGCGTCTAGAGTCACGCGTAACGCGCTACTGTAGTGCGTCATTATTGGAGGGTCTCATGTCCGACAACGCCTTCAAACGCCTCATCTGTCTCGGCTGTGGCTTCTCCTATGACGAGGCGCTGGGTCTGCCGGGGCACGGGATAGCCGCCGGCACCCGCTGGGCCGACATTCCCGAAAGCTGGGTCTGCCCCGATTGCGGGACGCCCAAGGCGCTCTTCGAGATGGTGGAGATCGGCTATGCCAAGACGCCGCCGATCCTCCGCTTCGCCGCCTGACCCTCTGACGCAAATCCCCGGAGGTCGCGATGACCCAGTCCTTCCTTCTGCGCGCCGACGAGCGCGGCTTCACCAAGATCCTCTCGACCGGCGCGACCGGCGCCTATGTGGGCGGCCATCCCGACGCCTTCGTGACCCGCTATTCGAGCTTCAATTTTCACGAGTACCAAAGTGGGCGCCCGGGCTTCGGCCGCATCCGCGTCTTCGGCGAAGAGGCCTTTCACAGCCCCGGCTGCAGCTACAACATGCACCCCCATCACAATTTCATCATCTGCGCGTTCGTGCTGGGCGGCACGCTCACCCACATCAACACGCTGGGGCGGATCGACGCGCTTCGCGCCGGCGACTATTACGCGTTCTCCGCGGGCTCGGGCGGCCTCCACGAGGAGCTGAATCTCGGAGCCGAGCCGATGGAGGCGATCTATCTCTGGCTCCTGCCCGATCATCTGCTGTTGCCGCCGGCCTATGGGCAGGGGCATTTCGACGAGGCGGCCGGACGCAACCGGATCACGCCGCTCGTCGGCGACGGCGCGCTCGCGATCCCGCAGGATGCCAAGGTGTCGCGGCTTCTGAGCGACGGGCCCGGCACCTATGCCTATCGGCCGAGATCGCCGGGCCACGGCGTCTATGCGTTCGTGCTCGACGGCTCGCTCGCCTGCGACGGGACGTGGCTCGGGCGCCGCGACAGCAAGGGCATCTGGGACGCGGACAAGATCGCCTTGCAAACCGGTCCCGGCACGACCGACGCGCTGCTCGTCGAAACCATCCTTTGAGCGGCCGAACCCGCGCGGCATAGAATGCGGGTCGGGGCGGCTAGTCCTCGAAGATCGCGACGGCGCGGGTCCAGCCGGCGGACGCGCCGCGGATCTTCACGGGAAAGCAGCTCACGGAAAACCCGTCGGGCGGCAGCGCCTCGAGATTGTGGAGCTTTTCCAGGTGGCAATAGCCGATCTCGCGGCCGGCTTTGTGGCCTTCCCAGATGAGACCCGCATCGCCGGTCGCGGCGAACTTGTCCTTGGTGTGGACGAAGGGCGCGTCCCAGCTCCAGGCGTCGGTGCCGGTGAGCCGCACGCCGCGCTCGAGAAGATAAAGGGTCGCCTCGCGTCCCATGCCGCAGCCGGCGGCGACGTAACCCGGCGTGCCATAGGCCGAGCCCCCGCGCGTGTTCACGACGACGATGTCGAGCGGCTTCAGCGCGTGCCCGATCCGCGTCAGCTCCGCCTCGACATCGGCCGCGGTCACGACATAGCCGTCGGGCTTGGCGCGGAAATCGAGCTTCACCCCCGGCTGAAGGCACCAATCGAGCGGCACCTCGTCGATCGTGATCGCGCGCTCGCCGCGATTCATGGTGGAATGGAAATGATAGGGCGCGTCGAGATGGGTGCCGTTATGCGTCATGAGGCGGATCCATTCGAGCGCCCAGCCCTCGCCCTCCGGCAGGTCGCTCTCCTTGAGGCCGGGGAAGAACTTGACCACGTCGGCGGCGGTATTCTTGTGGGTCAGGTAGTCGATCCGCGGCCCATATCCGGGCGGATCGGAGACCACGTCGTTCTCGAGATGCATGGAGATGTCGATGAGCCGGCGCGCCATGGTGGACCTCTTCGCGGAAAGGGCTTTCGGAGCATAGCGCGATGAGCGAGGCCGCGCCCCTCATCCGCGTGGCGACCGACGCCGATCTCGACGCGGTGCGGGCGCTGCTGCGCGAGACGTGGCACCAGGTCTATGACCCGATCCTCGGCGCCGAAAAGGTGGGCGAGGTCACGGCGCGCTGGCACGCGCGCGAGCTGTTGGCGCGCGAGCTTGCCGGCCCGCGATCCTCGTTCCTCGTCGCGCATGAAGGCGAACGGCTCGTCGCGCACGGTTACGCCTATCCGCGCAAGCCGGCGACCCTGGTCGTGTCGCGTCTTTACGTGCGGCCGGGCGCGCAGCGGCGTGGCATCGGGCAGCACATGCTCGCGGCACTCCTCGCGCGGCATCAGGACGCCGCGACGCTGCGGCTTTTCGTTGCGGCCCAGAACGAGGCGGGTCTTGCCTTCTGGCACGCCAAGGGCTTTTCGGTCGTGAGCGAGGGCGTAGAAGAAGGCGCGCGCGTGCTGCACATGGAAAAGCATCTTTGACGGAGGGAACAATGGCAAAGGCGGATCGGATCATCGCGCTCGAGGAGCATTTCCTGATCCCGAGCGTGCGCGAGCGCTATACCGGCTATCACGCCATCCGCGCGCATCAGCCGGTCGAGAAGCTGCTCGATCTCGGCGCGCTGCGCCTGAAAGACATGGATGCGGCCGGCATCGATTTGCAGGTCCTGTCGCTGGTGCAGCCGGGGGCGCAGGCCTTCGATCCCGCCGCCGGCGCCGAGGTGGCGCGGCAATCGAATGACGCGCTCCACGAGGCCGTGCGCGCCCATTCCGACCGCTTCGCGGGCTTCGCCGCGATCCCGACATCCGATCCCAAAGCGGCCGCCGACGAGCTCGAACGCACGGTCACGCGTTACGGCTTCAAGGGTGCCATGATCAACGGCATGACCGACGGCGCGTTCCTCGACGACAAGAGATTCTGGCCCATCCTCGAACGGGCGCAGGCATTGGACGTGCCGCTTTACCTTCACCCCGCGATCCCGGACCCGCGGGTGATCGAGGCCTATTACGCCGGCATCCTCAAAGGCGATTATCCGGTGCTGATGGGCGCGGTGTGGGGATTTGGCGTCGAGACCGCGACGCACGCGATCCGGCTCGTCCTGGGCGGCGTGTTCGATGCCTTCCCGAAGCTCGACATCATCTTAGGCCATCTGGGCGAGACGATCCCGTTCGCGCTTTGGCGCCTTCATTGGACCGTCAACCATATGACCGGCCGGACCGATTTCGCCGACATTTTCCGCGACCGGTTCCATATCACCACGAGCGGCAATTTCTCGCAGCCGGCACTTGCCTGCACCATCGCGGAGATGGGCATCGACCGGGTCCTGTTCTCGGTCGATTGGCCCTACAACTCGAACGTCGAGGGCGTGAAATTCGTCAACGCCGCGCGCCTCAGCACCGAAGAACGGCAAAAGATCCTTTCCGGCAACGCCGCACGGCTCCTGCGCCTCTAAAAGCGGCTTTGTCCAAATACCCACGCTTTCTCTCCCTCTCTGCCCCGTGGGGGCGGAGAGGGTCGGGGTGAGGTGGGGAATCGCAACGCGTCGGAACAGCCCACCTCACCTTCCCGCCGCTACGCGGCGGGCCCCTTCCTCTCCGCCCTGAAGGGCGGCGAGGAAGCTCTGGCGGCTAAAGCTCACGGCGCATCCGCTGGTCGAGCGAATAGGGTCCGCCGCCGCGGAGCGAGATGGCGAACATCGTCAGTCCCCACCACAGCGTATATTCGTAGGCGTGATAGCCGCGCGGCCAGAACACGGTGAAGGTGATGATGGCGAGGTCGATCGCCGCGGCGGGCGCGAAGAACCGCGTGAAAAGACCGAGCGCGATGCAGATGCCGCCGACGAACTCGAAGAATGCGAGCACGATGTTGTGGATCGGCGCGAATTCGGGACCGAGGCTCGCCGCGGTCCCCGCCATGAGGGCCGTCACGATCGCCGGCAGCCGTACCACCTTCTCCCATCCGTGGATCGCCAGGTCCGCCCCTGCGGCGATGCGGATGATCGGCCACGAAAGCGGGATGACGAGATCATAAAAACGCGACAGGAACGGAAGCAGCAGCACGGGCCTGTCGTGACTGGACGCGATAGCCATGGGATTACCGTTCAGGAGGTGAAGCCGTAAAGCCGCGCGGGATTGTCGACCAGCAGCTTTTGCCGCTGTGCCGGATCGGGCGCGATGAGCGGCAAGAGCTCGACGAGGTCGGCGTCATCGGGCTTCCAGCGATTATTGGGGTGGGGCCAATCGGTGCCCCACACGACCCGGTCCGGCGCCGCCGCGATGAGCGCGTGCGCGAACGGCAGCGCGTCGTGGAACGGTGGTCCCGATGTCGAGATGCGGTCCGGGCCCGACAGCTTGACCCAGCCATTGTCGCGCCGGGCGAGTTCGAGCAGCGCCTGAAAGCCCGGCTGCGCGACGCCGTCCTCGGCCCGCACCCGTCCCATATGATCGATCACGAACGGCGAGCGGATCGCGCGCAACAGTTCGAGATTGATGAGAAGGTCCGCCGGGTCGATCAGGAACGTCACGTGCCAGCCGAACGGCCGGATGCGGTCGAGCACCCGCCGCACCACGATCAGGTCGGGTGCGCCGCCCAGATGCGCCACGAACGTGAAGCGCACGCCGCGAAAGCCCGCCGCATGCAACGCCTCGATATCCTTTTCGGTCGCGGTGTCGTCGACGAGTGCGACGCCGCGATAGCGACCCTTGGACGCGGCCAGCGCCTCGGTCGTCACGGCGCGCGCATCGGGCCGCACCTGCACGATGACGGCGCGCTCGAAGCCGAAATGGCGGTGATGCGCCGACAGCCGCTCGGCGTCGAGCGCCGGGAACTGCGTGCCTTTGCCATAGACATGGCAGTGGACGTCGCATGCACCGGGCGGAAGCGCAAAGGCCGATTTGCGCGGATTGAGGACAGGCTCGGCCATGGGACGACTCCGGAACGAGGACAATGTCATCGAAATATAACGGCATATCCCTGCACACTTAACCGGCTTTTAGGGCTAGGCGGCGTTCGATGCCGCGCATGATGCGGGATCATTGGGTTTCGGCGGCCGAATGGGGCGTCATCGTCCTTGTGATCGGGCTTGATGCCGCGTTTGCCCGCGCCACCGGCATTCCGGTCGACGGCGCCTTGAAACATGCCCAATTGTTGGGCGTCATGGTCGCGATCTGGCCGGTTACGGTGCTTGGCACGCGCCTTACGGGCTTCGCCAAAGGCGCCGGATTCCTGGCCGAGCTGCCGGCAAAGTTCTTCATCTATATCGCCGTCGCAAGCGTGCTCGAATATTACCTGGCGACGAGCCCGGCGCCGCTCGGCGACGGCTTGCTGATCGCCGCCGACCGCAGCCTTGGCGTCGACTGGCCGGCGATCTGCGCCTGGAGCGAGGCGCATCCCGGCGCCCGCGCGGTGCTTCAATTCGCCTATTTCGGGCTTTTGGCCGAATGCGGCGTCGTGGTGGTCGTGACCGCCCTGTTCTATCCGCGCCGCGCCCGGCGCTTTTCGACGGCGCTCATTCTGTCGTCGCTGTTCACGATCCCGCTTTTGTGGGTGTTTCCGGTCGTGGGCCCCTACGCGTCCTCTGCGGAATTGGGCGTCCCGCAATCCTGTTTCGCCTTCGCGCAAAGCTGGACCGAGCATTATCTCGGCATGCGCAACCACACGCTTCCGGCGATCCCGCTCGACGATATCCGCGGCATCGTCGATTTTCCCTCCTATCACGCCGCCTGCGCCGTGCTGCTGGCCTATTTCCTGCGCGGCATCCCGGTGATCACGCCGATCGCAATCGTGTTCAACCTGCTGATGCTGCTGGCGACGCCCGTCATCGGCGGACACTATGTCATCGACGTCCTGGCCGGGCTTGGCGTCGCGGCGGGCACGATCTGGGGCGTCGAGCGGATCGAGCGCGGCCGGCCGACGGAGCGCTTGCCGCTGTGGCGGCGAGCGGCGGCGGCGCCGGCGCCTCACTGATCACGTTGCGCGGCATTCGCCGCGCGCGATAGCATCCTCCGGCGAAACCGGAGGGACCCGAGCGATGAAAGCGATCCGCATCCACGATTACGGCAACGCCGACGTGCTGCGTTACGAGGACGCGCCGATGCCCGAGCCCGGGCCGGACGAGGTGCTGATCAAGATCCATGGCGCGGGCGTCAACCCGGTCGAGTGGAAGATCCGCAACGGCATGATGCGCCAGGCGCGGCCGGTGAAATTTCCGGCCATCCTTGGCTCCGACGCGGCCGGGATCGTCGAGCGGGTCGGCCCCGTGGTGACGCGGGTGCGGCCCGGCGACGCGGTGGTCGCGCGGGTCGACGGCTCTTATGCCGAATATGCGGTGGTGAAGACCGACGCGGTGGGCCGCGCCGCAAAATCCATCCCGCTCGCCCATGTGGCGGCGCTGCCGATCGCCGCGGGCACGGCGTGGACCACGCTGTTCGAGAGCGCGAGGCTCGTCAAAGGCGCGCGCATCCTGGTCCACGGCGGCGCCGGCGGCGTCGGCACATTCGCGATCCAGCTGGCGAAGCTCGCGGGCTATCACGTCATCGCCACCACATCGGCCGGCAACCGCGCGCTCGTCCAGTCGCTGGGCGCGGACGAAGTGATCGACTATCGCGCCGAGGACGTCTCGCGCGCGGTGAAGGACGTCGAGCTCGCCTTCGACACGGTGGGCGGCGCCACGATGAAGGGCCTGTTCGCGGTGGTGAAAAAGGGTGGACAGCTTTTGTCCATCGTCTCGCCGCCGGACGAGGCCTTGGCGAAGGAGCACGGGATCGACGCGCGCTTCGTTCGCAGCAATGTCACCGGGACGCGGCTTGAAGAGATTTGCGGCCTGATCGATGCCGGCAAGGTCAAGGTGGTGATCGAGCGCGAATTCCCCTTGGCGGAAGCAAAAGCCGCGCTCGCTTTGAGCGAAGCAGGCCACGTCCACGGCAAGATCGTGCTGCGCGTCGCCTGAGGATCGCGCCTCGACCCAGGACGGTTGCGCGGTCCCCGCGTTCGTCGCAGCATAGCGCGCCTTGGGACCCGCGAGCCATGTGAGGGCATGACATGATCGTCGAACAGATCTGGACCGCGAATGCCGGCCGCAATTTCAATTATCTGATCGCCTGTGGCGAGACCGGCGAGGCGCTTGCCGTCGATCCGCTCGACCATGCGAAATGCCTTGCGGCCGCCAAGGCGAAGGGCTGGACCATAACCCAGATCCTCAACACCCATGAGCATCGCGACCATACCGGCGGCAACACCCAGGTGGTCGCCGCGACCCATGCGAAGCTTCTGGCGCACGCCGGCGCCAAGGACAAGATCGACGGCATCGACCGCGGCCTCAAGGCCGGCGACGTCATCAAGGTCGGCAAGTCCGTCGAGCTCGAATGCCTCGACACGCCCGGCCACACCATGTCCCACATCTGCGTTCGCGCGCGCGGCGACCGCCCGGCGCTCTTTTGCGGCGACACCCTCTTCAATGCCGGCGCCGGCAATTGCCATCACGGCGGCCATCCGAACGAGCTCTACAACACCTTCGCCGCTCAGCTCGCGACCCTGCCGGACGAGACGCTGATCTATCCCGGGCACGACTATATCGCGCGCAATCTGGGCTTCACGCTCGACCGCGAGCCCGACAATGCAAAGGCCAAGGCCTTGCTGCCCGAGATGGAGAAGCAGGACACGACAAAGGCGCTGGTCACGACCCTGAAGCTCGAAAAGGAGATCAACACCTTCTTCCGCCTATCGAGCCCGACCGTGATCAAGCGTCTGCGCGAGGCGTTTCCCGACCTTCCCGAGCATCCCGACGCCAGGACCGTGTTCCTGCACCTGCGCGACCTTCGCAACAAGTGGTGAGACGATGACGCCTCCTTTTGAGTCGATTGGCGCCCGGGTCGATCCGGTCGTCACCGAGATCGTGCGCAACGGCGTCATCGCCGTGACCGAGGAGATGAAGACGAACCTCATGCGCACGGCCTACAACATGATCATCTACGAGGCGCTGGACTTCACCACCGGCCTCTTCACCGCCGATGGCCGCACCGTGTCGATCGGGATCGGCCTTCCCACCTTCATCCGCGGCATGGCCGAGACCATCAAGGCGGAGCTGAAGCATTTCGGGCACGACGGCATCGAGCCCGGCGACATCCTCATCACCAACGACGCCTATACCACCGGCAGCCATCTCTATCACATCACCTTGACCCTGCCGATCTTCCACAAGCGCGTGCTGGTCGGGTTCGCGTGCTGCATGGCGCATTGGATCGATATCGGCGGCACGCTGGGCGGGATCACCACCGACATCTATTCCGAAGGGCTGCAGGTTCCCTATCTCAAGCTCTACAAGGCCGGGAAGATCAACCAGGACCTCGTCGACATCATCCGCATGAACGTGCGGATTCCGATGCGCGCGATGGGCGATCTGCGCGCGCAGGTGACCGCGGTGAAGACCGGCGAGCGCCGCTTCCTCGAGCTCATCGAGCGCTATGGCCGGGAACCGGTGCTGCAATCGATCGCGGCCATCATGGATCATTCCGAACAGAAGGCGCGCGAGAATACCCGCACCATCCCCGAAGGCATCTACGAGGCGCAGTCCTACATGGACGATGACGGCATCGACATCGGCAAGCCGGTGCCGATCAAGGTCAAGATCATCGTCACCGGCGACGAGATGACGATCGACCTGACCGACGTGTCGCATCAGGTGCGCGGCTTCTTCAATTCCGGCGCGACGACCGGCCTTGGCTGCACCCAGGTCGCGTATAAATGCATCACCTCGCCGCGCGACTATCCGATCAATGACGGCTCGTTCCGCAGCCTGACCTCGATCGTTCCGCCGGGCCGCATCGTCAGCGCCGTGCGCCCCGCGCCGATGCGCCAGTGGATGACGTTTCCGATGACCATCATCGATACGGCCTTCAAGGCGCTGGCGCCGGCGATCCCGGACCGCGTCATCGCCGGCCATCATGCCGACCTGATGAGCGCCAACATTCACGGCATCGACCCGAAGAAGCGCGAATTCTTCATCGGCGGCTTTGGGCCGCTGGGCGGCGGATGGGGCGCCAAGAGGAACGAGGACGGCGTCTCCGCCACCGTGTGCCTCAATGACGGCGACACGCACAATGCGCCGTGCGAGCAGGTGGAGACCAAGACCCCGGTCGTGGTGGAGCGCCATGCGCTCGTCCCGGATTCGGGCGGCGCCGGACGCAATCGCGGCGGGCTTGGGGTCGAGCGTGTGGTGCGCGTGCTGGCGCCTGTCGTGTGCAACAGCCGGATCGACCGCATGCATTGCAAGCCGTGGGGGCTCGACGGCGGCCTCGATGCCACCGGCAACGAGATCGCGTTTCAGCGCAGCGGCGTTTGGAAGAGCGATTATCCCAACGCCAAGATCAGCTTTGTCGACATGAAGCCGGGCGATGTCTATCGCATCGGCTCGGGCGGGGGCGGCGGCTATGGGCCGCCCTGGGAGCGGCCGCTCGAGAAGGTGCAGGAGGATGTGCGCCAGGGCTATGTGAGCGTCGCCAAGGCCGCGGAGCTTTATGGCGTGGTCATCGATCCGGAGACCTTCGCGATCGACCTGGACGAGACCGGGCGGTTGCGTCAGCGCATGCACGCATCGGCACGCGAAACCACTCAATCTTATGTAGAAGCGTCCGAAGACCGATGACACTTCCCCCTATCTCGCCCGTCGATTAGAACCGTGGAAGGGGATGCACGACGCACACGGATAATCCAAGAAGACGAATAGGGGGAACGCGTGAGGGGGAGGTCCGGCGCCCGCCACGGGTGGTGGCGGGCCGATAGCGGTAGCAAGCTTCTCAGGACCGCGGCCAAACCGATTGCGCTTCTGGCGCTGACCGCCTCGCTCATGGCGCGGCCGGCTTTGGGTCAGACGGTCGAGCAGCTCAAGAACCTGACGCTTGATCAGCTCGCCAATATCGACATCACCTCTGTCTCCAAAACGTCGGAACCGCTCAGCGACGCCGCGGCCGCGATCTATGTCATCTCGCATGACGACATCATCCGGTCGGGCGCCACGACGCTGCCCGAAATGCTTCGGCTTGCACCCAATCTCGAAGTGGCGCAGATCAACGCGACCACCTATGCGATCTCGGCGCGCGGCTTCAATGTCGGCGACAATGCCAGCATGTCGGACAAGCTGCTGGTCCTTATCGACGGGCGCATCGTCTATACGCCGCTCTTTGCCGGTGTCTATTGGGACATGCAGGGCGTCCTGCCGGAAAATATCGAGCGCATCGAGGTGATCAGCGGACCGGGCGCCACGCTTTGGGGCGCCAATGCGGTGAACGGCGTCATCAACATCATCACGCGCAACTCGGCGGACACGCAGGGCGGCGTGCTCGATCTCGCCGGCGGCAACCGTCAGGCCGACGGTAGCTTGCAATATGGCGGCCGGATCACCGACACGCTGACCTATCGGCTCTATGCCGAAGGCCAGAAATTCAGCCCCAACGTGACCTCGACCGGGTTCGACGCCGAAGATGCCTGGTCGAAGCCGCAAGGCGGCTTCCGCTTCGATTGGACGCCCAGCAACGACCATGTCCTGTTCGAGGGCGACCAGTTCCAGGAGTCCGAAGAGCCGGGCAACGATGTGTCGGGCCAGGACCTGGTCGCCAATTGGCAGCGCCAGCTCGAAAACGGCTCATCGCTTCAGGTGGAAGCCTATTACGACATGGCGAAGCGCCAGACCGATAATGGCGGCGGCGGCTTCACCGTGAATACCTACAATGCCGATGTTCAGCACACCATGAACTTGGGCGCGCGCAACGCCGTGATCTGGGGCGCGGGCGAACGCGTCATCTCTTACGAGATCAACAGCACGCCGACCTTGCTGTTTCAGCCGGCGGACCGGGTGTTGAATCTCACGGACATCTTCGCGCAGGACACGTTCAGCCTGACCAGCACGGTCAAGTTCACGGCCGGCCTCAAGCTCGAGGACGAGCCCTATACCGGAGTCGAGCCGCTTCCGACGGCGCGCGTTTCCTGGAAGGCTGCCGACACCGTGCTTCTCTGGGGCGCGGTGTCGCGGGCCGTGCGCGCGGACACGCCGGTCGACCGGGACATCGTCGAGCGGCTGGCGCCCGGGACGCCCGACATCATCTCTCATTCCTTCGATTTCACGCCGGAGACGCTGACCGCCTTTGAGCTCGGGACCCGCGTCCAGGCGACGCCGCGCGCGTCCTTCTCGATCTCGAGCTACTACGACGACTATGACGATCTTCGCAGCCTCGAGGTCACGCCGGGCGGCACCTCGTTCCTGGGCCTCACGAATCTGCCCTGGCGTTGGGGCAACAAGGCCGAAGGCCTCGCCTATGGCGTCGAGGTGTGGGGCGATTATCGCGTCACTAACTGGTGGCGGCTCAGCGCCGGCTTCAATATCCAGCACGAGCATCTCCGCTTCATGCCGGGCAGCGCCGGATTGGGCGGGCTCGCGCTGATCGCGGACGACCCCAATCACCAGGCCTCGATCCGCTCGTCCGTGGATCTCGGCAGGAAGGTCACGTGGGACGTGTTCGTCCGCTATGTCGGAAGGCTCGCCAATCCAGGCGTTCCCGAATATGGCGAGGTCAACACGCGGATCGGCTGGGCCGCGACGCGCTGGCTCGATTTGTCGGTGTCGGGCTTCAACCTCGTTCACGCGCATCACCCAGAATTCGCCGAACCGCCGCTCTCGGACGAAATTCCACGCAGCTTTCTCGTCGATGCGCGCGTGAGATTCTAATGGCCTGGCGTGCCCCGGCCCTCGCGGCGCTGCGCCTTGCCATCGCGCTGTTTCCGGTCGAGATGCCGGCGGAGGCCGACACCAACTCGGTCGAGACCGCGATCAAGGCGACCTATCTCTACAAGTTCGCGCCTTACGTCGCTTGGCCGGGCGGCGTGCTGGGCCCGCCGCCCAGCGCGTTGCCCCTGTGCGTCGTGGGCGACGACCCGTTCGGCAGCGTGCTCGACGACGCGGTGGCCGGGCAGATGGTCAACGGGCATCCTTTTCTCGTCCGACGGATGGCGGTGGCGACGCCACAGGCCGGCTGCGACATCATGTTCGTGGCTGGCTCGGCGCAGCAGTCCGTGGCGGCCGCTTTGGCCGCGACGCGCGGACTTCCGGTGCTGACGATCACCGACGCCCAACAATATGGCGGCCCGTCCGGCATCATCAATTTCATCGTCGTCGACAACCGGGTCCGGTTCGAGATCGACCCGGCGGCAGCCTCGGCGCATGGCCTTGCCATCAGCTCGAAATTGCTGAGCCTTGCCGTCAACGCGGCCATGTACAAATAGGATAGGGCCGATGCCGATAAGGGGTTTGAGATTTGGACGGCTCACACCGGCGCTCGCATCGGTGATCGCGGCGGTGCTGATCCTCGCGGGCATCGGCATCTCGATCTGGTTCGACCAAGGCTATCAGGCGCAGAAGATCGACGAGATCAGCGCCCAGGCACGCATCCTCGCGGCGACCGTGACGGCCGCCCTCACCTTCAACGACCGCAACGCGGCGCAGGAATATGTGGGCGCGCTGAGGGCCAATCCCGAGATCGCGGTCGCCGCGGTCTACGACAATGGCGGCGCGCTTTTTGCCGGCTATTCGGACACGCCCGGGGGTCCGCCTCAGAGGATCGAGCCTGCCGCCGCCACCCACGCCGAGAACGGCCAGCTCGTCGTCATCGCGCCGGTGCGTCAAGGCACGCAGTCCCTTGGCACGGTCTATATCAGGACCTTCGTCGATCCGGTGGTTGCCAGGGTCGCGCGGTACGCGGTCATCGCGGCGTTCGTTCTTCTGGCGGTGCTGGTCGTGATCATCCTGACCCTGGCGCAAGCGGCCCTCGCCAGGGCCAATGCGGAATTGTCGAACCGCGCGACCGAGCTCGCCGCCGCCAATGCCAGCCTGCAGACGCAGATCGTCGAGCGCGAGAAGGCGGAAGAAGCGTTGCGCCAGTCGCAGAAGATGGAGGCGATCGGGCAGCTCACCGGCGGCGTGGCGCACGATTTCAACAATCTGATGCATGTCATCATCGGCAACCTCGAGGCGCTGCGCCGGCGCACCTCGGACCGACACCCGGAACTCGTGCCCTCGGTCGACGCGGCCATGCGCGGCGCGACGCGCGCGGCGACGCTGACGCAGCAGCTTCTCGCTTTCGCGCGACGCCAGCCGCTCGAGCCGAAGCCCGTCGATGTGAACCGGCTGGTCGCGGGGATGTCCGATCTCCTTCACCGGACGCTGGGCGAGACGGTGAGCACCGAAACCGTCCTCGCCGGCGGATTGTGGCGCGTCAACGCGGACGCGAACCGGCTCGAGAATGCCTTGCTCAACCTTGCGCTCAACGCCAGGGATGCGATGCCCAACAGCGGCAAGCTCACGATCGAGACCTCCAACATGTATCTCGACGACGACTACGCCAAATCCAATGAAGAGGTGAAGGTCGGGCAATATGTGATGATCGCCGTCACCGATACCGGCACCGGCATGACCAAGGAGACCATGGAGAAGGCGTTCGATCCGTTCTACACGACCAAGGAGGTCGGGAAAGGATCGGGTCTCGGCCTGTCGCAGGTCTATGGCTTCCTGAAACAGTCCGGCGGCCACGCCAAGATCTATAGCGAGCTTGGGCAGGGAACGACGGTGAGGCTCTATCTCCCGCGCCTTGTCAGCGATGCCGCCGAGAGTGGTGTCGCCGATGACAGCGCGACTTTGCCAGGAGGAGACAAGGCGGAGATCGTGCTGGTCGTCGAGGACGACGACGATGTCCGCGCCTTCACCGTCGCGATGGTCGAGGAGCTGGGATACACAGTGATCGAGGCGCACGACGCAAAGTCCGCGATGAGCGTGATCGATACCGCGCAGCCGATCGGGCTTCTCTTCACGGATGTCGGCCTGCCGGGCGGGGTGAATGGAAAGCAGCTTGCCGACCGGGCGCTCGTCCGCCGCCCGAGCCTCAAGGTCCTGTTCTCAACCGGCTATGCGCGCAACGCGATCGTGCATCAGGGCCGCCTCGACCCCGGCGTCGAGCTGATCACGAAGCCCTTCACCCACGCCGCGCTCGCCGCGAAAATCCGGCACGTGTTGGAGGCCGGGCCCGCACCGTGAACAGGCGCGCGCCGGCCGCTCAAACGCCCTTGGGGCGCGACAGGCTTTCGGGATAGACCCAGCGTGTCGGCTCGCGCCCTTCCTGAAGCGCGCGCAGATCACGCTCCCACAGCTTGCGCAGCAGGACGATCGCCCGGTCCGATCGGCCAAGGCACTCTTCGTCGCGGTCCTCGATGGCGCCTTGGCCGACTTGCGCGACATGGTCCTGGATGCCGAGGAAATCGGGCCGGTCGGCGGCGTCGTGGAGCCGCATCTTGCCGGCCAAAATCGCCCGCGTGACCTCGTCGGCAGGCGGCAGCTCGGAAAGCCTTTTCTCGCGGGCCACCTGGCGGTCACGGTACTCGGCGACGGCCTCGGGCTTCAGATTGAGGCGCTCGATGATGAAGGTCTTGTGGCTCTCATCGTCGACCGGAACGCGCCACGAGACATAGATGCGCCAATCGGTCTCGGCCGGGTCTTCGTTGGGCAGCGACATGCTGAGCATGTTCGGCAACATCAGATGCTGCTCGCGCACGGTTCCGTCCGAGCGGATGCCGAAGGCGACAAGTCCCCACGGCCGCTCCTCGGCCTCGATGCGCGGCACGTCGCGGTTCAAGGTGTCGAAGATCGAACGGCGATGGGTGAAGGGCAGATGCGCCTCGTCGACGCCATTCTCGATGTTCTGATAGTAGTTGCACGCGCGGCTATAGACGTTCGCATTGACAAGGCCGCCGGGCGCCTCGAATTCGGGAAAGCGGAGAGGCGGAGGCGCGGCCCCATCGCCCATGTGAACGAAGATCAGCCCCAGATACTCGTCGGTCGGATAGGCGCGGATGCGCACCTTGTCGGCAAACGCCTCGTCGAGCTCGGCCGGCTGATCGACGCAGCGGCCGTCGGAATCATATTTCCATCCATGATAGAGGCAGCGGATGCAGTCGCCTTCGACGAAGCCGGCCGACAGCATGGTGCGGCGGTGGGCGCAGCGATGCGCCACCGCGTGTGGCGCCCCGCTCTCGCCACGATAGAGGGTGAAGTCTTCCCCCATGATACGCACCGGCACGGCCGCGCCGACCGCCAGATCCCGTGAGCGCCAGACCGGATGCCAGAAGCGCCGCATATAGCCACCGGCGAGCGTCCCGGGCCCGGTCCGCGTCACCGTGTTGAAGTCGAATCTGCGGCGCGTCTTGCGCGCCAAGGCGCCGGTATCGGGCATCTCGCTCCCCTCAACGGTTTTTGATCACGCTCCACTATAGCGCTGATTTTAAACGAATTGTCGGCGATTTTGCGCGTAACGCAGGGGACCGGCTTTGATCCGCGGCAACTCCGCGCTCGTACAAGACGTTGTCTTCGGGAAGGAGGCAGCCATGCTTAGACATGAATTTGCCACGGCCGTTCTTGTGGCCGCGGCGCTGCTCACCGGTTGTGCTGGCGACAATAGCGAGATCGCTTTTTCACAGCAAGGCGCGATCAGCGCCGATATGGACGCGTCCTTCCAGCACGGCCCATCGGTCACCGACCACGAGACCGCCGTTCAGTTCAACAACGGCCTCGACAACTCGATCAATAACCGGCCGCCGCCGCTCGGCAGCGCGCTGGGATTCCGCTGATCGTCGCCGCGGGCAATCCGCGCCGCAAAAAAGGCCCAAGCCGCATAAGAGTGCCCCCGATTGGCGGGCTTGGCTTTTCGGGAGATTCTCGGCACACTCGCTTGCGTCCGGCGCGGATAATTGATCCTGGGGGCAGGCATGAGGTGGTCCTGCGCACGTGGGGGGGCATCGTCTCGCTGGCTTGGCGGGGTGGCGGCAACCCTCTTGATCGGCGGGCTTGGCATCGGCGGCGCCAGCGCGCAATCGTCGGTCACACCCTATGACACGGGCCCTCGGGTACCGTCGACCTTCTCGCTCATCGGCAATGAGCCGACATCCGATGCCGCATCGCAGTTGGTGGTCGCCGCCGCGGCCAACAACACGAGCGAGGTCACCGGCCTGCTCGACACGCAAACGAACCCGGACGAGGCGGAAGGTTATGGCCGCACCGCGCTGATCTATGCGGCGTTCAACGACAACGCGCAGATCGCCGAAGCGCTTGTCGCCCACGGCGCGAAGCTCGACATCCGTGACAAGCTCGGCAAGACGGCGCTCCATTGGGCGGCCGAACGCGGCAGCATGGACGTGCTGCAGGTGCTGCTTCAGGCCAAGGCGTCGGTCGATGTGCAAACGGTGCAGGGCTTGACGCCGCTGATGCTCGCGGCGCGAAGCGGACAAGTCGCCGCCGTGCGCCTTCTGCTGCAATACCATGCCAATCCGCAGATGAGCGACTATACCGGCCGCGACGCGCTTGGCTGGGCGAACAATCCGTCGGTCGTGCAGGCGCTCAAGGTCGCCGAAGCGCGCTGACAAGGACGCGCCCGCGGCGCGACCGCGCGGGTAAACCCTCCCTTCACCATTCCGGCCCATCTTGGTGAACGAACAGATTTGGGCCGTTTCGACCTTGGCCAGCAAGAAGGATATCGGG
>Ga0335073_10002634_pt1 | contig 24649 bp, 27 predicted proteins | sample Lox_Sample_22_FD_207093 | JGI IMG/M metagenome (GOLD analysis project Ga0335073, IMG submission 207093) | Soil microbial communities from Loxahatchee National Wildlife Refuge, Florida, United States - Lox_Sample_2.2 | ecosystem: Environmental > Terrestrial > Soil > Wetlands | place: USA... | reverse complement strand
TGCGCGAACGGGTCACCAACGCCGATCGGGTTCTCGAGGACGAAATCCGTGAGATGCTGATCGCCCCGCCGCGCATCGAATTCCTCATCGCCGCCGAACGCGGCTCGCAAGTTCGGCAGCCGCGCCCCGAGCCTGCGGGAGCCTGACGCTTGCGCGTTCTCGTCGTCTACGCTCATCCGCTGGAGACGAGCTTCATCGCCGCTCTTCATCGCCGCGCCGTCGAGACTCTGCGCGCGGGCGAGCACAGCGTCGATGATCTCGATCTCTATGCCGAGCGGTTCGACCCGGTCATGTCACGCGAGCAGTTCGCTCACTATGTCGACACCAGCGTCAACGCGCGCGAGGTCGAGTCCTACGTCAGGCGCCTGCGCGCCGCCGAGGCGCTCGTCCTGGTGTTTCCGGTCTGGTTCGACGGCCTTCCGGCGATGATGCAGGGTTATTTTCAACGTGTTTTCCTGCCCGGCGTCGCGCTCAGGATCGATGAGAACGGCCTCTTTCACCCGAACTTGCACAATCTCAAGCGCATGGCCGCGGTCTGCACCTACGGCGAGGACCGGCGGGCCGTGGCGGCGAAGAACAATCCGGCCCAGCGCTTTGTCCACTACAACATCGGCGCGCTTATCGATCCGAAGGGCCGGTTCGAATATCTCGCCCACTACGACATGAACTTCTCGACCGCCGCCCGGCGGGCGGCGTTCATGAAGCGCGTCGCCCGCGTGTTCGAGGCTTGGTGAATACGAAGGAATGGGCGGCGGCGCTTACCAGGAATATTTGAGCCCGGCGAAAGGTCCGTACATCCATTGCTGGTAGCGGAAGCTCCTCGGCTCGAAGGTTAGCTCGTTGAAGCCTGTGTCTTGATGGGTATAGGTGTACATGACGCGATAGCCGACGGTAGTCGCGATATTCTGCGTCCAATTGTAACCCATCGACGCAAGCGCCTGTCCAGTTGCGCTGTCCGACCACCCTCCAAGGTCGGCGAACATGTTCATGAACCAGCGGTCATCGTAGCGATATTGGGCGGCGAAGCCGCCGACCGGCATGACCCAGTCCTTGTTCACGGTTTCTGTCCCGTTGAACAATCCAAAGGGACCGCTAACGGTCAGCTTATTCCCGCTGTAGAAGTTGCGGGCGCCGACCGTGCCGTAAAGAGACAGGTTCGGCACGGGAAGCGGCACGCGTACGCCGCCAAAGGCGGTGATGAACCCCTCGTTGAGGGTGAGGCTCGTCTTCCCGCCGTAGAGCAGATTATCCGGGTTGCTGAGGGTCCCCGATCCGCCGATCCGCGACCAGACGAGATCGATTCCGCCGATGAATGTGTCGCTGCGTGCGATGAAGCTGCCCATGATGCCGCCCTGAAAGTGCTCAATCAACTTCGGAAAGGGCGCATAGTACGGCAGCGTCGGCAACGTGCCGAAGCCCGTGCTTCCCGCAACGCTGGAACCCCAGAAATAGCCGGTAAACTCGAAATGCCAGGAGGAGGGCAGCGGAGGCGCGACAATTGGCTCGGGCGGCGGCTTTTTCGTGGGCAAATCGGCGGCGGCGGACGGCGCTGCGCACAGTGCGGCTAAGACAAAAAGCGCCCCTCGATTTGTCCGCATCCCCTCAGCCCCAATCCATACGATCAGTCGCGGCGCCAACGGCTCGGGATTTTTGCCCGTCTTTCCGCCTGAAGTACGCGCCTCGACTCAAATGGCTCGGACTTCATAGAAGGGAAGGGCGCCTGCGGCAATAGCGCCGGGACGACCCCGGTGTTGCGTCCTGTGGACTGACCGCTGCTGATGGAAGCCTCAGATCGGCTCGCCGATCATTCCGTTTTCGCCCTTGCCGACTTGAGCCAGCATCGACAAAATGAAATCCGGCGCAAGGAAGCGCGCGCACGCCTGACCGTCGGAGACGAGCGCGACCATGTATTTCCCGTCTGCGCTCGCGACGACCGCGCTGTCGCCCGGCGGCAGCTCGCGCGAAATCGGAGGAATGGCGACGTAAAGCGCTCGCACGAATTGGAACTGGTCCGGCGTGAGCTTCGTCAAGTGAGACACAGAGCCGATCTGGAATATTGCGACGCACTCTGGTGCGTCGGGGGCCAGCCATTGAGAAAAAACGCCAGCATCCTGGGTGTCTTCCTGCGTGATCGAGTCCTGGGTGCGCATGCCGTATCCGCTGAGGGCCGCCAATGCTGCGGCGGTCGCGACCAAAAACGCAGTGTTCATGACGATCTCCCATCTCCCGCATGCTGGGTCCCCCGGTCGCCACCGTGCTCGTGGGCGCGCCGGTCCAAACGTGGGAATCCAACGTTCATCGCCATCATTGGTTCCGCATTGGTTCCCTGCGTCCGAGACGCGCTGCTTCTCTTCCTGCCGGCGAAGCCAAGCCAAGAAGTTCGCACCGACTGGTTCGACGCAGGCCTTGTTTAGGAACCTTGATTGGACGCGGGCCTTGTTCAGGAAACGCCGCCAAGAACGCGAATTCGGCCGGGTGTTGTCCAGCAGTTCCCTGTGGGTTGCGCTGGCTCGGTCTCACCTTATCGCGGCAGAGGGCTCGGTCTCACGTTGGCGCGATAGAAAAGGCGAACGCCGCCCGTTTGAGCGGGCGGCGCTCGGGTTCGATCACAGCTCGAGCGTCAGAGACCACAGACGCTTGTATACCGGCCATTGAGGGCGGCGCCGAAGGCGGCCGTCGACAGGATAATAGCGAGCAAACGCTTCATGTCGTTACCTCCAATGTATGAAATATTCAGCGCCCGCAGCGAAAAGTAAGGATCGCGACATAAGCGCAACGAGCCGCAGCCGCCGCGCTGAAGGTCTCTCTTGTCGCACAATATCCTGGCGAGAGCGTCGCAATTTGAAGGAGAACTTGGGGCGGACATTCAAGAAGGGGGAGTATCGTCACGAATTTGTGAAAACCGACAGAGCGGCCAAGAATAGGTCGACAAGATGTCTGGCTCGCCCCCCATCGACGTCCTATAGGATGTTCTTCTCCGTTGCTCGAACCTTTCGTCGCGTTTCCTGCATTTGATCGGGGCGGGGTTGTTACAGAACGCCGTCGACGAAGTTTCAGGATTGGCCCAAAAAGAGCGCACGACAGAAATCACGGTCGCGGCGCGAAACGGTCCCGCCTCCTCAGACGTATTGGAGTTTGCAGCCGCGGCAGCGTATCGGGGGCTGAAGGCCCCGGAGGTCCGGAATTGACGTCGATTTCTACTGCTCTGCCCGCAAGGGATGCGCCAACGGGCCGTGTCGTTTTCCGGCATTCCCTGCTCGTACGGGTCTGCCACTGGATCAATGCCGGCTGCTTCGTGGTCCTCTTGATGAGCGGCCTGCAGATTTTCAACGCCGACCCCGCGCTCACCTGGGGCCGGGCGACGAATTTCGACCATCCGTTCTTTTCGCTTTCGGCGACCGAGAATGACAATGGCGACCCGACCGGCGGCGTGACCACGGTCTTCCGCCGCCGATTCAATACGACCGGCTTCCTTGGCGCATCCGTCGGCGAAGACGGACAACTGGACGAACGCGGCTTTCCGTCCTGGGCGACGCTGCCCTCGTACCAGGATCTGGCGATGGGGCGGCGCTGGCATTTCTTCTTTGCTTGGATCCTCCTGTTCAACGGGCTCGTCTATTTTTCTTATCTCGCCCGGCGGCACATTCGCGACCTCTGGCCAAGCCGCGCCGACATCCGGGCGATTCCGCGCGCAATCGTCGATCATGCGCGGCTCCGTTTCCCCAGAGGGGATGAAGCGCTGCACTACAATGTGCTGCAGAAGCTCGCCTATCTCAGCGTCGTCGTCGCCTTTCCAATCCTGATCCTCGCCGGGCTCACCATGTCGCCGGCGATGGATTCCGCCTTCCCGTGGCTGCTTGCGCTCTTCGGCGGGCGGCAGGCGGCGCGCGCCGCGCATTTCCTGCTCGCCACCTATCTCGTCGTCTTCGTCGTCGTGCATCTCGTCATGGTCGTGCTTTCAGGCCCGATCAACAACATGCGCTCGATGATCACCGGCCGCTATCGCATCAGGGAGATTGAGTGATGACCGGCGAAGGCGTTGTCGGGTCGGCCGGACCGCGCCTCAGCCGCCGGAAGCTTCTCATAGGCCTTGGGGTCGGCGCTGCGGCCGCGCCGCTCGCGGGCTGCGATGCGGGCTCTCCAGCGGCGCTCAAGGTCCTGGAGAAGGCCGAGGCTCTCACCAAGGCCGTTCAGCGCGCGCTCGTCCCTCGCACGGCGCTAGCGGTCGAATATCCGCGCTCCGCGATCACCTCCTATTTCAAGCCCAACGGCTCGATCGATCCGGAAGACCCGGAATATGTCGCGCTCAAGCAAAATAATTTCGCCGACTGGAAGCTCGAGGTCGGCGGACTCGTCGACCGGCCGATGAAGCTCTCGCTCGCCGACTTGCGCGGCCTTCCGTCGCGATCGCAGATCACCCGCCATGACTGCGTCGAGGGCTGGAGCTGCATTGGGCAATGGAAGGGCGTGCAATTGTCCGCCCTCCTCACCGCCGCCGGCCTCAAGCCGCAAGCGCGCTACATTGCCTTCTTCTGCGCCGATACGCTCGAGGAGACCATCGACAACACCGGTCGCTACTACGAGACGATCGATCGTATCGACGCCTTTCATCCCCAGACGATCCTCGCCTACGAGATGAATTTCGCCCCGCTCCCAGTCGAGCACGGCGCGCCGCTGAGACTGAGGGTCGAGCGGCAGCTCGGCTACAAAATGGCCAAATACGTGATGCGCATCGAGGCCATCGACGGCTTCTCAGGCATCGCGCGCGGCCGCGGCGGGTTCTGGGAGGACCGCGGCTACGAGTGGTACGCCGGGATCTGAGCGGTGCTCGCCGGCTTCGCCACCCTCGTGAGGCCGAGAGCCGACCCATGAAGACCATCAGGATCGGCGCCGGCGCGAGCGACCTCGACTATCTCGTGTTCGAATGTCTCGCCGAGCGCACGATCGCGCTTGCGCAGCAGGCCAAGATGAAAGATCCACGCAAGTCTCTGAGCTCGCTGATGCTCGAGTTCGAGGTTTAGTAGAATTTCCTTCAAAGGGAGCGCGCGACAATTGGCGACTCAAGCGCGCAGCCCTGCTCTTATCTTCGTCCGCTTCTCGGATGGAGCGTCGAATGACGCCCGTCTCTTGAGGCGTTGCGAGGGGAGAGGGAATTCTCGCTCAGAGCTCACCGCATGACCCCTACCCTCGCCCATGTCGCGGATTTCCTGGTCGAGGTCGGCGCGCCGATCGCAATTGGAGAGACCGCGCAAGGCTTAAGGCGCGTCGTGCCGATTACCGGAGGGGTCATTCGGGGCGCGAGGTTGAATGGAACGATTCTCAACGCCGGCGCGGATTATCAGGTCATCGGCCCGGACGGCTTCACCCGGCTCGAAGCCCGCTACGTCGCGCGCCTCGACGACGGAAGCATGCTCTATATCGAAAATTCCGGCGTCCGCTTCGGTCCCCCGGCGGTGATGGCGCGCATCACCCGAGGCGAAGCGGTCGATCCGGAAGAGGTCTATTTCCGCAGCGCGCCGCGCTTCGAAACCGCTGCTCCGGCGCATCAATGGCTGACGCGGCCGCTCTTCATCGCCTCGGGCGCAAGATATCCCGACCGGGTTGCTCTAGCCGTGTTCGAGGTCGGCTAGACTCCGGCGGGAACGCGCGGCCCGTGCCCGCGGCGCAAAACCCCGCGCCGCGGGCTGCCGGCTAGGAAACGGCCGGCGACGGCGCACCGCCGGCCTCCGTTGAACTCACAGGCCGCAGATGGAGGTGTATCTGCCGTTCCAGTCGTGCCACACGCCACAACCCGGGTTTGCCGGGACGAGGGGCGAGCTGGTCGGGCCAATTGCGCCGTTTGCCGGCACAAGCATCTGGAACGGCGCCGCGGCGATCTGGAACGGCAAAGCGAGAATGCCAAACGGGCCGCTGACATAGCCAGGGGTTACATATCCTGGCCCGCCTTGGATGTAGCCGGGCGGCACTGCGGTATCCTGTGCGAAAGCCGGAGCCGCGGCGACGAGAGCGCCCGCGCACGCGACCAAGACGATGAACCGTTTCATAGCGTACCTCATTGCTGGATATGGCGACAGAACGCGCGGCGAAACCGACGGTTCCGCGATCCGGTTACGAAAGTTCAATTTTTCTTCAGGGCTGTTGGGTCTTCGCCGCCGCCGAAAGGAACGCGGCGCGCGAATCCGGCAGCGGCGCGCCGCTTGGCGCGAACAGGTCGCGGGCGAGAAAGAAGCCGGTCAGCCGGAACCCGTCGGCGAGTTCGCCAGCGCTCGGCTGCGCCTCGAGGCGCGCGCCTTCGCGCAAGAAAGCCGGCAGCGGCAGCAGTCGGTCGCGCCACGGCGCCCCGGCTTCGGCGCTGACCGCCCGCCCCGACCGCGGCGAGACATAGGCCAGGCCCTCCGTTGCGCCGGTCGCCGCGCAGCGGCTGAGGTCGAGCCTGAACCCGCATTCGGCTAGGATCTGCGCCTCGAATCGGGCCACGAGCGCTGGGGCGAGCGCCTCGTCGTCAAGGGCGTCGGCGATGAGGTTCAACGTCTCGTACACCCCCTCGTGCTGATCGCGCTCGGGCAGGACCCGGACGAGCTGGGCGAGATAATTGAGTCCAGCGAGAGCAAGCGCGCTCTCCATCAGCCGCCCGGCCCTCAGCGACAGGGGCTCCACGGCATAGGCGCCCAAATGTTCGTCGAGCCGCGCCCGCCACACAAGGCCGACGGTATTGCCGGGTTGCAGCGTCGCGCCGAAACGCGCCGAGCGCCCACCGCGAACGAGGCCGAGATGGCGACCGTGCGCCTGGGTCATCGCCTCGACGATCGCCGATTGCTCGCCATGCCTGCGGACGCCGATGATGAGCCCTTCGTCGCGCCACTCCATGGGACAAATCGCCTCTTTACCTAGCGCGAAGATGGGCCGGCGGAGAAACGCGAGAGAGCTTGATCGCCATCGCGAGCGCAAGCGCAGAGAGCGCGCCGACAAAGGCGGCGACCCCTGGCCACCCACGCGCGGCGTAGACCCAGCCGCCGAACGAGCCGGCTAGGCTCGAGCCGACGTAGTAGAAGAACAGATAGAGCGCGCTTGCCTGCGCCTTCCCGGTCTCCGCACGAAGCCCGACCCAGCTCGAAGCGATCGAATGGCCGCCGAAGAACCCGGCCGTGAGCACGCCGACGCCGAGGATGGTCAGCGTCAGGCTCTCGGGCAATGTCAGCAGCGCGCCTATGGGCATGAGCACGATGGCTACGCCGATAACCCGGCGCCGGCCGTAGCGTCCGGCGAGTTCGCCCATGACCGCCGAACTCATCGCGCCGACGAGGTAGATCGAGTACACGAAGCCGATCGCCGACTGGCTCAGTGAAAAAGGCGGCTCAGCGAGCCGAAAGCCGATGTAATTGTAGGTCGTGACCATGGCGCCCATCAGCAGGAATCCCAGAGCGAACAGATATCCGAGGCCCGGATCGCTGAAATGCATCCAAATCGCCGGCAGTAGCGCGGCCGGCCGCGTCTTCGGCGGCAGCCGCCGTTCTCTCGGCAGTGCGAAGGCGAACAGGAGCGCTGAGCAAAGCGAGATGAGGCCGACAATGGCGAAGGCCGTGCGCCAGCCGCCAGCTCCGGCGATCGCCGCGCCGCCCAGGCGTCCCGCCATGCCGCCCAGCGTGTTTCCGGCGATATAGAGGCCCATCGCCAGACCAATGGCCGAACGATCCATCTCCTCGGCGAGATACGCCATCGCCACCGCGGGAACGCCCGAGAGCGCGAGGCCGGTCAGCGCGCGCAGCGCAATCAGCGTCGTCCAGTCCGGCGAAAACGCAGCGACGAGCGTCGCCGCCGCCGCGGCGGCCAGCGAAGCAGTCATGACCGTCTTTCGGCCCAAGACATCCGAAATGGTCCCAGCAAACGCCATCGCAACCGCGAGCACCCCGGTCGTCGCCGACAGCGACAGGCTCGCAGCGGCGGGGGAGATCGAGAAGGCGCTGGCGAAGCCCGGCATCAGCGGCTGGACGCAGTAAAGCACCGCGAAAGTCGCGAAGCTGCCGAAGAAGAGGGCGAAGCTCACGCGCCAGAACCGGGCGCCGCCGCGCGCGATCAGCGGCGGGTCGCCGGCCGGAGCAGCGAGGCCGGGGAGCGGAGAGGTCGGCGTCACGGCCGCAGCCTTTCCGCCGGCGCTCAGCGAAAGGCAAGACAAATCCGAGCCACGGCGGCGTGCCGGCGGGCCGCGCTCCCTACTCTTTGCCCATGAACGCGAGAACCTGCTCGAGCGGCGCCGAGGACGTGCGGAATGCGCCCGAATAAGGGGCGCTCAGATCGAGGATGAGGTAGATCGCGCTCGCAATCGCGATCGCGCCGGCCGCCCCTCCCGCGATCGACATCGGATTGCCTTTCGACATCAGGCCGTAGCCGCAGAACAGGCATGTCGCCCATCCGACCACCATCAGAAGGAGCGGGTAGGAAACCGGGGTTCGACACGCAAATGACATCTGCAACCGCGATTGCGCGATCGCGTCGATTGTCTTGGTCGCGGCGGCGAGCGCACGCTTTTCGGCGTCGGTCGAGGGATCGACTCGGCCAGGGCCTTCTCGCGGTTGCGCAGGCTCTGGATCATGTCGCGCGGACCGCCGGTGGTGAGTTTTCCGGCAGGATGCGCTGCAGGACGAGGCCGATCGCTCCCCCGCGAAAACAGCGACGCCAACCTGAAACGCGAATCTTTCTGGACTCATGGGCCCCCGACCGCAAAAGTCGGCGGGGTTACCGGTTGCGCCATCGGAAGGCAACAAGCGCTCAAGAATCTAGGCCCGCCCCTCGCCGAGGCAGAGGTCGATGAAATCGTCCATCCGGCGCGCCACTCCGCGGATGTCGAACAGCTTCTCGACGCGCTCGCGTCCGGCTCGGGCGAGAGCGGCGCGCCGGTCAGGCGCGTCCATGAGGGCGCTGAGGGCCGTCGCCAGGCCGCCGGCGTCATTCGGATCGACCGTGATCGCGCAGGGACCACACACCTCGGCCAGTCCGCCCAGTCCTGACGAGATCAGCGCCGCGCCGCCGGCCAGCGCTTCGAGGGCAGTGCGGCCGAACGGCTCGGGAGTCCGGGTCAGCGCCAGGCCGATCGCTGCCTTTTCCCACGCCGCCTTGACCTCGGCATGGGGCAGATTCGCCGCGATTGTGACTCGGCCGCCGGATCCATCGGCGGCATGGCGGAGTGCGCGCACGGTCTCGGGCTCTCTGTCAATGGCGGAGAGGACGAAGCGGGCGCTCCAGGCGGGCCGGGTCTCGAGCGCCCGCATAATCGCCGCCATTGCTTCGATATGGCCCTTGTCGGCGAGCCCGCGGCCGACGCTGAGGATCGACCGCTCCCTGGGTCCGGCTGCCGACCAGACTCCGATGTCGAGGCCGTTGGGGATCGCGCGCATCGGCGCCCGCGCGAAGGGAAAATTGGCCCGAAAGCGCGCGAGCGCGTCCTCGCTGACGAAGGCGAAGCCGGCGAGCGGCGCAACCTTGAGGCGCGCGGACGCGGCGCGGGCAGCGCCCCGCGGCGCGGTCTCGTAGGCGTGACTGTGGAGGATAATGCGCGCGCCCGAAGCCGAGGCGATCAGCGCGGCGGCGGGAAGGTGGTTCTCGACCAAGGCGACGTCGATCCCGCGTTGGCGCAAGAGCCTGGCGACGCCGAGGGCCTTGGCGAGATTTCCGCCAAGCGAAACCTCGGGAATGGTCGCGATCTCGACGCCTTCGAACGGCTCGTCGACGGGAGGACAGGCGACGAGAGTCGAGCTCGCGTAGCGGCTGTAGCGGGCGAGGTCGCGGACGCAGAGCTCAACCGACGAAGCGAGCCGTGGCCCGAAATGCGCGTTGCGCAAAAGGACGTAGGCGATGTTCGGATCACGCGCCATCTTCGCAGTTCATGTGTTCAAGCTCGCCACGCGACGGTCCGGGCGTCCTTACATGCGAAGGACGGGCCGGACAAACGGCGGCCATGATTGCGGGTCGCGGAGAATTTTGATTGAACGGACGGCGGGCTGGCGGTCGGCGTGAAACGAGACGCCCGGGCCAGGCTTGAACGAAAGGCGCGTGAACCGATGGTCCCCTCCGCCGAGGAGCCGAACGCCCTGACCCATATCGGCGCCAGGGGCGAAGCGCGGATGGTCGACGTCGCGGACAAGGAGACGACGACCCGGCTCGCGATCGCCGAGGGACGGGTGCGCATGGCGGCTTCGACTTTGGCGACGATCCTGGCCGGCGACGCCAAGAAGGGCGATGTGATCGGCGCGGCGCGGATCGCCGGCATCATGGCGGCCAAGAGAACTGCCGACCTCATTCCGCTCTGCCACCCGTTGAGCCTGAGCAAGGTCGCGCTCGACGTCGCTCCGGATCATGCCCTGCCGGGCCTCGTCGTCCGGGCCGAGGCGCGATGCGTCGGGCCGACCGGCGTCGAAATGGAAGCCCTGACCGCCGTCTCTGTCGCGTGCCTCACGATCTACGACATGGCCAAGGCGATTGACCGGGGCATGAGCATCGAAGAGGTCCGGCTGATCGAGAAACGGGGCGGCAAATCGGGCGATTGGCGGGCCGCGACGGAGAGGCCCCGATGAGCGGAATGATCACGGTCGAGGAGGCGCTGGCGCGCGTGCTCGCCTCGGCCGAGACGTCGCTGCAAGAAGAAAAGGTCGCGCTCAAAGTCGCTTACGGCCGTGTCCTCGCGCGCGACATAAAAGCGCTGCGGACCCAGCCGCCGTTCGCCAATTCGGCCATGGACGGCTATGCGCTGCGCGCCGCTGACACCGCTCTGGCGCCCTCGACCTTGACTGTGATCGGGGAGTCGGCGGCAGGCCGTGCTTTCGCGGGCGCCCTCGTTCCGGGCCAGGCCGTGCGCATCTTCACCGGCGCGCCGATGCCTGAAGGGGCCGACGCGATAGTCATGCAGGAGGATGCCCGACGCGACGGCGGCACCATCCGTCTAGCCGCCGCCGTGGCCGTCGGCGAAAATCTCCGTGAGGAGGGTCTGGACTTCCGCGCTGGCGAAGCCCTGATCTCCGCCGGCCGCCGCCTTAGCCCCCGCGACGTGGCCCTGGCTGCTGCGGCGAACCACGCCCATCTCCCCGTCCGCCGACGCGCCCGGGTCGCGATTCTGGCCACCGGCGACGAACTGGTCGAGCCCGGCGCGGCGCTTGGCCCAGCCCAGATCATCGCTTCCAACAATTACGCCGTCGCCGGAATCATCGAGGCGACCGGCGCGATCGCGATTGACCTCGGCATCGCGGTCGACGAACTCGGCGCGCTCAAGAACGGCGTGAGCCGCGCTCGGGACGTCGGGGCCGATGTCCTGGTGACGCTCGGCGGAGCGTCGGTCGGCGATTACGATCTTGTCCAGCAGGCGCTGGTCGCCGAAGGAATGGAGCTCGGATTCTGGCGGATCGCCATGCGTCCCGGCAAACCGCTGATGCACGGCCGGCTCGGCGCGATGCGCATCCTCGGCCTGCCCGGCAACCCGACGTCATCGACGGTCTGCGCGGTCCTGTTCCTGCGTCCCCTCCTCCGCGCCCTGCACGGCGAATCCGAACCGGGGGCCGATCCCAGCCAGGGCGCCCGCCTCGCCGCCCATCTTCCCAAAAACGGACAGCGCCAGGACTATATGCGCGCTTCGCTCCGCTGCGGCGAAGACGGCGTCCTCGTCGCGACCCCGGCGGCCAATCAGGATTCATCGCTGGTGAAAACCATGGCGCGCGCCGACGGCCTCATTGTGCGGGCGCCGCACGCCGAGCCGGCGAAGGCGGGCGACGCGTGCCGGGTCATCCCGTTTCACGGGTTGGGAGTCTGAGGCGCCCAAGTCAACCGCGCAGCGGTCCGAACGTCAGTGACCTGGGGCGGGCCAATGACGCTGAATGACCGCGAACAAGAACGCCGTTGTCAGGCCGAACAGCATCACGCCGTTCAATGCCTCGAGCGCGCCCATCAGCCGCCAGTGCGCGGCAAGGAAAATCTCGGCGTGGCCGAAAGTCGTCATCGCGCTCAGCGAATAAAGCATGGCCGAAGCGAAATCGCCGCGGGCCTCGAGCGCAACATAGGCGACGGCCCAGGCGCCCGCTTCGACCGCGTGCAGAAACGTCACCAACAGCACGGTCGGGACCATCAGCGCAGCGAGCAGGAATGAGGTCCGATGGCGCCCCAGCCTGATCGATAGCGGAAGCACGACCAGTTCGCGGATGAGAGCCAGGCCGAAAGTGTGCGCAAGCACCGTGAGCACAATCAGCGGCACACTCCAGGCCCAGTCATTCGACCAGGCCCCGGCCGCCTCAAACACGGCCGTGCGCCGCAAAGGGATAGGCGGAAGAGGAGCTCGCCACGCGCCTCCCCCTCAGCGCGAGACGCCGCGAAGCGACCAGGCGCCAGCGGCCCAGGTCAATACCAGCCGGGAGCGTAAGGACCCCAGGCGCCGCCCCAATCCATCGCGGCTTCCTGATTGAGGATCGCCGTGGTCTCCTGCATCTGCGCAATGTTGTTGGCTGTGCGGATCTGCTGGTATTGCTGATAGGCGGCGTCGTTGCCGATATAGGCGCAGCCGCAACCTGCAGCGTCGGCGTAGATATAGACGTTGTGGCCCTTCCGCTGCGCAACGACGATCTGGTTTTGCGGCAGCGCCTGGAGCTTAGCCATTTTCGCCGGGCTGTCCGCCGGCCTTTGGACAAATCCCGCCGCCGCAAGCTGCCCTTCCTTTTCCGGCGCCCCGACACTTACGCACCCGGCCACGGCGGCCGACGCCGCGAGAGCCGTCAATCCCATCCGAGCCGTTCTAATCATCGCCATTTCCCTCCCTCGCCCGCAACCGGCGATGACAATAGGGAGGACCGAAACTTTCGACGGTTGTCGCGGCGCCGCCCCTAAGAGCGCGACTTTCGCCTCCCGGCCGCCCGCGTGTCAATCGCGCGCCGCCATATCAGTGCGGTGGTATGTCGGATGTTTGCGCCGCCACGTCCGGCAGTCTCGACTGGGTCCAGCCGCCGCCAAGCGCGACGATGAGATTGACCACGTCGCTCTGGACTTGCCCCTGAGTCGATAACAGGGCTTCTTCGGCCGACAGCTGCTGGGCTTCCGCGACGACGACCGCAGTGAAGGCCTGGGTGCCTGCCTGATACTCGTTGAGCGTGATCTGGGTCGCCTGCCGGGAGATGCGCACGTTTTCGGCCTGCACTTTGACCTCGCGCGAGTAGATGCGAATCCCGGCAAGCGCATCCTCGACCTGCTGGATCGCGGTCAACACTGTCTGGCGATAGGTCGCGACGTCCTGATCATAAGTCTGGCGCGCCGCCTCGACCTGGGCGGTCGTGAGGCCGCCGTTGAACAAAGGCTGCGCCAGCGACGCGCCGAACGACCACACCGGATTGGAAGGGCCGAACGCGGCGCTGAACGGATTGCCGGAATAGCCAATGAGGCCGTTGAGAGAGACGGCTGGAAAATACCCGGCGAAGGCGACGCCGATCTCGGCGTTGGCCTCGCGCATCGTCTCCTCCGCCGCCGCGACGTCCGGTCGGCGCTCGAGGAGCGAAGATGGCAGACCAAGCGGCGCCTGAGGAACGCTTGTCGCAAGCGCGCCGTGCGGGACCGAAAGGTCGGCCGGCGCTCGGCCCATCAGGACGGCGATCGCGTGTTCGCTCTGCGCGCGCGACACTCCGGCCGCGATCAGCTGCGCCTGGGCGTTGAGCACCTGCGTCTCCGCGGTGATGACGTCGGATTTTGCCGCGGTTCCCGCGTTATACTGGTTCTGCGTGATCGTCAGCGAATGCTTGTATTCGATGACGGTCTTGTCGAGCAGATCCTCGAGCGAATCGGCCTCCCTGAGCGTCACGTAAGCAAGCGCCAGCGCCGACTGCGCGGCGAGAGTGGCGTTGGCCAGATTGGCGGCGCTCGTTTGCGCGCCCGCCTGCTGCGCCTCGACCTCGCGCCGGACCTGTCCCCAGACGTCTAGCGTCCACAATCCCGAGGCTTCCGCGGTGAGCGTGGTCCCGGTTTCCGAAGAACGGGTGGCCGAGCCGGTTCCGTTCACGGTCGGAAAGAGCCCAGCGCGCGCCTCGTTGATGAGCGCCAGCGCCTCGCGATAATTTGCCTCGTCCGCCTTGACTGTCTGGTTGGACACTGCGACGACCTGTTCAAGCCGGTCGAGCTCGGGGTCGCGAAAGACCAACCACCACGCGCCTTTCGGCTCGCTTTCGCGCGGCGTTGCAATCTTCCAGCCCTTGATCTCCTTGAACTGCGGCGAGACGATCGCCGCCGGGCGCTCGAAGTTTGGACCAACCTCCGCGCATCCCGGGAGCGCGAACGCTGCGAGAACGAGCTTCACGGCCGTCCGCGAAAGCCGCGACGCGCCTTTCTCCGTCAGCCCGCGGGCCGACACGAACGACGGGCGAACCACGGGCGCGAACTTGTCGCACCCTCCCCGTCCCGCAGCCGCGCGGGCTATGTCCGGAGCGTGCAAGACGATGACGAAGCCCCCTCCCGGCCGGCTTCCCGAGTCCCGACCCTTTCTGAAGCGTCCTTTAGGCGCCATTCGCTTCGGCGGCGCAAGTCCTCGCGCGGAAGGCTGCGAACACGTTTCGGCGCCTTTTCGGCCGCGCGGGCGAGGGCCCCAGCGCGCAGCGACGCGTTGGCGCAGATCTCACTCGTGATCGGGCGCCAGTCTGGCGCGCGCCCACCATAGCAGCAGAAGGAGCGCGATCAGGACAGCGCCGATGAGAAAGAGAAACAAAGCCGCCCGCTCGAACCACGCGACCAGCGGCACCGCAACGGCGAGAAAAACGCCTGCGACGCAAAGCTTCCAGGCTCTCAAGTCCAGTCCGGACACGAAGACGCCGAGAGCCAGCAGCGTCAGCATCATGCTCCCCAGTGCGTCGCTGGTGACCTGGCCCTGAATGTTGCTGACGTGGATGAGATACATCGCAACCAGGACAGCGACAAATTGACCGAGCTGGATCGCAACCATGTCGAACCGCCCACGTCCTTGCGGCAAGTTGCGCCAACCCACCGCAATGCAGAGGAGCGCCGTCACCGGGGTCATCACGACCCAATAGGTCGCTGTCGGCGTCCGAAAGAGGCTCGTCCAGCAGATGCCGACGACACCGATGATGACGATTGCGAAATAGGGCGCGTCAGCCAGCAGGCTGATCCAATTTCTGCCCCGTCGAGGCTCCGCGACGCCGCCGGAAGACGTTGAATCCGCGTTCGCCATCACTTGCTTCCGATCGGCGCCTAGGTGCAGAACGGCGGCGCCATGGCGCGATTCCTATCATGCACGCAGGCGCCCGGCCACGACTTCGACGCCAGGAGGATGCTGTCGACGATCGAGCGTTAATCCGCCTTGCGGCGATCTTCGTTCGACGCGGCGCTTGCGCCTGTTTTGTCAGGTCAGTTCCGCGCGCCGACGATCGCGCGCCAGAAGCCGCTGTAGGCCAATTCGAAGCCGACGATCTGATAGTCGAGGTCGATTCCGTCCATCACCTCGTAGGCCGAATTGTTGCAGATCGGGAAGATGATCAGCCCGTCCTTCGACACGTGGCGGCGCGCCTGGCGCAGATAGGCTTCGGTGATGCGCCCGTGCGGATCGCAGAGGCTGAACCGTTCGATGTCGTTCTCAGGGTTCTTGTCGACCATAGGGGTGTTGAAGACGATGAGGTCGAAGTCCTTCTCGTCGATCTTCTCGAACAGGTCGGACTGAAACGCCGTCAAGGTGACGTTGTTAAGCTTGGCGTTGGCGATCGTCGCATCGACCGCGATCGGCGAAATGTCCGTGGCGACGGTCCGTGACGTCCAGTTGGCGGCCATGAACAGGGAAATGATCCCGCAGCCGGCTCCGATCTCCAGCGTCTTGTCGATCAGATTCGGATTCATCGCCTTGATATTGCGGATGAAAAACTCGGAGCTCGAGTCCGGCAGCGGATGGTACACCCCCGCCGGCACATCGACCACGAGGCCGTCGGCGCAGATCCGCTCCGGGACTGCCTGACGGCGCACCAGCGCTTCGTGCGCGGCGGCGATGTCGAATTTGGCCGTACCGACCAGATTCGAAATCCCGAGCTTGCGCAGGACCGAGGCCCGCGGCGCCACGATCCGCCGCTCGACATTGAGGTACCCAATATTCATGGGGAATTCGCCTTCTGTTGTCGGCTGCTCAAGCCTTCTGTTGTCGGCGCACAAGTTCCCGGTCCGACGCAGCGCGAAGCGCGACGACGACGCGGTGTATTCTTCTACGACTGGGTGTGGCTTGTGGTTCAGGTTTCCCGTCCGCGCTCGCTATCATGCCAATCGCGCAACAACCAATGCGAGAGCGCAGTCAGCAATAGATGAATTGTGATACCGGCGACCGAAATCAAGAGCAGCGCGGCGAACATTCGGGGAATGTTGAGGCGAAATCCCGATTCTACGATACGGTATGCCAGGCCCGACCCCTGGCCGGCCGACCCGGCGGCGATCTCGGCGACAATCGCGCCGATCAGCGCCAGGCCGCCGCTGATCCTGAGGCCCGCGAGAAAATAGGGCAACGCCGATGGCAGCCTGAGCAGCATAAACTGCTGCATTCTCGTGGCCCGATACATCTGGAAAAGGTCAACGAGATTGTGGTCCGCCGAAGAAAGCCCGAGTGTGGTGTTGGCCAGAAGCGGAAAAAACGCCACCAGGAACGCGCATACCAGGACCGCGATGTTCGGACTGAGGTAGATCAAGAGCAGCGGCGCGATGGCGACGATCGGCGTTACCTGCATCGCGACCGCGAACGGATAGAAAGCGCGTTCGACGATTCGCGACTGGGCGAAAAGAATGGCAAGCGTAACACTGCCGACGACGGCGACCAGGAGCGCCTTGAGCGTGATCGACAGAGTCACCCAAAGCGAGGCCGAAAGCGTCGGCCAATCGGTGATGAGCGTGGCGATGATGAGGCTCGGCGCAGGCAGGAGATAGGATGGGACGTCGAAATAGCGGACCAGTCCCTCCCAGGCGAACAGCCCCAGACCCAGCGTCAGGGCCGGAACCGCGTAGCCAACGAAGTCGTCCCGATTCACTGCGCCGCGCTCTCGAGCATCTTCGGCGGCCGATCCCCCATCGCGACATGGAGCGCTTCCGAGGTCTGAACGCAGGTGTCAGCGTACTCCTTGCAGAGCCGGAACCCTTCCTGGCGCGTCGCGGTCGGCGCCTGGACCGTGATTTCCGCGACCGCGCGTCCCGGCCGCGCCGCCATCACCACGATCCGGTCCGAAAGATAGACGCTCTCGAACACCGAATGGGTCACGAACACGACCGTCGCTCCGAGCTGGGACCTCAGCGCCGCCAGATCGTCGTTGAGCTTGAGGCGGGTGATTTCGTCGAGCGCGGCGAACGGCTCGTCCATCAAAAGAACCGTCGGCCGAGTCACAAGGGCGCGGGCGATCGACACCCGCATCTTCATGCCGCCGGAGAGCTGCCGCGGATAAGCCTTGGCGAAGCCGGCGAGCCCGACCTGCTCCAGCGCCTCTTCGACCCGCGGCCTGGCCTTTTCCTTCGACACGCCGGCGAGGCGCAGCGGCAGCCAGACGTTGGTGAATACGTCCGACCAGGGCGTGAGCGTCGGCTCCTGAAACACGAAGCCGAGTTCGGGACATTTCGTCCGCCAGACGATTTCGCCGCGCGTAGGGCTGGTGAGACCGGACAACAGCCGCAGGACAGTCGACTTTCCGCAACCCGAAGGCCCGAGAAGGGAGAGAAACTCGCCCGCCTGGATGTCCAGGTCGAGGCCCTTCAGAGCCGTCACATTATTGGCGAAGACCTTGTCGACCCCCCGGAGCGTGACCAGCGCCGGCTTGACCAGCCGGATCGCCGTTTCGTTCGACCTCAGCGTCGCAATTGTGTTCATCGTGCGAACTCGCCTCTTCGCCGCGACCCTCCGGGCCGCCGACCCAGCCACGTCGCAAGGCAAATCCCATGCCGCAGGCGCTTCGAACTCATGCCGCGATTTTGCGCCCTCGCCTTCGCCGTTCGCATCCCGTCCCTCCCAAGACCGTTGTCCGAGGCTCGCCCCTCAACGCGCTTGTACGATGGACATTATAGACCTCGCTTTTCCGGGTCAAACAACAGGTAATGCGAGAACATGCCGAGTACAAGAGCCTGTTATTCGCTGCATTGCAGCGATGGCGGGCGGTTATTGACGCCGGGCGTCGGAACATGGCATTTCGCCTCCCGCCGGCCTGAGGGCGACGGCGCAAGCGCCAGAGCCAAAGTCCGAGTCCAACGCCGCGGCGCCGGTTTGCGTTCCCTAGCCCAAGGTCGGATCGATGGCCGAGGATTACGTCGCCGACAATCTCGAAGCGCCGGATTTCGACCATCTTTTCCCGAACATGATCGAGGCGGATAAGAGCGCGTCGACCTGGCCCTATTTCCGCAAAGGGATCGACCACCCCTTTCGCGTCGACAGGCGCAATCCGACGGTCGGCTTCATCAATCGCGATGAAGCCTCGATCCTCTACGCCAACGCGCGCGCCTTCAAGGGGCGAAGCGGGATCGAGATCGGCGCATGGCGAGGCTGGTCAACCGCATATCTCGTCGCCGCCGGCGTCGCGCCGCTCCATGTCGTCGAGCCGCTGCTTGCGGACAAGGACTGGCGGGAAGAATTCGAAGCGGTCATCCGCGGCGCCGGCGGGGCCTCATCGACCCTCCTCGTCCCGGAGAAGAGCCCCGCAGCGGTCGTCCGCCTCGGCGAGGGCGGGGCGCGATGGTCGTTCGCGTTCATCGACGGCGATCACGACGGCGAGGCGCCCACAAATGACGCGCTCGCATGCGCGCCCTACCTCGAAACCACCGCAATGGTAGTGTTCCATGACCTCGTCTCGCCTCACGTAGCGGCGGCGCTGCGCGCGCTCGCGGCGAGAGGCTTCAGCGTGATGGCCTATCAGACGGCGCAGATGATGGGCGTGGCGTGGCGTGGCGCGGTCACGCCGGTCGGGCACAAGCCCGATCCGGCGCAGCATTGGGAGGTTCCCGCGCATCTGACCGGGATCACAATAGCGGAAGGATAGGGGCGGAGCCGCTGGCTGACGAGGCCGCCCTCAAAGCGAAGAGGAGTGGACCATGGCTCGGTTGATTGTCTCGGCGACCCTCGGCGCGGCCCTCGCCGCCGCCCTGCCCTTGCCCGCCTCGGCCGACGACGCCCAGATTGCGCGCGGGCGTTATCTCGTGACGCTCGCCGGATGCTCGGATTGCCACACCCCCGGCGCGCTGCTCGGCTCCCCCGACATGAAACGCTACCTTGGCGGGTCGGACGTCGGCTTCGCCATCCCTGGAGCAGGCGTCTTCGTCGGCCAGAACCTCACCCCCGACAAGGAGACCGGGCTTGGCTCGTGGACGGACGAGCAGATCATCACGGCGATGCGGACCGGCAAGACGCCGGATGGACGGACCTTGAGCCCGGTCATGCCCTGGCCGGCCTTGTCGAAGCTCACGGATGAAGACGCGCAGGCGATCGCGGCTTTTCTCAAGAGCATTCCCGCGGTCGACCACAAGAACGCGGGACCGATCGGGCCAAACGAGAAGGCGACGGTCTTCGTCTCCGTCACCCTGCCGGCCGACGCTTACAACGCGATGCAGGCGAAGAAATAGCCGTGTCGCCGAGCCCGGCGGACGCCGCCGGCGTCCGCCATCCCGCCCGTCACTTGGGCCTGAGGTCGAGGCCCACGCCCTTGTTGACGTATTTGAGCGTATAGGCCTTCTTGTAGTCGATCCCGGCCTTGACCACGCCCGCCTTCACCATCTCGTTGTAGAAGCCGCTCCAACGGTCGTCGGTCATTGCGCCGATGCCCAGTTTGAGCGTGTCGCCGGAATCGACGATTCCGTATTCCTTCATCTTCCTGATCGAGAACTCGATCTGGTCGTCGGTCATTTCCGGATTTTCTTTCTTGATCGCCTCGTTCGCCTTCGCGTTGTCGCCGTAGAGATAGTGGTACCAGCCGATCGAGGAGGCGTCGACGAAACGCTGGACGATGTCGGGATGCGCTTGCTCGTAGTCGCGACGGGTCTCGACCAGGGTCGCGTAGGTTGAATAGCCGTAATCGGCGAGCAAGAAGACGTTGGGCTTGAATCCGCCTTGCTTTTCGACTTCGAGCGGCTCGGAGGTCAGATAGCCCTGCTGGATCGAATTCTTGCTGACGATGAAGGGCGCGGAATTGAAATTGTACGGCTTGATGTTTTCATCCTTGAAGCCGTAAGCGAGCCGCATCCACGCCCAGAACGTATTGACCGCGCCGGCGCTGACGAAGGCGGGATTGGCGTTGGGCAGGTCTTGCCATTTGTCGAGCCCGACGCCGGGATGCGACATGAAGATTTGCGGATTCTTCTGGAAATGGGCGGCGACCGCGATCGTGGGAATGTTGTTCTGGACCGCCAGGAAATCGCCGATCATGTCGCCGCCCATGTAGAACTCGATCTTGCCGGCGATGAGCAGCATGCCGCCGTTCGAGGTCGGGCCTCCCTGCATGATGGTGACGTCGAGGCCGTACTTCTCGTAAGTCCCGTCGACCAGGGCCTGGTAATAGCCGCCGGCCTCGGGGTCGGCGACCCAGTTGGTCCCGAAAGTCACCTTATCGAGAGCAAAGGCCGGGCTGGCGAACCCGATCGCCCCCGCCAAAGCCGCCATGATCGCAACGCGCATTCGAATTTCCTCCAGCGGTCCAGTATTGCAGGCGACTGAACCTGTGCGTCGCCTCCCGCCGCGGACCGCTTTGCGGCTGCTTGCCGACGCGCCGCAAATAGGTCGCTTGCGCCCCTCACGGCCGGTCACCATAAGGGCCGAAAATCCTGACGTCGAATCCATTTTCGTGAAATATCGCGCGGATCGGGCGGAGCCGCCGCGTATACGTTCCAAGCCGCCTCGCCCAAGCGCCCCTTCGCCCGCGCCCGCTGACCGAACCGGAGCCCCGCCGCCGCATGCGTCTGTGGATCAAGGACCCGCTCGCCATTCTCGCAGCCGACGCTAACCGCGGCGTCGTCGTTGAGGGCGACGAAATCGTCGAATGCGTCGCCCGCGGCCGGGCGCCGGCGATCCCGGCCGACGCGACTTTCGACGCCTCGCGCCATGTCGTGCTGCCGGGCCTCGTCAACGCCCATCATCATTTTTACCAGACGCTGACCCGCGCCCACCCCGCTGGCCTCGGCAAGGACCTTATTCCGTGGCTCGTCGCGATGGAGCGGGTCTGGGACCGCATGACGCCCGAGGCGCTCAGGATCGCGGTCAGGATGGCGCTCATCGAACTGATGCTCTCCGGCTGCACGACCGCCGCGGACCACCACAACCTCTTTCCGCCGGGGCTCGAAGACGCCGTCGACATCGAGGTCGAAGAGGCCATGAAGCTCGGGCTGCGGATGACCGTCAGTCGCGGCTCGATGGGCATATCCGAGAAGGACGGCGGCCTGCAGCCGGATTCGATCGTCCAGGACTCGGACACGATCCTCGAAGACAGCGAGCGTGTGCTGCGCCTCTATCACGACCGAAACCCAGGCGCGATGATCCGGGTCGCGCTCGCGCCCTGTTCGCCGCTCGCCGTGCCGAGACGGGTGCTGGAAGGCTCGGCCGAGCTCGCCGAGCGCTTCGAGGCGAGACTCCATTGCCACCTCTGCCAGTCGCGCGACGAGGACGTCTACGCCATGCAGGCGTTCGGCAAGCGCTCGGTCGACATTCTCGAGGAGGCCGGATGGCTCGGCTCGCGCACGTGGGTCGCGCACGGCATCTATTTCAATCCCGCGGAGATCGAGCGCCTCGGCCGCGCCGGAGCCGGCGTCGCCCATTGCGCCGCCTCGGACATGCTGTTCGCGAAGGGGGTCTGCCCGACCAGGGATCTCGAGGCCGCCGGCGTTTCGATCGGCCTCGGCGTCGACGGCTCGGCGTCGAACGATTCCTCCAATATGATCGAGGCGGTGCGTCATTCGCTGATGCTCGCGCGGCTGCGCTACGGCGCCCCCGTCACCCATCTCGACGCGCTGCGCTGGGGAACCCAGGGCTCGGCGCGCTGCCTCGGGCGCGACGACATCGGGGCGATCGCGCCCCGCATGCAGGCTGATCTTGCGCTCTTCAGGCTCGACGAACCGCGCTTCAGCGGCGCGCATGATCCGATCGCCGCGCTCGTCCTCTGCGGCGCCCACCGCGCCGACCGGGTCATGGTCGCCGGCCGCTGGCGGGTCATCGACGGGGCTCCGGAGGGCGTCGATCTTCCGGCGCTGATCGCCAAGCACAAGACGGCGGCTCGCGCCCTTGGGTGAGGGACTGCCTTGGGCGGACTCAACCAAGGCGTGAACTCCGGGCAAGGACGCGCAAATAGGTGAAAACAGGTAAAAGCAAAACGGCTTTCATTTGCTTTTTTTTATTTTTCCGTTTCGGGTCTTTTCAAAGGGTTACGGGGGATTCAAATGGAAAAAATCCGGCCTGCGTCTTAGGGTTGCATATCAACTGCCTCGCATATCTTGTCGCGTCCATTCGTTCTCCCGCGCCGCTCGCTGACCTGCAGGGCTTGATCCGGCGAATAGGAAACTTATAGCACCTATTTCTGTTTTACGCAAGAAAATGCAGCAAAAAAATTTCGCCGGGCGCAGGCCCTAGGGGCCCAATCCTGCCTCAACCACGCGCCTGAGAGGCGTGGACCTCACGGCGCTCGTCGCCTGGCGGAAGTAAGGCCGTCTCCCAGCGCCGCGCCGGTCGATTTGGTGAGATATAATCCCGCTGAACTCGGAACCCGGAGTGCCCCATGCCTGGCGAATGGCTTCCCTCGCGCCTGCCGATCATCCAGGCGCCGATGGCCGGCTCGCAGGGCGTCGAGCTTTGCGTCGCGGTCTGCGAAGCTGGCGGGCTCGGGTCGATCCCCAGCGCAATGCTCAACCCCGCGACGCTGCGCGACCAGATCGCCGAAATCCGCGCCCGCACGCAGGCGCCGTTCAACGTCAATTTCTTCTGCCACGAGCCGCCCGCCGCCGATCCTGAGCGACAGGCCGAATGGCTCGGGCGGCTCGCAGGCGACTATGCCGAGGCCGCCCTCGATCCGCCGGCTGCGGGAAGCGGGCCCGGACGCGCGCCTTTCGACGCCGCGATGGCCGGGGTCGTCGAGGAACTCAAGCCTCCGGTTGTGAGCTTTCATTTCGGCCTGCCGGAAGAAACGCTCCTCGCACGGGTGAAGGCTGCGGGAGCGAAGATCTATTCGTCCGCGACGACGGTCGCCGAGGCGCGCTGGCTCGAAGCGCGCGGCGTCGACGCGGTGATCGCGCAAGGGGCGGAGGCCGGCGGCCATCGCGGCATGTTCCTGAGCGACGACGTCGCCGACCAGCCGGGCCTCATCGCGCTCTTGCCGCAGGTAGTCGATGCGGTTCGCACGCCGGTCATCGCGGCTGGCGGGATCGCCGACGGACGCGGCGTGGCCGCCGTTCTTGCGCTCGGCGCGAGCGCGGCGCAGATCGGCACGGCGTACCTGAAGACGCCGCAGGCGGCGACGAGCGCGCTCCATCGCGCGGCGCTTCGCGAAGTAAGCGACAGCGCGACCCGGCTCACGAATCTGTTCACCGGACGCCCCGCCCGAGGCCTCGTCAACCGGTTCATGCGCCAGCACGGGCCGATGAACGACGCCGCGCCCGCTTTCCCCCTCGCCGCCGGCGCGGTCGCGCCGTTGCGCGCCTATTGGGAGAAGCGCGGATCGGGCGATTATTCGCCGCTCTGGGCCGGCCAGGCGGCGGCGCTCGCGCGCGAGGAGGACGCCGGCGCGCTCACCGAGCGGCTGTGGCGCGAGGCGAAGGAGACGCTCGCGGCGCTCCGGCTCGAACCCTGACGCCGCAGTTGGATTGAAGATGACGAGGGGAGCGTTGTGACGGGCTGCTAACGATATCCCGGCCAGCCGAAATGGCGGTGAAACTGTTCCTCGCGGACCTGGTCAACCATCGCCAGCGGGTCCCAGGCCGGGGCCGACCTCACCTGATCGCGCGTGACGCGCACATTGATATGATGTTCAAACCAGTCGATGTCCTTCACCGCATAGGGTGATAGCTGGACCACCTTGCCCGGCAGCCAGTTGCGAGTCGCGATGATGAGATAGCGAATCTCCCAATTGGAGTCGTCGGCCAGAAGGTTCTCGACATGGCCGATGTCGCCGTCGGAAGCGTGGACGCGATAGCCATTGACCGAGGCGACGCTGTGCAGGCGATCAGCGCCATCGACGGGAGGGATCTGGGCGTCGGCGTCGCGCCGCGCGGCGTCGCCGACGATCCGCGCCTCCGCGTTGGGTAAGGCGACGGCGCCGAAATGGGTCGCGCCCCAATAAGGATCCCAGCCGTAATAGTCGTAGAGGAGCGACTCCATATCCTTGTTCACCGGGTCTTCCTCGCGCGCCTGCGGGCCTGCCTCGATCTCGGCCTTGGTCAGATTGACGGTGAGTTCGAGCGTCTGCCCCGGGCTCACCATCGGCAGCGCGGGCTTTGGCGGCAGCGTGAGCGGCGCGATCGCCGACGGGTGGATCAACACCTTTCGGCCCGGCAGCCAATGATCGGCGTTGACCGCCATCCAGCGGATCTTCCATGTCTCATCGTCGAACAGGAAGTCCCTGACGGCGCCGATGTCGCCGTCGCTCGCCTTGACCGGGCAACCTTCAAGACCACTCACGGCGAACAGCATGGCCCCATCACCCCGGCGTCA
>Ga0335073_10002633_pt1 | contig 24657 bp, 20 predicted proteins | sample Lox_Sample_22_FD_207093 | JGI IMG/M metagenome (GOLD analysis project Ga0335073, IMG submission 207093) | Soil microbial communities from Loxahatchee National Wildlife Refuge, Florida, United States - Lox_Sample_2.2 | ecosystem: Environmental > Terrestrial > Soil > Wetlands | place: USA... | reverse complement strand
CGGTCATGTGGATGCACACGCAAATCCTCGTCCGAGGCCGCACCGATCCGCAATCCCTCCTGCACAGCATTCGCCGGCAGATCACCCGCGTCGATCCCGACCAGCAGGTCGGCGGCGATGTGAACAACCTGGAAACCTGGATCAGGAACGAGCCGGAATGGGCGCGGGGGCGTCTTATATCTGTGCTGTTCGCAGCTTTCTCCATTCTCGCGCTGATTCTGGCGGCTGTCGGTCTCTACAGCGTCGTCTCGTATTCCGTCGCCCAGCGCACCAACGAGTTCGGCATCCGCATGGCCCTCGGCGCGCGAAAAACTGACGTTCTCAAGATTGTTCTCGCCTCGGCTGGCGCGAGCGTCGGACTGGGCGTCACCCTGGGCTTCGCTCTCAGTTTTGGCCTCAACCGCCTCATAGCGCGCTGGGTGGAAAACAGCAGCCATAATCCATTGCCGACTCTTGGAGCGTCGATCCTTCTGCTTGTGGTGGCCATCGCCGCCTGCCTTGTGCCAGCGCGCAGGGCATCATCCGTCGATCCTATGACCGCGTTACGGTGTGAGTGAAATTGAGGGCCCTGTTTTTCGGTTTCGGTTTTCCATTCAAGGAGGCTGATTTTGACCACTCTGCTGCAGGACATCCGCTACGCCCTTCGCCAGCTGTGGAATCATCCCGGCTTCGCCTTAACAGCGATCCTTTCGCTTGCCCTTGGCATCGGCGCCACCATCTCTGTCTTCAGCATCATCTACGCCGTACTCATGAATCCCTGGCCCTACCAGGGAGCCGACCGCATCGCCAACATCTCGCTGCTGGATAAATCCGGAAACGGCCAGGGCTACGGGCTCAACGGTCCGCAGACGCGCGAGCTCGCCCAGGCAAAGTCCCTCGAATACGTGGTTGCTTTTGATGGCTGGAACCTCACCATCACCGGCAGCGACGTTCCCGAAGATGTGCAGGCGCTGTACTTCACCGGCAACGTATTTCAGATGCTCGGCGTTCCCGCCATGCTGGGCCGGTATTTTGTTCCCGCCGACGCTCCCATCGGCCAGGATCCGCAACCGGTCATCGTTCTCAGCAACAAATTCTGGATGCATCACTATAACGGCGACCCGACCGTCGTTGGTAAAACCATCCAGCTCGTTCACAAGACCTACACCATCATCGGCATCATGCCACCCCATTTCGGATTCCTGGGACCCGATGTCTATCTCCCTCTGAAGCTCTCCTCGTCTGTGACAGAGCAATACGGCACCTTCATCAAGCTCAGAGCCGGAGTCAAACCCGAAGTGGCCGCCTCTGAAGTCGGAACGTACTTCCGGGAATTCGCGAAACAAACTCCCGACCACTTTCCCAAGACATACAACAAGATCGAAATCCAGAACCTGAGCTACTGGGTCACCCACACCATCAGCAAAACCCTCTACCTGCTCTTTGGCGCGGTAGGCCTGCTGCTGGCCATCGGTTGTGGCAATGTGTCGATCCTGCTGCTGGCGCGCGGCACGGCACGCCAGCATGAATTTGCGGTGCGCTCAGCGGTGGGAGCCAGCGGCTTCCGCATCGTCCGCCAACTGCTTACCGAATCCCTGCTGATTGCGCTCACAGGCGCCGGGCTGGGCGTGATCCTTGCTTATTGGAGCCTCGGATTCATCGTCGCCCGTTTGCCGCACGATTCGTTTCCGAATGAAGCAGACTTCCACGTTCATCTGCCCGTGCTGCTCTTCAGCATCGGCCTCGCATTGATCACCGGCATACTTTTCGGCCTGTTTCCGGCCCTGCAGCTTGCGCGCCCTGAAATTAACCAGGTCATGCAATCGAGCACCAGAAAAGTCGCCGGCAGCGTGCGCGGCAAGCAGCTGCACTCAATCCTCATTGCCGGACAGATCGCGCTCACCATGCTTTTGCTGACTGCCGCAGGCGCAGCGATAGAAGGCTTCGTGCGCATGATGCACGTCAACCTTGGCTACAACCCGCACAACACCATGTCGGTCGGCATTCCCGTCCACGAAAATACCTTCGGCACCTGGGCGGAGAGAGTGAACTACTTCGAGCAGCTGCGAGAGAAAATTGGAACCTTGCCGGATGTTATTTCGACCGGCATCTCGACCAACGCGACGCCTCCCGACAGCGGCTGGAACCAGCCCTTTGAGCTGCTGGGAAAAACAGCGGCGGAAGACCAGAAGGCAAGCGTCAATATGGTCGACTCGAACTACTTCAGCACTTTGCAGATTCCGCTCAGGCGAGGGCGGCTATGGGACGAGACAGAAATTGCCCATGGCGCTCTGCTGGCCGTAGTGAACGAGTCTTTTGCCAAGCACTACTACCCGAATGGAGACATCCTCGGCCGCTCCGTTAAAATTCCGTCGCTGAAGAGCGAGCCGCCCAACCGGCTGGACGCGCCGGGGAGTGATGGCTGGCTGCAGATTATCGGAGTGACTGCCGACACCCTCGATGACGGCCTGGACAAGCCCGTCAAACCCGCGATTTACCTGCCCTATTCAGTAAATATGTGGATGTGGACGCAGATTCTGGTGCGCAGCCGCGTCGATCCGCGCAGCATACTGCACAGCGTCAAGCAGCAGATTGTCGCCGTCAATCCTGACCAGCAGGCCACCCTTTGGGACGACGGCGTTCTGGAGACGTGGATTCACAACCAGACGGTATGGGCCAGAGGACGGCTCATTTCGATCCTTTTTGCTGCCTTCTCCATCCTCGCGCTGGCGCTGGCCGCCGTCGGCCTCTACAGCGTGGTCTCGTATTCCGTCGTCCAGCGGACGAACGAGTTCGGCATCCGCATGGCGCTGGGCGCGCAGCGCTGGCATGTGCTCAGGATCGTCTTTGCCTCGGCAAGCATAAGTATCGGTGCGGGCATCGTTTTGGGCCTGGCTCTGAGCCTGAGCCTTAACCGGCTCCTCACGCGCTGGATTGAAAACGCCTCATCCAGCCCTCTTTTGCTCTTAGGCGTTTCTTTTCTGCTGCTTACCGTTGCCGCGCTGGCTTGTCTGCTACCCGCCAGACGCGCTTCCGCAGTCGATCCCATAACCGCATTACGCTACGAATGACGCCCCTGGCCTTGAGATGAGCCAATCAACCTGCTCAAAAGGGCCTTTGCGTCGAAGGCGCAAGTGCCCGGACGGCAAGTCTCCGAAACGAAATCGAGTTTTCCACATCTAATGAGTGGGATCAGAGAACGCGGACGGAAAGAATTGTTGTGAATATAGGCAGGTTGTCTCGGGCGTCCGTGATATTCTATAAGTCTTTGGTAGACGTGCGCCTATCGCCCAGCGACTTAGTTTCGCTCCGGACATGCCTAATATGGCCCCAATCGCACCCAGTCCTACCCAGGCACACATAACGATCCGATATTTATCGCGGGAGAACCACGCTTGGCGATGGAAGATAAGTACGAAGACGACATCCAGAAACTGATTGATACAGGTAAGGAAAAAGGTTACCTCACCTACGGTGAAGTAAACGACCTGATTCCGAACGACCTGAATTCACCAGACGATCTCGACGATCTGATCACCACGATCGGAACGCAGGGGATTGATCTGCTCGATGAGGGCGGCCCCAAGTTTGGCGGCGACAAGTACGAAGAAGGCGAAGAAGGCGAAGACGTTGAGCTCGACCTGACCCCGGGCACCCTCGAAAAAACCAATGACCCCGTCCGCATGTATCTGCGCGAGATGGGTACCGTACCACTGCTCACGCGTGAAGGCGAAGTTGAAATCGCCAAGCGCATCGAACGCGGCCAGCTCCGCGTCATGAAGGCCATTTCGCGCTCCTCCATTGTGATTCGCGAAATCGTCGGCCTCGGCGAAGACCTCAAGCGCGGCGTGCGCAATATCAAGGAAGTGGTGATCTTCGACGAAGAAGAGATCACCGAAGAGATCCTGCAGGCGCGCGTCAAGCAGACCGTTTCGCGCATCGACGCGCTGGTCAAGCACCAGAAGAAGGCCGCTGCCTTCGAAGAGAAACTCGAGACCATCAACCCCAAGGCGAAGGCCAGGGAGTACCGCAAGACCCGCTGGGCCATCGCGCGTGAGAAGGTCTACGTCTCGCGCATCGTCCGCGAGCTGAAGTACACAAACCAGGAACGCAAACGGCTTCTCGACAAGCTCAACAAGACTGTCGACTCCATGCGCATGCTCGAGCGCCAGATCAAGTCGCTCGACCAGAAGCACGACCAGTCGAAGAGCGAAGAGCTCAAGAAGGAATACCGCCGCCAGCAGAAGAACTGCAAGATCGACCTCGAAGAGCTGGAGCAAGAAGCCGGAGTCTCGATCGCCGAACTCAAGCGCACACAGCGCGAGATGATTCAGGGCGACATGGACGCCGAGCAGGCCAAGCGCGAGCTGATCGAAGCCAACCTGCGACTCGTCGTTTCGATTGCGAAGAAGTACACCAACCGCGGTCTCCAGTTCCTCGACCTCATTCAGGAAGGCAACATCGGCCTGATGAAGGCCGTCGATAAATTCGAGTACCGTCGCGGTTACAAATTCTCGACCTACGCCACCTGGTGGATTCGGCAGGCCATCACCCGCGCTATCGCGGACCAGGCCCGCACGATCCGTATCCCGGTGCACATGATCGAGACGATCAACAAGCTGATTCGGACTTCAAGGCAATTAGTCCAGGAGCTTGGCCGCGAGCCAACCTCGGAAGAGATCGCAAAGCGCATGGACATCCCTGTCGCGAAGGTCCGCAAGGTCCTCAAGATCGCGCAGGAGCCCATCTCGCTGGAAACGCCGATTGGCGAGGAAGAAGATTCGCACCTTGGCGACTTCATCGAAGACCGCATGGCCGTATCGCCTTCCGACGCCGTCATCAGCGTCAACCTGAAGGAATACACCTCGCAGGTGTTGCGCACCCTGACGCCGCGCGAAGAGCGCGTCATAAAAATGAGGTTTGGCCTCGAAGACGGGTCTGAACATACCCTGGAGGAAGTGGGCCAGAGTTTTCAGGTCACCCGCGAGCGCATCCGCCAGATCGAAGCCAAGGCGCTGCGTAAGCTGCGGCATCCGTCGCGCTCACGCAAGCTGAAAGCCTTCGTCGACGCCGTCACCGAGTAAGCAGTGTTATTACAAACTCAAAAGGCCGCTCTGATGAGCGGCTTTTTGCTTTCGCAAAGTACATAAGCAAGCCGTCATTCTGAGCGCGCAATCCGCGCGAAAGAATCCATGCAGTGCTATGTTTTGCCGTTCGCGCAAACAGTTTTCTTGCACAAATTCTACGAAGAAAGCAGCCTACTGTTATGCGTGTGGAAACATTGCATGGATTCTTCGTCGCGTTGCTCCTCAGAATGACGACGTAATCAGCACACGGCCTTCTCATAAACCAGCCGAGCCGCAGCCACATCTTCAGCCCCAATTCCAAGCGCCTTGTAGACGCGCCGTCCGGAAGGCAAAACAACCGAACCAGCTAACAACTCACCAAGCTCTGCATAAACAAGAGCGCCAGACTTCACAATATCTCCCGACTCCCGCATCGCCGCCTCACGCGACTCCACCACAATCGCCGCATCCATCGCCACATCGTCCAATTCGCGCCGCGCAGGCCCAACCGTAGAGACAGCATTCACATACGTATCCGGCCCAAGCCACTCGCCTCGAACAAGAGATTCATTCACATGCGCGACGCTGACAACCACATCCGCCCCGCGGACCGCCTGCTCCAGATCGAGAACCGCAAGCACACCCAACTCATCCGCGACTTCCCGGGCACGCTCCGGATTGCGCCCCCAAACGCGAATCTCCTCAAACGTCCGCGCGAGCCGCAGCGCATGAATATGCGCCCGCGACTGCACCCCCGTTCCCAGCACAGACAGCACCCGCACATCCGGCTTCGATAGCAATTTCGTAGCGATCGCCGACACCGCAGCTGTGCGCATCTCCGTAATCAGCCGTCCATCCATCGAAGCCAGCGGTTCTCCGGTCTCCGCAGAAAAGAGCTGGATGATTGCCTGATGGGTCGGCAATCCCAGTGCGGCATTCTTTTCGTACACCAGCACCAGCTTGATGCCAATCACATCGCCATCCACAGCGGGCATCATCCCAAAAATCCCGTCATGTTCCGGAACACGCAGCAGAGAGCGCACAGGCTGTTGAATTTCGCCCGAGGAGAAACGAATCAATGCCCGCTCCATCGCAGGGATCAACTCTTCGTAGCTCAGGAGGCTGCGAACTTGTTCTTCGTCAAGATGAAGCATCGTGAAATGGATGATAGCGGCTACTGCGGCGTTTTGAAATAATGCTCGGCAAAATCGAGAAACGTGGGCCAGTTCGGCAGAGGCGTGTGCCCGTCTGTATGCTGGCGAAAACCAAGATCGCCGCTGATCAAAGCTGTGCCAATCGGAGGAAATTCAGTCGTCTCCAAGTCTTTCTTGCCGAGCAGCCTGTAGACTGGCCCGGCCGCGACCTCAGCCAGAAACATCCCCTTCGCATCCACCCAGCCATCGCCCTGCGTCGCTCCTGCACCGATAAAGACGGGCCGCGGCGCGCACAGAGCAATCAGCTCATGCGAATCGACTGGGAGGTCATTTGCAGTTAGCGGACCGGCGTACTTCAGGAAATTTCCCGCCATCCAGTGATATTCATTGATGGCCGCGACGTTTTCCAGCTTTTCCCCAAAGTTGCGGCGGTACAGCTCTGCACCGCCTGCGCCAGACGAGCTGATGTACCCGATCGCAAACCGCTGATCGTAAGCCATCGTCACCAGCGCGGCCTTGCCGTAACGCGAGTGGCCCGAAATCCCCACTTCCTTCGCATTCACAGATTTGTCGGTCTCCAAATAATCCAACGCGCGACTCGCGCCCCATGCCCACGCCCGCAGAGTGCCCCAGTCATCCAGCTTGCGCGGTTGACCTTTGTTCATTAGACCAATAATGCCTTGCGTCAGCCCCTCGCCATTGTCCGCCTGCCACTTCGTCGGAATCAGAACCGCATAGCCCCAGCCCTTTGCCAGCACCTGCTCTTGCCACGTCGGCCCCGGCGGCGGAGGCGGCAGCTTAATGCCGCGCTTCGCCAGCGCCGCCATGAATTCCGGATCGAAGCTGAACTCCATCATCACCGGAACCGGCCCCTTCGCATGTGCCGGAACTATCAGCGTCAGCAGAATATTCACCGTGATCTGCGGATACGAAGAATTGTCGACATGCTCCACAATCTCCTTCGTAATCACCGGAACATCGCCGATCGTCTCCTGCTTTGTGCTGGTCACCTCCCAAGTCACTTTGGGCGTGCGTGCGGGAGCGCGGCCATAAATCTCGCGGTTGAAATGCTCCACAATCTCCGGACGCCGCTTCGTCCACCACATCTTCGCCGTGGTAACTGGCTTGCCATTATTCAGGATCAGCGGATCAGGCAGCTTCGCACCAGAGTTCGCCTTGGTCTCGTCATAGTTCGCCGCATTCGGTGAGTTCGGATTACCGTCCGCGCCTCCCCGCAGTGAGCTGATATGCAGCAGGTCCATCGTCCGCTGATGGTCCTGCTCCGATGTGAGGTGAACGGGCGGGGGCAATGGGCTTGCAGACTGCGCCATCATCGCCGAGGCAGTCATTACCATCCACAGAGCGGCCAGAACACGACCCATGGTCCCTCCAGAAGAACGTTCCCGTTCTATCGATGAAATCGATTTATTGCAAGCTCAGAAGATAGATACCGCCGGCTCGACAGAAGACGAAAACAGTGAAGACCGTTTTCATTTAGCGTGTAAAATCCCGCATTGAAAGCCCACATAGGTAGGATTGCATTGCTCCAGGCATCGGAAAGCGCTTTTGTCGTCATCGCGGTCGTCGCCGCATCACTGGCATTTCTATTCGTGCTCGACCGCCTTTGGCCCTCTCATCACAGGCGCAACTACAACACGGTCTTCGCGTGGCAGGTCGGCTTTCTTGGCATGACTTATGGCACCATCATCAGCTTCATGCTCTTTGCCTCCTGGACAAGCTTCTCTGGCGCAATTACGAACGCGAACGGAGAGGCCAACGCGGTCATTAACCTGTCACGCGTAGCGGACACCTTACCACAGGCCCAGCGCGACTCAGTGCAGGCGCTTGCCAGAAATTATGTCGAGGTCATCCTTAACGAAGAGTGGCCCGCCATGACCCGCAACCAGCTCTCGCCGAAGAGTCATGAAATCGTCCGGCGGCTTTGGGTCGTTCTCGCAAAAACACCCGCCGCAAACCAGGCGCAGCAGGTCGGGCTCGATCATGCATTTACCGAGCTTTCCTCCCTGACAGAACACCGGCGTATCCGGCAAGAACAAGTGCTGCAAAAATTTCCGGGAATTCTCTGGGCAGTCCTGCTTTTCGGGAGCGTGCTTACGATCCTCTATGCCTGCCTCTTCGGAGCCGAAAACCTCACGTTGCACGCGATCCAGGTAGCAGGTCTTTCGTTGCTCATATCCCTCAGCCTTGCCGCCATTGCGGACCTTTCGCGCCCGTATCAAGGAGCGGCGCATGTAGATCCTTACGGCTTTGTGCGCGCCCAGGAAACTCTCAAGGAAAATCCGCCGATGCCCTAGAAATCTGGTCGGCGATATCAGCTGCGGCTATTCAGAGACTGCTGCTACCAGGACCGCTTGTTTTCAAAGACCTGACCACTTCGGGTGTAGGAAGCATCATCTGCGCCCGTCTGTGTCCTCGATTCGGGGCCAGCAGCCGCATCGTGATCCAGAATGCCGGAACGAGGAAGACCATCGAGCCAAAGACCCACATAAACGCACCGGCAGCCGCCTGGTCGTTCAGCGGGCTCAAGCCCAGGGGATTTACCTGAAGGGTGTAGCTGGGATAGAGCGGCCGTCCGGCAAAGCACAGAAAGGCCGAGATCCCGGTATTTACGATATCGGAGGTAAGGAGATAAGGCAGCAGCATCCAGCGCAGCGCCCGCCGCCGGGTTGGCCAAGGGCGCAGAATGGGCCACCAGAAGAGCACGCTGGTAAAGAAGAAACAGGCGTGCTCGACGTTGTGCCAACCCTCTGAGCGCAGCGCCAACTCGTATGCCGCCGGAACATGCCAGCTGATGTAGGCAATGTTCATCATGAGCCACGCCGGTTTCAGGCTGGTCAGAAACTGCCCCACCTTCCGGAGCCAATGCAAACGGAAGAGTGGCCCCAGCACGCGCCGGACGAAAGATCGCGGCAATCCCCTCAGCAGCGGCACCTGCGGCGCGCCCAGCAGCAACAGCGGCGGCGCAACCGACATGAACATGAAGTGCTGCACCATATGGGCGGAAAGCAGCCGGTCATCCAGCGTATCGAGAGGGGACGCAACCGCTAGAAACAGAGCAAACAGTCCGCCGAGAAAGCACCCCAGCCGCCACTCAGGAAACTGTTCCGGCCGGGTTCTGCCAATGAGCAGCCACCCGCGCACGTAGACAAGCGCCGTGAGAAGCAATGCGAGCGTAGTCAGCGGTGGAATGTTCCAGTCAAACAGGACGGATTGAAACTCAGGCGACATCGCGACCCACTATTGATACGCCTCTAGAGCTGTCATTCTGAGCATCGCGAAGGACCTGCTTTTTGCATGAGTAGCCGATGCACTTGTCTCTGTCTCAAGGTTGCGGCGCCGTACTCTGCGCCTTCTGCTCTTGCAGTGCGGGATTGACAGCCGGAAGCTGGCCCGCAGGCTTGAGCGTTTCAAGGAAGCGCACCAGCGCCGTTACTTCGGGCGGACTCAGGTTCTTGCCGTAAGCGGGCATGTTGCCGCCGCCCTGCAGCACCTGACGGATGAGCTGATCTTCGGTCAGGCGCACAGCCACAGTATCGAGCGCCGGGCCGCGCATGCCGCCCGATCCGCCTATCGAGTGACAGTTGCGGCATTGCTTCGCCTGAAATACCACCGCGCCCTGGCGCACTAACGGAGAGGCGTCATGAATCAGTTTCGGCGGAACGGGATCACCGCTCCACGCGTCCATGATCGGACTCCACGGAGTAAAGGTGCCGAGATGCGTGAAGATACCAAACGAGACGGCCACCGTCACCAGCAGCAGGATGGCCACCGGACGGCGATGCCAGCTCTTCTCGCCCTCGCCTGCCACCAGCGGCAGTGCGAGCAGCGCGCAGATGCCGAGCACCGGCACGATGAGTATGAAGGGAGTCTCCAAGCTCGGCGGCAGATAGGCAAGAACCGCATAGAGCCAGAGGAAGAAGAAGTCCGGCTTTGGAACCGACTGGATGATGGTCGGGTCCGGCTGGCCGCCCGGTCCATACGGCCCGAAGACGAAGGCGCAGACGGCGACGGCGGCCAGCACCGCGCCGGAGAAGAACAGGTCCTTCCAGAAGGCGTCCGGCACAAACGGCACGCCGTCTTTATGGGCGAGCTCGTGGTACTCCTGCAGGTAGGTACTGCGGCGGACAATGCGTCCCGGCATCGGCCAGTCGTTAATGCCGAGCTTCAACACCATCCAGACGTGCAGAGCAGTGAAGAGGAGCAATGTGCCGGGAATGATGAAGACGTGCAGAGCGAAGAAGCGCGACAGCGTAGCTCCTCCAATGATCGGGCCACCCAGCAGCAGGTCCACCAGTCCTCCGCCAATCAGCGGCACGCGGCTAAGAATCGAGGCGCCGATGCCCAGCCCCCAGTACGCGTCCTGATCAAAGCGCAGCACCTGACCGGTAAAGGCCATGCCGAGGGTCATCAACAGCATGAAGACGCCGAGAATCCAGGTCAGCTCGCGCGGAAACTTATAAGCGCCAAAGAAGAAAACCTGGGCCATGTGAATCAGCACGACGGCGACCATGAAGTTCGATCCCCAGCCGTGCATGGCGCGCAGAAACCATCCGAGGTAAAGCTGATGATTCAGCTGGTCGAGGCTCTTCCAGGCTTCGCTGCCCGAGGGCACGTAGATGAACGCCAGCAGAATGCCGGTGGCGATCTGTAGCATCAGCAGCGTGAACGCCGCGCTGCCGAAGACATACCACCAGCTCGCCGTGCTCTTCGGGACCGGATGCAGCATGGCGTCTTTGACCGGCCCTTCCAGCTGCAGCCGCATCTCGAACCAGTCGTAGAGCTTCTTTATCCGAGACATGGCGATTTTCCTTTCCCCGTGATCGTCACAAGCCGAGCCTGATCCGCCAGTGTAGGCATCAGCCCGGCGTCGATATGCAGCTCGCCACTTTCAATCTTGTAGTCGTAGGTGAAAAGCCCGCGCTCCGGCGGACCGGAAGCCCGCGCTCCGTCGGCGTAGTACACGCCGCCATGGCAGGGACACATGAACAGCTCCGACTGCGGGAACCACCGCACCGGGCAGCCCAGGTGAGCGCAGTTGATGGCGAAGACCTGAAACTTGTCCGCGCTCACATGGCGCACCCAGCAGGGAGTCTTCGCCGTCTCGCCATCCTGCACCCGCTTATTGGGATTGATGAATTCGGCGAGCCGCGTCTGCCCCGCGGGAAACTGGCTGATGCTGCCGAGTGAAATCCACTGGTTATAAGCGCCTTTCTTCTTAATGGGAGACAGCAGATACCCGATCACCGGCACGGTGATGGCGACGCCCACGATCCCATTGAATACAAACCCCAAAGCCATCAATAGGGATCGCCGGGTTACATGTTTCTCTTCACTCATGACTTCGTCCTCGTTCTCATGGCCGGGATGGATAGGGTTGTCCCGGCGTCTGCTGCCGCTGGCTCGCCATCCACGCCACCACGTCGGTGACATCCTGATCGCTCATCGGATGCCCGGGCAACGCACTGCGCCAATCCGGGTGGCCTATATCCGGCCGGCCGGCAATAATGATGGCGCGCAGCGACTGATCGCTGATGAGCGCCAGATAGGAGCCATCCGTTATGGAACTTGATTTCGTATTCTGCTGCTGCACGCCGGTGGTGTGACAGCTGGCGCAATAGGAGGTGAACACTTGCTGTCCATGCGCGGCATCGCCCTGCTTGTCCGTCTTGTAAGGAGGAACTTCGACGCCGTTCAGAGCACCGGCCTGATACCAGTGCGAACGCATGCCGCTGACCAGCGCGTTCACCTGGGCATCGGTGAGCATGCCGCCCGCGCTCTGGGAGAAGGCCGGCATCAGCGTTCCCGGCTCGCCGTTGGTGATCACGTCGCGGAGTCTGCCCTCGTCGACGATCGCCTGATACTCGGGGTTAGCCAGCGCAAGGGCCGCACCATGCTGACCGTCCGCACCATGGCAGCCGGCGCAATTCTGCGAGTAGAGGCGCGAGAAGTTCATGACCTGATCCGGGCGCAAGGCCTCATCGGCCACCGAAGGCTTGCCCGAATGATCGCAGCCAGACAATGCAAGACTGCAAAGAACGAGAATGGCGCCATAGAATCCGCGTGCGTGCATCAGTGGCGATCCTTCCCTTCCGGAGGCATGCCCGACGCCTCAATTCCCATGCGCAGAATGAACGGCATCGATTGGCCGGTCTTGATCTTGCCTTGTCGCACTACCACGAGTCCGGCCACCACGCCGAAAGCGATCTGCGAGACGACGAACCATCCCCAGCTGATGCGCGCATCGAGCACCGGGTTCACCACCCCGAGCGAAGAGTGCAGGAGCCCTGTCCAAAGCAAGGGCGCGACGATACCGCCCAAAATGATCGGATGGCGCGGCAGCATGGGCAGCATGGCTCCGTACAGAAGGCCGACCAGGACGCTTGCGGCAACGTGAATGATGGTAGCGATGATGAGCGGCAGCAGGTGAAACGAAGCGATTTCCGCGGTCGTGGGGTTTGTCCAGTGGGCTACGCCCGCGCCGCCGAGCAGGTTCACCGGATACCAGATGCTGTGATAGCCAATGATTCCATAGAGCATCGCCGGAAAGATCATGGCGATCCCACCGGCGATCCCACCCTTGATCCCGGACAGAACGGGATAGGTTTCGACCGGGAGATGCGCGCGGTGTTCATCGCTGATCTCGATGCGCTTCACATGGGTGCGCGCCGAGGCGATGACAACCTCGTGCGCTTCCACTGGAACATCCTCGTGCGCCTCGTGCGGCAGCACCTGACGGAACCAGCCGACGCAGCCGGCGATGGCCAGTACTCCGCCGAGAAGGCTGACGAAGCCGCTGGTCACAAGGCCCGCGAAGACCAGCATTACCCCAAAAGCCAGCACAATCGGCCAAGCGGTCGGCGCAGGCAAATGGATCGTTGCGTCGTGCTGGCCTGAAGGATTGGAGTGCTCATGCGCTTCCATGCGTGTCTCTCTAACGACCGATAATGTAGACAACGGTGAAGACAACGATCCAGACGGCATCGACAAAGTGCCAGTACAAGGCCAGAACCTGAATCCGCTCGGCATGCTCTTCCCTCACATGCCCGGTGATGGTAAACAGCAGCACGGTCAGCAGCGCAATCAATCCAATGACGACGTGCGAGGCGTGCAGCCCGACAAGTGAGTAAAAGGTCGTGCCGAAGAGGTTGGTGCTGATCGTCAAGCCGTCGTGGTAGATCAGCTTGTGCCACTCGACCCCGGTTCCGATGAGGAAGATCGCGCCAAGGACCCACGTCAGAGCCCACCACAGGCCGAACGTTTTGACCTTGCCGTGCTCAATCGCACGCTCCGATAGCCAGATGGTCAGACTGCTCGACAGCAGGCAGACCGTGTTGAAGAGCGGCACGTCCAGCACCTGGCTTGGAGTAGGGCCGTAAAGGCTTTTGCCGATGTTGTAGATGTAGGCGACCACAAAGATGGTGAAGATCGCCGATTCGGCAATAATGACGCAGAACATCGCAACGCGGCCTTTGGAAGGCTGCACCCACGGCTGCTCCGCTGTTGCTTGTGCCACTGCTACCGTACTCATCGCCTCAGAGCCTCACTCGTATTTCCAGTCCGGATCCTCCGGATGTTTTATATCCCACAGCGGACGGCGGCTGGTCGCCACCGGATCGGTCGCAAAGTTGTACGCGGGCGGCGGCGATGGCGTCGACCACTCCAGCGTCCACGCATCCCACGGATCGTTGCCGGCTTCCTTACCCTTGAAATAAGACCAGATCAGATTCACCGCAAAAACGAGGACGGCGATTGCTTGAATGAATCCACCGATGGACACGATCAGGTTCCAGGTGCCCCAGCCGCGGTCCGCCTCATAGGTGTAGATGGATCGTGGCATCCCCATCAGACCAGGAATGTGCATGACAGTGAAAGTAAGATGGAATCCGATCAGAAAGAGCCAGAAGTGCCATTTGCCTAACTTTTCACTGAGCATGCGGCCGGTGACCTTCGGATACCAGTAGTAAATTCCCGCAAAGATATTGAAGACGATGGCGCCCACCAGGATGTAGTGGAAGTGTGCGATCACAAAATAGGAGTTATGCAGCTGCCAGTTCCAGGGCGCTACGGACAGCATGATGCCGGTAAGGCCCGCCAGCAGGAACTGGACTACAAACGCCGTGCAGAAAAGCATAGGTGTGGCAAACCGGATCTTGCCGCCCCACATGGTGGCCAACCAGTTGAAAATTTTGATCGACGTCGGAATGCCTACCAGCATCGTCGAGAGCACAAAGAAGGCGTTGCCCACAGAAGTCATGCCGATGGTGAACATGTGGTGTGCCCACACGCCCAGGCTCACGAACGCAATCGCAACAGACGCCGCCACCATGGCGGGATAGCCAAAAATGGCTTTGCGCGAGAATACGGGAATCACTTCGCTCGCAATCGCAAAGGTTGGCAGCACGAGTACGTAAACTTCCGGATGTCCGAAGATCCAGAAGAAGTGCGCCCAGATGAGGGCCGAACCGCCAGCCTGCGTATCGAAGAAATGTCCTCCCAGGTAGCGGTCGATCAAAAGCATGACCTGCGCCGCGGTCAGGGGCGTAATCGTAATGAGCGCCAGGCCGGATGTCACCACATTCAGCCAGACAAGCAGCGGCAGCCGCATCAGCGTCATGCCCTTGCAACGCATGCACAGTGCGGTCGCGATCACGTTGACAGAGGCCCCAATGGTGCCGAAGCCGGTGACAATCAACGAGAGCGCCCAGTAATCAGGAGCATGACCGGGCGAGAAGGCACGCTCGGTGAGCGGCGCATAGGCCCACCACATCGCATCCGGAGCATTGCCCGCTCCATACAGTCCGCTGCCGCCGATAAAACTGTAATAGAGCAGCAGGCCGCCGAAAAAAGTCAGCCAGAAGCTCAACGCATTCAGCCGTGGAAAGGCCATGTCACGCGCGCCGATCATAAGCGGAATCAGGTAATTCGCGAATCCGAAGATGTAAGTCATGCCCACCAGAAACACCATGGTGGTTCCGTGCATGGTGAAAATGCGGTTGAAGACCTGCGGCGAGAGGAAATGCATGTTCGGCTGAATCAGCTGGATGCGGATGGCAATCGCCTCTGCTCCGCCGACGAGCAGAAAGAAAATCGAGTAGAGCATGTAGAGGATGCCGAGTTTTTTGTGATCGACCGTGGTCACCCAGCTGTTCAGCCACTCCAGAATGTCGGCCTGCGACCAGCGCCGGGGAGTCGTCTCCAATGACCCGGGAATCGGATAAGTTGAATCTGCCATAATCCGTTGCGCTCCTACTTAAGGGTCGCCAGGTACGCCGTCACCTGATCGAGTTGCTGGTCGTTTAACTGCATCGCGGGCATCAAAGAACCTTCCTTAAACGTGTCCGGATTTCTGATCCACTCACGCAGGTTCTCTCTGGTGTTCGCCATCGCGCCGGATGCCAGGGTATCGCGGCTCATCAGGTGCGTCAGGTCCGGTCCAAAGCGGCCCGTTGCCGCGGTTCCGGCGATGGTGTGGCAGTTCATGCAGGCCTGAGTCTCGAAAACATGCCGTCCAGCTGCCACGCTTTCATCCTGTACGGCAGGCTGCTGCTGGTTCTTCACCCATGCGGCGAACTGCTCCGGCGTATCGACGTAGACACGCAACAGCATCTTTGCGTGCTGCACGCCGCAGAACTGCGCGCACTGGCCCACATACATGCCCGTATAGTGCGGGTCAATCCACACTTGATTGATCTTATTGGGGACCACATCTGTCTTGCCGGCCAACTGCGGCACCCAGAAGCTGTGGATCACGTCGGCAGAAAGCAGCGTGAGAAAGGTCGGTGTCGGCGACGTGGGATTGCTCAATGGCACATGCAGTTCATTGACGGCGTGAATGCCCAGCTTCGGATAATTGAACTCCCACCAGAACTGGTGGGCCACCACAGTCACATTCACTGCAGCCTTGGGCTCGGGCGCATCCTGAATCGCGAAGATCATGCGGGCCGTTGTCAGGAAGAGCACGACGACAATCAGCACAGGAATGACCGTCCATGCCAGTTCTACCTGAGTCGACCCGTAAATCTGCGCAGGCTCGGTGGTGTCATCCTCACCCCGCTGCCGGTAGCGAAAGATCACGAACGCGAGCAATCCGGCAACCGTCACGAAAATCGCGCCCGTGATGGTCAGCACAAACAAAGATAGATCGTAGATCTCATGCGCCGGCGTAGATGTGGGAGCAAAGATGCTGGGCGTCGATTGCGGACCGTCTGCGAAGGCTGATTGCCAGGCGCAAAGCGCCGGCAGCAGACACCAGCTCTTTGCGAATAACAAAACGTAGTTACGGCACTTTGCGAGCATCGATTCCAGACTTCCTTCGCCGCGCCGGGCGGCAATGAGGAAACAGAGCGAAAAGACTAAGCTGAATCTTTCGGATGCACCAGAAGCGAGATTCTAGCACAGGACGCAGAGTTTTTTTCAAATGCGCACAGCTGCGAGTTGAAAATGAAACTGGGCCGCTACAGTGATTCGCAACAGCAGATTAAATCGATGACCCTATGTTAGCAGTTGTGGCGCGATTGTGGGTCCCCTCTAAGGAGGGGTAGAAAATTTTCTACTCTCGATGTGCTGTTATGTTCTGGAGAGTATCCGCCGAGTTTTTTGAATGAACCCGGCCAGATCGAGTCCGTCAGCATAGTTTTTGATAATCGCGCCACGCAGCAGCGGAGTTTTCATCGCGCGAAAACCGCGTTGCGGGTTGGCATAGAACGAGGCCGCAGCATGTTCGGCAAGATGCAGGTTTTGGCGGAGTTTCTCCGTCAAGTCGAGGAATGTCTCTTTTGCAGTTACTTTTTTGTCGAGCGCGGCGCAAATGCTGGATGCAGCTGCCTGGCCGCTGATCACCGCGCCGTAAATTCCCTCCCCGCTCAGTGGATCGACGAAGCCGCCTGCATCTCCGGCCAGGAAGATTCGCTTGTGCCTGGTCCGGTGTTGCGCGGCACCAAATCCGGCATATTGTCCAACGAACTTTTCTGATGCCGCGCCATTTCCAAAGCGGGTTGCGATATAGGCAGACAAGCGGCCGCGGTTGAGCTTTTCGTTCGGGTCCAGGGTGTAGAGGCCAATATTTACATGGTCGCATTTCGGGAAAACCCATCCGTAGCCGGACGTCACCGGAGCAAAGTCGAAGACGAGGTCCTCTTCATCTGCATTACGCGGCAGATTTGCCTCGATGGCAAAGGCTTTGCGAAACCATCCGGAATCGTCCGTCATGCTGCGCACCTGGCTGTGGGCTCCATCGGCGCCCACCAGATACCGTCCGCGCATCACCTCCTGTTGCATGGTGACAGTGACCCCATCTTCCTCTTCCCGGATATTTTCTATCCTGCCAATGCGTTGAAACACTGCCCCAGCCGCGATCGTCTTTGCCAGACAGTAGACATCCAACTCAGCACGGACTGTCATGACGCAAATTGATTTCCTGCTGTGTACAGAAACGCGCGAGGAGTTTTTCTCTTCGAGCACGATGCAATCGATGCGCTGCCGTACGACGGGGTCAATGGAATAGCGCAGAGCGCGCACGGTCTTCATCGTCAGACCGCCGGCGCACGCTTTCATGCGCGGAAATTCTGCCTTGTCCAGCAATACGACCGACTTGCCGGCTGCAGCCAGATCGTAGGCACAGGCGCAACCCGCCGGTCCGGCCCCCACCACGATCGTGTCCCAGATCTTCATCTGGAATACAGCTTATTCGATGGCAGTCATCGGAACGCGAATCGAGGCGCGATAACGGTCGCCCCGGTAGCGCGAGCAGGCCGCCTCAACAGGCGTCTCCTGCGTTGTCATGATGATTCGGGTAATCGAGAGCACGCTGGCCTTTCGCGGAATGGTCAGCAGTTCCGACTCTTCCTTGGTCGCCGGAAGCGCCTCAATGACTTCATCCGCATACCCCACGCGCACGCCATACCGTTCGCGCAGCATCTGATAGAGTGAATGCCGGGCAAAATCGATCCGGTCGAGGCCGGGAAACTGCTTTAGGGGAATATGGGACTCCTCAATCGCCATTGGAATGCCGTCAGCCAGGCGAAGACGGCGCAAATGCAGCACTTTATCCTTGGAATCGAGCTTCAGTCGCTGCATCAGATCCTCACCGGGCTCTAACACCGCCTGCTCAAGCAACTTCGAACTTGGCTTCATGCCGCGCTGCCGCATCTCCTCGGTAAAGCCCTGCAGGTGCATAATGTTTTTTTCGAGCTTGGGACGGGTAACAAATGTTCCGCGGCCTTTTTCGCTGAAGGCATAGCCACTGGTCTTCAAGCCATGCAGCGCCTGCCGGGCTGTCATGCGGCTTACCTGAAAATGGCGGGACAATTCTTCTTCCGAAGCCAGAGGATCGCCTTCCGAGAGTTCTCCGGACTGGATTTTTTCCATCAGGGCCCGCTGAATCTGAAAATACAGGGGAATAAATCCGTTCTTGTCCAATGGATGGAACTCTGGCTCATTGCTCGTACGGCTTTTCGGCACCTTCACTCCTCGTATTGCAGATAGCTTAGATTCCCCATCCGGCTGCGATATTAAAATCCGTGTTACGAACGACTCCGTCGCGCGCTTGGCCCGACGGTCTTAATCGTTTCACACGCTGAAACTCAGCAGCTATATAAGCAGCTATATATATGACAACATCAGCGATATTTCCGGCCAGCTTAAAAAGCAAACTGATTGTCTCCTGCCAGGCGCCTCCCGGCGACCCACTCGACGACGTGGACACGCTGCGCCGGATCGCGCTTTCCGTGGTGCGCGGAGGAGCCGGGGGTCTGCGGGCAAATGGGGCAGATTGCATTGCCGCTTTTCGCAAGGACACGACTCTGCCCATCATCGGCATTCTCAAGCGGTATGAAAATGGAGAGCCGAACATCACGCCGGATTTCGCCTCCGCGCAGGCGATTTCCGACGCGGGCGCGGACATCATCGGCATGGACTGCAGCGCCCGGCGGCCAGCGTCTTCAGAACGGTGGCCGCAATTACTCTCACGCATCCGGCAGGAACTCCGCAGACCCGTGTTGGCCGATATTGCCACGCTTGATGAAGCCCGTGCCGCCGAGCAGGCTGGAGCAGACGCCATAGCCACCACCATGTTTGGATATACTCCCGCAACGGCTGGCCAGCGCTCGATTAGCTGGACTCTGATAGAACAACTGGTCAGATCTCTGCGGCTTCCCGTTATTGTCGAAGGACACGTCCGCCAGCCACAGGAAGTCCGCCGTGCCTTCGATCTCGGCGCTTTCGCCGTGGTCGTCGGAGCCGCCATCACACAGCCGCAGGCGATTACAGCCACGTTCATAGCAAGCATTGACAGCTAATTCGCAGAATGAATTCCGCTGCTTAGATTTCTTTACAAGGCCCACAAACTACTCGATATAGCTGCATCCGGAGACAGGCTGCTGTTATGGCTGGCCTATGCCGCCCATAGTTTTTCTGATCTTAACTTTCCCTTGCTCGCCAGTACAGTTGTCTATACACTACGTGAAATCTGAAAACCTGTCCAAGACATCGATCGTCCCTACCAAGGCAAGTCATGAAAGTAATGATTGTGTCTCCTTCGGGGATGGTGCGGACCTGTTCCGTGGCCCTTTTTATTTCTCACCCAAACCTCTCTAGTTGTACATACAGGTTTTGATGCGAGAGAATTAGGACAACATATTCCGCACGAGGACTCAGAACGGTCATGCCGCAATCGCTCGAGACGCGCAATTTTCCCCACGCCATGCTGCGTGAGATTTATGAGCAGCCGGAAGCTCTCGCCGCCACGATCCGCAACTATGTAAAGGACGGCTCACTCAACCCGGAAGCCTTCGCCGCTGTTGCCGAAGCGCTGCGCGGCCACCAGCGGGTGGTGATTGCCGCCAGCGGGTCGAGCCGCCACGCGGGGCTCGCCGGCGAAATCATGCTCGAAGACCTCGCCGGCCTTACCGTCGACGTTGAGTACGCGAGCGAGTATTGCTACCGGTCCACACATACGCTGCAGGACCCCGGCGTCATTGTCATCTCGCAATCAGGCGAAACGGCGGATACGCTGGCCGCCCTGCACGAAGGCAAGTCGCGCGGTCTCGCCACGGTTGCCATCACGAACAACGCCGGCTCAACGATGGCGCGCGAGGCAGACGCTTCCCTGCCGACATTTGCCGGCAAAGAAAAGGCGATTCCAGCGACCAAGAGCTTCACCACGCAACTGGCCGTGTTGTACCTGCTGACGCTTTCCATGGCGCGTCTGCGCGGCAGAATGACGGCCCATTCCGTCTCTAGCCTCATTGATCAGCTGGAAAAGTTGCCTGGTCTGCTGGAGTGCTCCCTTGATCCATGGGAGAAACAACTGCATACGGTTGCTGAACACACCCACAATGCCCGCGGCTTTCTCTATCTGGGACGCGGCATTCACTACGCCATTGCGCGTGAAGGCGCGCTCAAGCTTAAGGAGTCGGCGTATGTGCAGGCCGAGGGCTATCCGGCGGGCGAGCTGAAACATGGCCCTAATGCGCTGGTCAGCAAGGACGCGCCGCTGGTGATGATTGCCACGCAGGATCGAAACGATCCTGACTCGATCCTACGCTATGAAAAGACATTACAGCTCATGCGAGAGATGCAGGCGCAGGGCGCGGAGATCGTCGCGCTGGCATCGGAAGGCGACGCCGAGGTGCCGAAAGTCGCGCATTTCACCGTGCCCATCCCGAATGCCAGCGAATATCTCCTCACGATCCTCGAGGTTGTCCCGTTGCAACTGCTGGCCTATTTCACCGCTATCCTTCGCGGCATCGATGTGGACAGTCCGCGGAATCTGGTGAAGGCCGTCATTCACGAATGAGCAGGTGCCGTTAGAATGGCATGCGCCCGGTAAAGACCAGGCCGTGATTATAGGTGTGGAACTGAGACGTTGCAGTCTGTATTCCAGCCCCGAGCGTCACTCCAATACGGTGATGCAGCCGAAAGCGTGCCACGATTCCAGGAGTAACAAAGTTCTGCGTTTTTCCGTCGTTTGGACCGCCTTTATAGAAGGTTGAGTTGAACTCAACTTCCGGCCACCAATGCGGATCGGCTCGCCACTGCAGTGTAGTATTCCACGCAATGGGGCGGCCTAATTTGTTGGTGTTGGCCACCGGCAGCGTCGCGCCGAGCGTGGATTGCACATCGAACTGGCCGAAACCTTTGCCGCCTGCGAGGGTCGGCGTTACCGACGCGTCCGTGCTGCCGTTGCTATAGCTTCCGGTCGGAATGCTTCCGCCAAGAAACGCGGTGATGATCGCGTTGTTCTTCTCCTCATTGCTCGCATAAAAGCGGTACTTGAGCAGAAATGTAGTATCTCCAAAGCCGTCCTTTCCGGTGCTCGTGTTGTGCTGGATGTAGGGCGGCACATTAAAGATCAGCTCAATCCGCCGAGCCGGAATCAGTTCCAGGCCTTTGCCATTTCCATAGTTCCATGTATCCGTATGGGTTGGAGTGATCTGACGGGTAAAGTCGGTGCGGAACTCCTGCTCCAGCCGGGGGGTCACCGTCACCAAAGGGGTGACCCAGTGCGGTTGCTCTGCCTGCGTGCGGTTCACCCGGCTCTGCCATTGATCGATAAACGACTGCTGAGCATGTGCGGTGGAAGCAATTCCGCCCGACGCGGCGGCGATAAAAACAAGAAAAGCCGATACGCTTTTGAACTTCATCGAAGATTCTCCCCAGCGCTGTATACGTTTTAAGCCAAATAAATTCGTTATTAACCTACTATAAACGGCGTTTTCTGATACCGGGAAAATCTGGGTGCAAAATCCGCAAATAGCCTCTGCTTACGGGCGCTTTAGTGGCGTGCTAATTTGATTGCATCTAAGTTGTTTTTTCGCTCGTCTAAAAAGAGGTCAGACCTCCTTTTTCGCAATCACAGCACGGCAACACAAGGACATCAGGCAATGCCGAAATCGCGTGAGACAGAAGTTCTCGATCATGGTGAAGATAAGAGTTCTGCTGATGCATCGAATGCGCAGCCGCTCTTCGGCAGATTCTCCCGGCGCTCATTTCTCACGCAGCTGGGCGCGGCCAGTCTGGCCGCTACGACTGCGCCTCTTGCACATGCGGCGGCGAGCGCGCAGGTTACGGCTGAAGCGGCAGACAGGCCTGCTGTGCCGGGGGCTGTCCCCATAACCCTCAAGATCAACGGCCAGATGCATCAATTGACGGTGGAACCTCGAGTCACGCTGCTCGATGCCTTGCGCGAAAACCTTCAGCTCCCGGGCACGAAAAAGGGCTGCGACCACGGCCAGTGCGGAGCCTGTACGGTGCATGTCAATGGCCGTCGCGTGAATTCGTGCCTCAGTTTTGCCGTCATGCACCAAAGCGACGAGATTACGACCATTGAAGGACTGGCGCACGACGGCGAGTTGCATCCTGTGCAGGCAGCGTTTATCGAGCACGACGGCTTCCAGTGCGGCTACTGCACCCCCGGCCAGATTATGTCTGCCTCGGCTTTGCTCAAGGAGCCGATCGGCAAAGAAGATGCGGATGTCCGCGAAGCGATGGCCGGAAATATCTGCCGCTGCGGCGCTTACGACAACATTGTTGCCGCTGTGCAGCAGGCCCGGAACTCGGCCTAGAACAAAAGGAGACGGATCTATGCAGGTCTTCCGCTACAGCCAGGCGAAATCCATTGACATTGCTGTCGACGCGATCGGCCGCCCGAGCAGCAAGTTCATTGCCGGCGGCACCACGCTTGTGGATTTGATGAAGCTCAATGTGGAGACGCCTGCCGCGTTGGTAGATATCAACGGGCTACCGCTCGACCGCATAGAACCAGCGTCCGATGGCGGTCTGAAGATTGGCGCTCTGGTGCGCAATAGCGATCTGGCGTGGAACGCAGATGTGAAACAACGCTATCCCGTACTCTCAGAGGCGCTGCTTTCCGGTGCGTCGCCGCAGTTGCGGAATATGGCGACTACGGGAGGCAACCTGCTGCAGCGAACCCGCTGCTATTATTTTCGCGACACAAACTACAAGTGTAACAAGCGCGAACCTGGGTCGGGCTGCTCGGCCATCGACGGCTTCAATCGCATCCACGCCATCCTGGGCACGAGCGAGCACTGCATCGCCACGCATCCGTCCGATATGGCGGTTGCCATGATGGCCCTGGAAGCCACCGTCCAGACGCGCGGCCCCAAGGGCGAGCGCAGCATCGCCCTCAACGATTTCTACCTTGTCCCCGGCACGACTCCCGATAAGGAAAATGTGCTGCAACCGGGAGAGCTGATCACTTACGTCACTCTTCCAACATTGCCCCGGGGTGTACAGTCGCACTATTTGAAACTGCGCGACCGCGCTTCGTACGAATTTGCGCTGGCATCCGCGGCGGTTGTTGTACAAGTTTCCAGCGGCAGGATTCAACACGTCCGCATAGCCTTGGGCGGCGTCGGCACAAAGCCCTGGCGGTCCAAAGAGGCTGAGCAGGTATTGCAAGGCCGCGAAGCAAGCGAAAAAACATTTCGGGCCGCGGCAGAAGCCGCGCTGAAACCGGCAAAGCCCCTGCACGACAACGCATTCAAGGTGGAATTAGCCAAGCGTGCTATCGTGCGCGCCTTGCAAGTGACAACACAAACAGCCTGAAAGGTATCCGAAACGATGAGCGCATCAGTCATAGGAGCAGCGGTATCGCGAATCGACGGCAAGCTCAAAGTTACCGGCACCGCCCGTTATGCTGTCGACCACCCGATGGATGGCATCGCTTATGGCGTCGGCGTCCCGAGTACGATTGCGAATGGGGAAATCACGCGCATCGATACATCAATCGCTGCAAGGATGCCGGGCGTCATCACCATTCTCCACCACGGCAATGCCGATCCTCTTTTTCGGCCGGCAAATGCTTTTGAACGCGACAGCAGGGCTGGCGAGAGCCGCCCGCCATTGGATGACGACACTGTTTATTATTACGGGCAATTTGTAGCTCTGGTAGTTGCAAATACTTTTGAGCAGGCGCAGGATGCCGCCGCGCAAGTGAAAATTGAATACGCTGAGGCAAAGCCGGCAGTTAGCATCAGCGATGTGCCGGCGCCTGCAGGACCACCCATGCGGCACTATGCGCGTGGCAATGCTGAGAGCGCTTTCACAACCGCCCCCGTACAGCTCGACGCAACATACACGACTCCGACCGAGACGCACAATCCCATGGAAATGCACGGCACGATCGCCGTGTGGAATGGCGATAGGGTCACGTTGTATGAAACAACGCAGGGGGTGGTCAACCATCAGCACGTGATGTCGGAGATGATCGGCATTCCACTTGAGGACGTGCACGTCATATCGCCGTTCTGCGGGTCGGGCTTCGGCGGCAAGCTGTTTCCATGGCCTCATTCTTTGCTTGCAGCCATGGCGGCGCGCAGAATCAAGCGGCCAGTCAAAGTCTCGGTTCCCCGGACTTTAATGTTCACCACGGTTGGACATCGGCCGCATTCGCAGCAACGCATCCGCATCGGCGCAAC
>Ga0335073_10002632_pt1 | contig 24659 bp, 24 predicted proteins | sample Lox_Sample_22_FD_207093 | JGI IMG/M metagenome (GOLD analysis project Ga0335073, IMG submission 207093) | Soil microbial communities from Loxahatchee National Wildlife Refuge, Florida, United States - Lox_Sample_2.2 | ecosystem: Environmental > Terrestrial > Soil > Wetlands | place: USA... | reverse complement strand
ACCACAAGCGCCGGATAGAGCGTGCGCGAGAGAAAACGGTAGGACACGAGCGCGACAGCAAGCGGAATCGAGACGGCGATGGCCACGACATAGCCCGCGATTGCCACGCGCAGCGTCGCCCAGATATTGCCGAGCCATATGCCGGCTTGTTGATCGAAAGCCGCATTGACGATGACGCTCGGCGCCGGCAGCAGGAAGACCGGTATCCTGAAAACGCGGCAGGCGATCTCCCAGACCGCGATGACCGCCACGAAGGTGAGAGCAGGCGTCAACTTATCCATAAACGACAGGACGCGCCGCCAGACGGAATTGGAGGCGCTAGAAGGCATTGATTTCGAGCAGCTGACTGCGGAGATGGTTCGACATGGCGGCGAAATGCGGGTCCGACAGCGTCGCCACGGTGCGCGGGCGCGGCAGATCGACGTCTTTGATTTCCCGCACGCTGCCGGGACGTTTCGACATGATGATGGCTCGATCGGACAACAGCAGCGCCTCCTGGATTGAATGCGTGATGAAAATCACCGTCTTGGGCCTCTCGCTCCAGATCCGCAGCAGATCGAAGCTCATCTGGTCGCGCGTCAGCGCGTCGAGCGCCGAGAACGGCTCGTCCATCAGAAGAATGTCGGGGTCGTGCAGCAACGCGCGGGCGATCGCCACGCGTTGCTGCATGCCGCCGGACAGCTCGTCGACGCGGTTATGCGCGAAGTCGGCGAGACCGACGAGGCTCAACAGGTCCTTCGCCTGCTCGCGCTCGCTCTCGGATACGCGACCATATTTATGGCGCAGCGGAAACGTGACGTTGCCGAGAACGTCGAACCAGGGCAGCAGCGTCGGACGCTGGAAGACGATGCCGATTTCGTCACGCGGTTCGGTCACCGGCATGCCGTAGATTTCGACGTTGCCCGATGTCGGCTTGACCAGGCCGGCGATCAACCGCAGCAATGTCGACTTGCCGCATCCCGACGGGCCGACGATGGCGACAAATTCATGCCGGCCGATTTCGAAACTGACACCGGCGAGGGCCGTGACGGCGCCGTTATGCTTTCCGAAAACCTGGGAAACATCGTTCAGTCGGATGACGGGGCCGGTCATATACACCATCTGAGGAACGACGCCGTCAGGCGCGCACCGCTCACGCTCACCGCGGGTCGTTTCGTCTATTGCGGATAAAACGAGCGATCCACGGCATTTTCCGGGTCAATCTTGTCCAACGGCAGGTTCTGCGACTTGGCCGTCCATTCCCAGGTTTTGGCGAGGAGCGCGTTGTCGAAATGGCCCAAGCCGTCTTTTTTGCTGATCTCGTTGAAGGTCAAAGGCAGTGTCGCCGCGAACTGCTGTTCCGCCACGTCGGCGTTCAGTTCCGGCACCATCGCCTTGATCGACGTCGCCGCGATCTTGGGATCCTTGGCCGCCATCTCTGCGGCCTCGACGTAGGCCTTCAGGAATTTCCGCAGAACCTCCGGCCGTTCCTTGATCGTCTTATCCGAGGCGAAGATGGAAAGACCGTAACCTTCGAAGCCGTATTTTGACCAGGGCAGGATGACCAGCTTCTTGCTGCTTTCCGACAGCGCTTTGTCGAAGAGAGGAGCGACCGTCGACCAATTGATGGTGGCGTCCGCTTTGCCGGTGGCCAGCATCGGCGCGAGCGCGCCCGGATCGACTTTGGTGAGGGTGATCTTGTCGGGGTCGATGCCGTTTTTCTTCAGGATCAGCGGCCACACCACGTTCGAAGAGGTGAAGGTTGCGGTTGCGACCTGCTTGCCGACCAGATCCTGCAACGATTTGATGCCAGATCCTTCGGTCGTGAAGATCGAGTCAGGCTGCTTGGTGAAGATCGACATGACCGCCTTCACCGGAACGTCGGACTTGGCGCGCGCCTGGAGCAGACCCGCGAGGCCGCCTTCGCCGATATCCGCGACGCCGCTCGCGAGCTTGGTCACGACGTCGGAAGAACCTCTCGCACTCATGATGGTGACGTCCAGCCCCTCCGCGGCGAACAAACCTTTCTGCGCGGCGACATAGGCCAGCGCTTCATCGCCGCCCGGCAGCCAGCTGACCAGGAAGGTCACCTTCTCGGCGGAAAAGGCCGCCGTCGGCGCGACAAGCGTGGCGGCGGCGACAAACGCTGCAGCAGCGGTGCCGCGCCAGAAGGTGTTCAGGGACATTTTGAATCTCCGTTTCCGATGATGGAAGCGCGTGTCGTTGGTGGGGTTTCGAAAGGGGCGCGACCGGTTCGCATCCATGCCGCTGCGAGACGATGTTTCGGCGCTGTTGCAAGGACACTCACATCGTCACCGGGAACAGGTTATGCGGTTTTGGCGTAAGTCTTGGCGTACATGGACCGGAAGTGCTCCTCGACCGTGATCGGTGGATATTTCGGCGTCTCGCCGGGCGCCAGGCACGACGGAATGCACGCGACGAGGTGCGCATAGTTGCCGCTGAAAAAGAACGGCACCGAATAGCGCTCGCGGCCGGAAGCGTTGATGACGCGATGGCGGGTGGATCGATAAAGACCGTTGGTCCAGCGCGCCATCATGTCTCCGAGATTGACGACATAGCTCTCGGGAACGGGGTCGGCATGAAGCCAGCCGTCGCGCGAGTTGTCCCACACCTGCAGCCCACCGACATCGCTCTGCTTCAGAAGGGTGATCCCCCCAAAGTCAGTATGCGCGCCCGCACCTTTTTGTCCTGCTGGTCCGCTTGCTGGCTGGGGCGGGTAATGCAGCAGACGTAGCTGCGCCATAGGGTCGTAACAATACCTATCGAAATAGTCCTCAGCGACGTTGAGGGACAGCGCCATGCCGCGCATCAGCCGCACCCCGAGCGAACGCATCGCGCTGTAATAGTCTTCCATCGTCTTGCGGAAGCTCGGCAGGCTGGCGGGCCACTGGTTCGGCCCGTGATTGAACATGCCGCGCAGGACGCGGGGGTCGTCCGGTTTATGCTCGGGGCCGATATAGAAGCCCTCTTTGAGATCAGGCGGCGAGCCGGGCTCCAGGGTCTGCGCCTTGAGCGGCTCGTAACCGCGATTGGCCTTCGACTTGGCCATGGCGATGTCGAGCTTTTCGGTCTCACTTAAAGCGAAGAAGATTTCGGCCTCGCGGAAAACCGACGCCATCAATGCCGGCTCGATGCCGTGGTTGACGATGTAGAAGAAGCCCTTGTCGCGACACGCCGCGTTCAGCTTTTCGGCGACGGCTTTCCGGTCCGCGAGGTCGCTGCTGGAGAGGCCGCCAATGTCGATGATGGGGAGCTTGTCCGGCGAAATGCGTGCGACTTCCTGAGACAAATCCTTCTCCTGCCAATATGCCCGTGACCTCCGCCGACAGGTTCGTCAAAATCAGGATGCCAAACGCACTATCGATGCGATAGCGGCAATTTGCGCCCATGGTGTTGCCTTAATAGCAACAAATCTGCTGCACATTCTGATATGGACGCTCGATGGCGCACAAACGCGCGCGTTTCTGGAGCATTCCTGAGCAAGGACATCGCGCGGGGCGCGGATGACGCTGCAACGACTAGGGCTAGTATCGACGCGTCTGCACTACTTTCAGATGGTGGCGCGGTTCGGTTCAATTCGGCGCGCGGCGCAAGCGCTCAACACCGCGCCGTCGGCGATCAGCCGCACCATTCAGCACCTGGAGGATGAGCTCGGCGCGCCCCTGTTCGAACGCGCCAAGCAGCGGCTGAAGCTAACGAGCGCCGGCGAAATCCTCGTCTATCATGCCGGCACCAGCGTATCCGAACTCGAGCGCGCAAAAGCCTTCATCGACGATCTCAAAGGTCTGCGCCGGGGCGCGGTGCGGATTGCCGCCGTGGAAAGCATTGCACGGGGCCTGCTGCCGGATGTCGCTGCGAAATTCTGGAAGCTGCATCCGGACATCACGATCGCGATATCGATAACGGACTCGCGGGCTGCCTTCGACACCGTCGCACGCGCCGAATGCGACGTGGCCGTGGGCTTCGACGGGCCGGTGCCGAAAGCGGTGCGGCGGCAGGCAAGCGCCACCGTCAACCTGGGCGCAGTGGTCAATCCGGCACATCCCATGGCCGGCAAACGTACCGCGCGGTTGGCGGATTTTGCGAGCGACCGGGTCATCCTGTCGGACGGCAGCCTGACGCTCGGGTCGTCGCTTGAAGCCGCGCTGGCGCAGGGGTCGACGCAACTGCGGCCTGCGTCGACGACCAACTCCATTCAACTGATGGCCGAATTCGCCGCGCGCGGGCTCGGCGTGAGCTTCCAGACGCGGGTCGGCGTGCAGGTCGAGGTCGAACGAAAAAAGCTGGTCTTCGTGCCGCTGACCGATCCCCTGTTGCGCGCACGTAAATTGCTTGTGGTCACGCGCGCCAAGGCGCATTTGCCGGCGGCGCCGGCAGCTTTCTCCGCTATGCTCGCGAATGCCATCCTGGCCCTGGACGGGCAATAGCCGTCCGAACCGACCGAAGCTTGTTGCCGGGACGGCAACAAGCCAATCTCAAATCAGCCACTGTGCGCATCCCGCGTCCTCTGCCAAATATGGCGCCGGTCGACCGACGAAGGGCGGCTCTGTCCCTGTACCCGGCGGGATCCTCGCTCAAGCAATGGAGCTACAAATGTCAGCTCAACACGAAGCCTTCATGCGGATAGCCATTGACGAGGCGAAGGCGGGCGCCGCGCTCGGCGAGCAGCCTTTTGGGGCCGCAGTCGTCGTCGACGGCAAAGTGGTCGTGAGCACCCGAAGCCTGAAGGTCGGCCTGTGCAACACGACGGCGCACTCCGAGACATTGGCTATCGGCCTGGCGACACAGAAGCTCGGGCGCCGTTATATCCCGGAAGCCGTATTCTACTGCACCTGCGAGCCGTGCCCGATGTGCTGCGGGGCCGTTCTCAATTCCGGCATCAAGACGATGGTCATCGGCGCCCGCAACAAGGACATCAACAAGACCGCGAAGCTCGCCTTCAACTTCAAGGACTATACGGTCGAGAAATTCGCGGAAATGGTCGGCTGGGACCTTCAGGTGATCGATGGTGTGCTGGGGCCGGAGTGCATTTCGCTATACACCACCGCCGCCGTCGAGCTGACCCGTTAGGCCATCGAGGTTCACATGAAGCAAGAAGCGGTTGATGCGGTCATCGCGGCGCTGAAGTCGGCCGGGGTCAGCGTCGTGTGCTACCTGCCGGACTCCTTGTTCAAGGAGCTGTACCCCGCGCTCGATGCCGATTCGGATCTGCGCACCATCCGCGTGACCAACGAGGGCGAAGGGGCTGCGATATGCGGTGGCCTCTTTCTGTCGGGCAAGCGCGCCGTGCTGGTGATGGAGAACTCCGGCCTGCGCGCCGCTATAGAACCGCTTGCCCGCATGGGCATGGGCGCCGGCATCCCTGTTGTGATGTTGATGAGCTATCGCGGCGACTTCGGCGAGAACAACTGGTGGGCCGTGCCGCACGCCATGACCATGGAGCCCTTGTTGCAGGCGATGCGTGTTCCCTACCGCGTGGTTGACGAAACGAAAAAAATCAATGAGGCCATCGCGGGCGCGTTTTCGCTGTCCTATGCCTCTTATTATCACTCCGCCGTCGCGCTGACAGGCAACTTGGTGCGCTGATGACCCGCTTCGAGTGCATGCAGGCTTTTGCCAGGAAACTCAAGAACGAGTTGGTCATCCTCTCGCTCGGGGCCAGCGTCGACGAATGGTACAACGCCGCGCCCCACATGCGCGAGGCGAGCCTGTTCCAGCAGCAGCTCGGCTGCGTGACGCCGCAGGCGTTCGGCCTCGCCGTCGGCCTGCCGCATCGCCGCGTCGTATCGTTGGATACCGACGGCGGCATGATGTTCAACCTCGGCATTATGGCGACGCTTGCGAACGAGCAGCCCAAGAACCTTCTGGTCGTGATCTGGGACAATCAATGCTATCAATCGATCGGCGGCCCGCCGACCCATACCGCGGGCCGCGTCGATCTCGAAAAAATTGCCCGCGGCGCGGGCATCGATTGCGCTTTTACCGCGCGCACACTGGAACAATTCGACGCGCTCTGCCAGCGGGGTCTTGCCGCGGATGAGCCTTTCATCATTGTTGCCAAAGTCGATGCATCGAGCCGCCGCGACGTCAAGCGCAAGCATTCCGACGGCCGCGAAGACAAATATGTTTTCGTCCGGCACATCGAGGCGACCGAGGGCATCGTGATCATGGGTCCCAGCGAGCACAATTGATCCGATTAGAGGCGGTCCCGCTATCGGCCGCCGCTCGCGGGACTACCTTTGAAAAATGCTGATCGTGTGATCGGCGCAACGTCTCATTCAAAATATGCGCGGGGGCTCTTGCATGAAGGCGCCGGCGAGAGAAAACTTGAGATTGGCGCCGCCTTTCATCTGAACGTCTCGCCGGTCGGTGACGGCGACAGCAGGCGCGGCGGCCGTTTTGGCGATCACGATCATGATATTTGCACGACGTTGCGGCCCCAGCCGGGCACGCCTACCGGGCGGCCGTCAATTGCAACAGTGCGGCCGCGCACGATCGTTCTGACAGGCGAGCCGACAGTGACGAAGCCCTCGAAAGGGGTCGCATTACCGATCGAGTGCAAATCTGCGCAGCGTATGATTCCGCGTTGTTGCATGTCGATCAGCACGATGTCGGCATCGGCATCGACAGCCAACGTACCCTTGCGCGGATAGAGGCCGAAAGCTTTTGCCGGCATAAAACATGCCATTCGCACGTAATCGCAGAGGGTCATGCGCCCGCACGCTATCTGCGTCAGCATCAGTCGCATTGAAGTCTCGACACCGGGGAAGCCGGGTGCGCAATCCCAAATTTTTTCGCTACTTTTCTCTTTCGGCAAATGCGGAGCGTGGTCCGTCGAGATGATATCGATGGTTCCGTCCATCAACGCGTCCCATAGCGCCTTTTGATGGCCAGGTTCGCGCACCGGAGGTTTCACGCGGAGAAAGTTATCGCCCAATCGTTTCCCGTCATCCGTTGTCAGCAACAAATAGTGGGGACAGGTCTCGACGGTCATGTCCACGCCGCGGCTTTTGGCGAAGCGAATGTGCGGAAGTGAATAACGTGTGCTTTCGTGCGCAATGTGTACTTTGCAGCCGGTCCACTCCGCAAAAATGCCCGTCCGGCTTACCGCCTCGACGGCAGCGATGTCGCTGTGTTGTTCGAGGTGCGCTGCGGCATCAGTCCGGCCAGAGCGCATCAGCTTCGCGCCGCGCCAGGTCAAGATCGGCGTGCTCTCCGCATGCACGGTGCAACGAAGACCGAGATCCGCGAGAATGTCGAACGCTTCCAGAATTGCGCCGTCGTGCGGGCAGGGAACAAGCGGGTTTTCGCTTCCCATATAGAGCTTGAACGAGACCGCGCCGGCATCTTTCATGGCGCGCAGCTGATCAAGATTGTGATCGGCGAGAACGCCATACACACCGAAATCGACGATCGCCTGCCGCGCGGCGATTGCAAGTTTTTGTTCGACTGCCGAGACGCTGGCTGTCGGCGGATTGGTATTGGGCATGTCGAAGACGGTCGTGATGCCGCCGACAGCGGCCGCCTGAGTGGCGGTCGCCCATGTCTCCTTGTGCGCGAAGCCCGGCTCGCGAAAATGCACATGCACATCTATGGCGCCCGGAATCACGTGCAGACCGGACGCGTCGACGGTCTCGCGCGCGGGCGGCATTTCGGAGTCGTCGCCAACCGCGACGATGCGGCCTTGATCGACCGCGATCGATTCGTCCTGAATTTGCCGCGGAGAGACGACGGCGCCGCCCCTAATGACGAGATCGACGGTTTTCGGCATCGCCCACCTCTCGTTCATATTTCGGGATTCTGCGCATCAGATCCGATAGCCGAAAATATCGGCGCCGGTGAGACTCTCGAGATGGCGGCCAAAGCGGAATTTCAGCTCGGGACCGTCGAACGGCGGCGATTCGAGTTGTTGCTGATCTTGCTCCGAAAACGGCTCGACCTCGAGGACGACAAAGGTATGTCCCGGCGCATTGGAAGCCTTCAGCGCCGGAAAATCACGCTCCAGCGCTTCAATCGTCGAGAACTCGAAGATCCGTTCGAGTCCCATGGAACGCGCGAGCGCGGCGTAATCGATATCCCCTCGGTTAGGCAGGTCGGCGTTCGAGGTGCCACCGTAAGCGCGGTTCGAAACCACAAAATGCGTGAGGTTTTGCAGGTTCATCTGCCGCTCCACCATTAACATTCCGGGATTCATGACGAAGGCGCCGTCGCCCATGAAGGCCCAGAATTTCAGGCCGGGCTGCGCCAGCGCGAGGCCCGAGGCAAACATCGTGGAGAGCGACATCGAGGCATCGAGATAGAAACTTGCATCAATGTCGTGCGTTGCCGCCCACCAGGCCTGGCACGAATTGCCCGCCGATGCGACCACGATCTCATTCGTGCGATGTCGTGCCAGCGCGCGGAAGCATTCGACATATTGCATCAGTGCGCCCTCCGCAGCAGATCCCGTGTGAACAGGACGGTCATCGGCCGCGCATAGGTTCGCGTGTGGCGGTACGATCGCGAAATGAGGTCGATCTCTTCGGGCTTGTCTATGATCTGATACGGCATGTTGATCGCGTTCAACACCGGCAGCAAATAAAGTCCGTTAGAGACGTGGTGCTTGTGGTGGTCGCCCGCCTGGCCGCGCAAGGTCGCCATCAGGAATAGCGGAATTTCGTAGGTGTAGTTGATCTTGGTCACGGCGTAGATGATGGTCATGAGGCCCGACGCGCCCATCAGCGCGGCCGATCCCATCGCGCCCATATAGGCGCCGGAACAGAGCCCGATCGCGGATTCTTCGCGATTGACGGCGACGTGGACGAAGCGATCGTCCTGGTCGATCGTCTTGATGACGTCCATCACCCAGTTGTCGGGAAGGCTGGCGACGAGCCGGACACCGCATGATGCAAGCTGATCGGCGATGCGCGCGGCTGTTGTTGTGCTTTTGGCGGACACTCTCAGGCAATCTCCTCTGCGGGTATGACGATCATGTCGCACTCGCTCGCGTCGTGAAGATCGCGCCGGCGAGTGGATTTCGGATTTGCGGCCGACAATGGCGACCACGAAATGCGCGGCCCGGAGGTTTGCATTGTCTTCCCGATAAAACTTGCGATATTCGAGTCCGGTGATCCGGATAATTCTTTGAACGAAGGGACGCATGAGAATCAAGATTTCGGCCGCAATCGTCGTGACCGCCAATGGCCGCATGGATGTGTGGCAGCCCGGCTATCTGATCGTCCAGGACGGAGCGATTGTCGAAGCCGGTCCGGGCCGCGGACCGGACGGCAGTTTCGATGAGACGCGGGCATTTCCGCGTGGCATCGTCATGCCCGGCCTGGTCAACGGCCACGCGCATTCGCCGTCGAACCTGCTCAAGGGCCTGTGGGCGCAATTGCCGCTGGAAATCTGGCGCCAATATATCCGCGCCGGCTGGCGCGAATATTCCGATGAAGCCGTCTATGTGAGCGCGCAGCTTGGCGTCATCGAAATGATCCGCACCGGTTGCACCGGCGTGATGGACCATTTTTACACTGGCTCGCCGAGTCCGCATATGGGCGCGCTGCAGGCCGTGAGCGCGATGGCGGATGCCGGCATGCGCGGCGGGCTGGCGCTGACGCTGTCGGACCAGCAATACGACACGACGGTCGGCCTCGACACCAATACCTTGTCGCCAAGCGCGCGCGAGGAGGTCGCGCGCATCAGCGCGCTCGAAGGCAAGGAATCGCTCGACGACTTCGTCGCTTTTGCCGCTGCCGTGCGTCAGCGCACGCATCTGGTTACGCCGATCGTCGGCCCGTCGGCGCCGCACCGCTGCTCGGTGGCCCAGCTTCAGCGCTGTGCCGAACTGGCCCGCGAGCTCGATATCATGGTGCACATGCATGTATGCGAAACCAAGGGCCAGTTCCTGCAAGGCCACAAGCTCTTCGGCTGTTCTCCCGTCGCCCACCTCGACCGCATCGGCGCGCTCAATGAGCGGCTGTCGATGGCGCATTGCGTCTGGCTCACCGACGAGGACATCGGCCGTGTCGCCGACAGGGGCGCCATCGTGATCCACAACCCGGTGAGCAACGGCAAGCTCGGCTCGGGGCGCATGCGCTTCGACGACATGCTGCGCCGCGGCGTCTGCGTCGGCCTCGGCACCGACGGCAATGGCAGCAACGACACTCAGAACATGTTTGAGACGATGCGCGTCGCCGGCGTTTTGCACAACCGCAGCGACCGCGACTACGAATCCTGGCCGTCGCCGCAGCAGATCCTGCATGCGGCGACGTCGCAAAGCGCCCGTGCGCTGGGGCTGGCCGGCAAGCTTGGCGCCATTGAGGCCGGCCAAGCCGCCGATCTCGCTTTCCTGAATATGGACTCTTATCCCTTCGTGCCGCTCAACGATGTGATCAAGCAACTCGTCTATTGCGAGAACGGCGTATCGCTGACCGATGTGATGATCGACGGCCGATGGGTGCTGCAGCACGGCAGGCTTGTCACGATCGACGAGGACGTCGTCTATGCCAAGGCGAACCGGATTCGCGAAGAAATGGACGCGCGCGTCAGGAGGCAATTCCAGAACACGGCCGAGCTCGAGCCGGCCTTGAGGGTTTCCTATCTGCGCACGGCAGAAACGCCATGGTCGGAGCGCGAGAGCGGGTGAGTGTCGTGATATGCACAGCCGCGGCAAGCCCAGCATCTTCATCTCACGGCAGTGTCGTTGTTATTTTGTCAGCGATCGTAAAAAGGTCGCTATTGCGCCGGCGTAGCGACGCCGCCATGGCCTTCACTTCGCGTGCCATTACGTCGACATCGAAGGTCTTGATGGCGCCGCCGTCCATAATGAGCTTGCCGTCGACGATGACCGTATCGACGCTTGCCCCGGTCTCGGCGAAGACGAGCTGGCAGACGATGTCGTTGATCGGCAGCCACCAAGGTTTGTCCAGCCGGTAGATCGTGACGTCGGCGAATTGTCCCGCGGCGATCGTGCCGAGATCCGTCAGCCGCATGGCGCGCGCGCCGCCGGTGGTCGCCATGCGCAGTGTCTCGCGCGCACCGATCCAGGTCGAACGGTCCGGTTCTTGTGCGCGATGAGCCATGGCGACCGCGCGCATCGCTTCGTGCAGCACCAGATTGTCGTTGGCGCTGGCGCCGTCGCTGCCGAGCGCAAGCGGTACGCCGGCGCGGAGCAGCGCCGGAATATCGGCAAGCCCGGTTCCCAGCCGCGCGTTACTCTCGGGATTGAGCACGGCCGTGACCTGCTTCTCGGCCATTAAGGCGATGTCGGCTTCGGTCAGCCAGATGCTGTGCGCGCATGACCAGCGATCGCTGAGCAAGCCCATTTTTGCCAGTTGCTGCACGATCGTCGTGCCGAAGCGCTGCTGCGCAAGGTCAGCTTGCTTGCGTGTCTCAAGGAGGTGGGTGTGTATGCCGGTGTCGAAGCGCTCGGCGAGTTCCGCACACAACGCCAAAGCCGCCTTGGTGCACCGCTCGGGGTTCGACGGAGCGGGAAACACCGACAGACGCGGCTTGCCGTCCCAGACAGTAATAATGTCGACGAGCAGGTCCCTGAGCTCATCGAGCTGCTGCGGCTTCAGCAAATCCTCGGCGTGCACGGCGACATCGTCCGGAAACGGCGCTGGCGGAAAGATGTCGGCGAAAGTGCCGTCAAAGAAGCGCGCACCAAGCACGACCCGCATGCCGGTTTCCTGCCAGGCCGTCAGCACGGCCTCCATGTCGGCGCGGGTGAAACGCTGGCCGGGAAAGTGGTCGATGATCGCGGTCGTGCCGCTGGTAATCGCCCCATAGGCGGTGAGCAGCACGGCAAGCCGGATTTCATCCGGCGTCCGGCGCGATGTATGGGCCTGCGTCAACCACATGAAGGCGGGATGGCTCAGCTTGTCGCCGAAGCCCGCCATGGTGCTCGACTGCGAATGAGCATGCGCGTTGACGAGGCCGGGCGCGATCAGCCGGTTGCGGCAGTCGATGCGCCGTTCCGGTGCTTCGCCGCGCCACGGACCGGCGTCGACCGCGACGATCCGGTTGTCGCGAACGAAGACATGGCCGTTGTCGATGATGCGCTCATCCCGATCGAGCGTCAGGATCGTGCCGTTCTCGAGGAGGAGCGTGCTCATGACACCGCCGACTGCATGGCGGTACGCGCAGAAATCTCTCCCGTGACCGGGTCGAAATCGTGGCCGACGCCGCGCTCCAGCGCGCGTTGGTAGAGCGCGTATGCCAGCGCGATGTCCTGTGCGATGATGCCGATCGATTTGAAGACGGTAATGTCGTTCGCCGGGCGCGTCGGCGCGGCGGCGCAGAAGACCAACCCGATCTCGCCCGCGATCTGTTCGGGCTTGAGCACGCCGGAGGCCAGAGGAATCGCGAGATCGCCGGCGCGCGTCAGACAGCCGTCGCGGTGGTCGACATGGATCGTGCTGCGGGCGATCAGCGCATCGTCGGCCTCGCGCGCCCGCGGTGTGTTGGCGCCGGCGAGAACGACAAACGCGCCGCGCTTGACGTCACGGCCGGAAAAGACCGGCTCATGGGCGGAGGTGAGCGTCACGATGATATCCGCGGCACGCGTCGCCTCTGCGGTGTTGCTTCCGGCGCCAATGTCGACCTGCGCAAGCGCAGGCTCGCGCTTCAGTGTTTCCGCAAGAGCGGTTGCGCGCGCAGGGCCGCGGCCGATGATCAGGATGCGTTCGAATGGACGCACGGCGTGCAAATAGCGGATCGCGGCGGGAGCGATCTTGCCGGCGCCGAAAATTGTAAGCGTCTTTGCTGCCGGGGAGGCAAGTTTGTCGGCGGCGGCGGCGAGCCCCGCGGCCGTGCGGTGATTATTGAATCCATTGCTCGCAAGCAACGCGAGCGGCTGGCACCGGATCGTATCCCACAGCGCCAGCACGCTCGAAGCGTTGCGCTGGCGGGATTCGGCATCCGGATAGACGTGTACATTATTCTTCGAACAGAACAGACCGTCGGGTCCATGGCCGGCGAGCACCAGCACGCTGCCGGTCGGCGCCTGCCGCGACAGATCGAGCCGGCCAGGGGGCGGTTGCGCGCCGCTCGACTGCCGCCGATAGGCCTCGGCGGCGCTGGCGACAGCCAAAGCCGGATCGACCAGCCGCTCGACGTCCTGTTCGCTGAGAAGGCGCATGGGCTGTCGCTCGTCAGGCCTTCCAGCGCAGCAACCGTTGCTCGACCGCCGATGTCGACCAGAAGATGCATAACCCGAGGACGACGGAAGTGAGCACGGTTGCCCAAAGCAGCTCGGTCTCCCGCATCTCGCTGTTGTCGAGGATCATCTTGCCTAAACCTTCCGAGCCGGTGATCCATTCCGACAGCATGGCGCCGAGCAGTGCGCTCGAGCCTGAAATTCGAAGCCCGGTGAACAGATAGGGCAGCGCGAAGCGCAAACGTACGAGCCGCATCTGTTGCAGCGGCGTTGCGCCATAGACATGCAGCAGCTCGGCGGCGTTTGGATCGGTCGCCGCGATGCCGCGCGAAAGATTCACCAGGATCGGGAAGAACGAAATAATGGTGACGACCGCGATACTCGTGCCGATGCCGCGTCCGATAACGAGTGTCATGATGGGCGCGACGGCGGCGACCGGCGTCGAGCGGAAGATCAGCACGAGCGGCATGGAAGCCTGCTCCAATGTCGGCCTGAGCGAGAAGCCGATCGCGATCGCCGTGGCCAACAGGCTGCTCGACAGGAGTCCGAGCGCTGCGGCGCTCAGCGTGAAGCCGGCATGCCGCGCGATACGCCACCAGCCGTTGGCGAAAGCATCGAGAACAGCCACCGGCCGCGGCACGATATAGGGCGGGATGCCGAAGCCCGTAACGGCGATCTGCCAAAACAAGCCGAGCGCGGCAACGACCGCGGCGATGATGATAACGCGTCTGGCGAACACGGTGGCGACCGGTCTGCTCATCTCAGTCCGCCAGCTCCACTTCGCGTCCGTGACGGACGACGAGCCTTTCGGCCAATGCGACGATGCCATAGCCGCCGGCCGCGAGCAGGCAAGTGAGCAATACGGAAAGCCAGACTTTCGGCGTGTCGTAGGAAAACAGCGCGTAGAGCATCATCGCGCCGAGCCCGCGCTCGGCGCCGGCCCATTCCGCAGTGACGGCGCCGAGGACGGCCGCGGGTGCGGCGATCTTGAAGCCGGCGAAAAGATACGGAATGGCGCTTGGTAGCAGCAGGTAACGCAGCGTCTGGAATTGTGAGGCGGAGAGCACATGCATCAGCTCGCGTTGCCGGGCATCAGTTGCCCGCAGCCCCTGCACGGTGCCGACCAGCATGGAGAATTGGCAGGCGAGGGTCGCGATCACGATTTGCACCTGCGGGCCGGTGCCGATCCAGAGCGCCAGCAGCGGCGCCGTGGCGATGATCGGAATGCTGTTGAGAGTGACGCTGGTATTATAGATTGGCGCATAAGCTCCGCGCAGCAGCACGGCGAGCGAGCCGGCGCTCACCGAAATGCCCATCGCGATAAAAAAGCCGACGGTCGCCTTGAAAGCGGTGGGCCCGAGATTGGCCGTGACGAGGCGCGGCGAAGCGATAATCTCGTTGAACACTTGCGAGGGCGCCGGCACGAAAACCGGCAGCAGGCCGCCGCGCTTGAGCAGTTCGAGACCGACCAACAACGCGATCAACGTGGCGGTCGGGCGCGCCACGGCGGCGAGCCTGCTGCCGATACTGGGCATGGCGGCCGGCATTAATAGGCCTCGGCCGCTTGCGGCCGGCTCATCGCGCTGGTGCTTTCCTCTTTGCCGAAAAGGCCGTCGCGCACACGGTTGACACAGTCGAAGAACACGTGGCTGCGCATCATATCCAGCGTTCGCGGCCGCGGCAGCGGCACGTCAACAACCGAGACGATGCGGCCGGGGCGGGCGCTCATCACATAGACTTGGTCGGACATGAAGATCGCTTCGCCGATCGAGTGGGTGACAAGCAGAGCTGTCGTTCCGGATTCCGCCCAGATGCGGAGCATTTCGATGTTCATGCGCTGGCGGGTGATTTCGTCGAGCGCGCCGAAAGGCTCGTCGAGCAGCAGCACGTCCGGCGTCAGCACCAGCGCCCGGGCAATTGCGACGCGTTGCTGCATGCCGCCGGAGAGCTGATGCGGCAGGGCTTTCTCGAAACCCTTCAGTCCGACAAGCTCGATCAGCTCGTCGGTGGAGCGCGCCGAACGCCGCGTGCTGTCGCGGCCGGCGACATCGAGCGGCAGCTCCACATTCTGGCGGACGGTGCGCCATGGCAACAATGTCGGGCTCTGGAATACGAAGCCCAGCGCATGGTCGTGGCGCGCGGCACGCGGCGTATCGCTTCCCAGCGTCACTTGACCCGAATGCGGTTGCAGGATGTCGGCGATCAGCCGCAGCAGCGTCGACTTTCCACAACCGCTCGGTCCGATGATGGACGCGAACTGCCCCGTGGGCACATGCATATTGACTCGTTCGAGCGCAATAACGCTGTCGCCATGGCTGTGGTAGACCATGGTGACGTCCTGGACCCGGATATCGCGCGACACGCGGGGATCGAGCATCGAATCAGGCGCTGAGTGCCGTGTCGATGAAGGTCGGATCGCACAGCTCTTCCGCCGTCATGGCTGATTTGACGAGCCCGGCCTTGCGATAGACATCGATGATCCTGCCATAGAGCGCCACGTCGATGGCGAGGAGACCCTTGGTCTTGCCGGCGCCTGCGTCGATATAGGGCTTGCTGGCCTTGATTTCGGTGAGCTGCGCCTGGTAGTTCAGCCCCGGCGCGCCGTATTTATCGACCATCAGCTTGGCCGTCGGCTCCGGATTATCAAGCGCCCAGCGCCACCCCTGTATCGCACCTTTGAGAAAATTGACGACGACGTCCTTGTTGTTCTGGAGGAAGTCTTCGCGGGCGTAGATTGTGCCGGTTGTTTCCGGGATGCCGAGGTCCTGAGCGTTGAGCGCATAGATCTTGACGCCGCGGGTTTCGAGCATGACGCCCTGGTTGGTGACGTAGCCGCAATAGCCGTCGATCTGACCGGACACGAGTGCAGCCGGATCTGGCGATGCGGGAACCATTTTGACGTCGTCGGGCGACAGTCCGGCATCGGCAATCATGTGGCGCACCAACGTCACGCCCGATGTCGAAACCGCAATCGTCTTGCCTTTGAGTTCCTGCGCCGTCTTGATCGGCTTTTCGGCGAGGCTGATCACGGCATATGGGCTTTTCTGAAATACCGTGCCGATCACCTTGATGGGGATGCCTTTTTCGCGCGCGATCAACAGCGAGCCGATCGGACGGTCGCCGAGCTGCGACTGGCCGCTCGCGACATTGCCGATGGGATCGATGTTCGGACCGCCGGATACGAAGGTCGGCTCGATGCCGAACTTGCTGAAGCTGCCGTTCTCAATGCCGGCGAAATAGCCGCCGTATTGGATGCTTTTGATCCACGAGAGTTGGAAGGACAGCGGCTTGGCTCCTGCGGCAAGGACGGCCGGAGCGGAAAGAAGCACTGGGCCGCCAACCACGGCGGAGGCTGCGGCTGTCGCGCCGAGCTTCAGAAACTGGCGGCGGTTGTGATCGGTCATGCGGCTCATGGTCGTGATCCTTGTCCGTAAGTGTGCCCGGCTGGCCGGTCATTTGCGTGCAATCGCTATGCCAGATCGCCTGCGCGCATTGTCACGCGCTTCGAAGCGGCCGGTTGCAAACAATTGGGTGATTTGCGCCGCGCTGTCGCGCACATGCCCGGCCATCAGTTTGAGCGCGCGTTCGATGTCGCGCGCCAGCGCCGCCTTGACGATTGCGCCATGGACAGCCTTGGGCCGCGGATGGCGACCTGCGGCGAGAACGGCCAAACGGCGATAACGGTCGAAATTGTCGGTCAGCGCTTCATAGAATTCGAGCAAGCGAGGCGAGCCGCAAGCGCAGATCAGCGACACATGATAGGCGCGATGCAGCTTTTCCCAGAGCGGATCGACGAGCAGGTCGTTGCTCCGCGGCCGGCGCTCAAGCCGATGATGGGCCGCAAGAATTCCGGCCTCCCATTCGTCGCCGCCGCGCTCGATCGACAGCCGCAACGTGAGTGTTTCGATGTGCACGCGCGTTTCGACAATGTCATGGAGATCTTGCGGGGTTGCGGCAGCCACGCGGAAGCCACGCTGGCCGTCCTGCGCGACCAGCCCGCGGCCGGCGAGCGCGGAAAGGGCCTCACGCAGCGGGCTCATGCTGACATCGTAGGTTTCGCACAGGGTCTGGAGGCGCAGCCGGATGCCGGGCTTCAGCTGGCCGCAGAGGATGTCTTCGGCGATCTGGGCCTGAACCGCCTGGGCGAAGGTGCGTGCCTCGTCGTCATCGGGAAGGTCCCTGGTCATCGGCTTCATGCCCGGCTGGCTCCTGCCGAAGGCGTGGGCAGAGCCGTGTGCAAGCTGCCTAAATTTGTGCATTCGGTTGGAATTTCGAAATTCGGCCCGATGGTCATCCGACCAGTTCCTCCAGTCGCATTGTCCATTCCTGCAAGGCGCGGTTGCGCGCGCGCAGCCGCGGCATGAGCTCCCGCACGGCGGCGACGACGGGGGCAATATCGAAGCTTGCGATATGCCGGTCCTCGACCAGCACTCGGCCGCTAATAATCACGATATCCACCGTGCCGCCGGAGGCCGCGAAAGCAAGTTGCGCGATGACATCGTTGAGCGGAATCCACGAAATGCTCGACAGATCGTGCAACGTGAAATCCGCCGGTGCGCCGACGACGAGGCGGCCGAGATCGGCGACGCGCATTGCGCGGCCGCCATTGATCGTCGCCATGCGGAGCGCATCGTGCGCAGTCGGCCACTTCTGGCGATCGGGCTCGCCGGGCCGCTGCAGCATTATCGCAAGCCGCATGACGTCGTGCAGGTCGAGATTGTCGTTGGTGCTCGCGCCATCGGTGCCAAGCGCGACATTGACACCGGCGCGCAGCATCTTGGCGACGGGAGAAATGCCGGCGCCAAGCTTCAGGTTGCTTTCGGGATTGTGCACCGGCACCGCGCCGCGCTCGGCCATCAGCGCAATATCGGCGTCGTCGAGCCAGATCGTATGGGCGGTCGACAGGCGCGGGCCGAGCAGGCCGACCTCGTCGAGGTGTTTCACCATCGAGCTGCCGTACCGCTGCCGTGCGATTTTCGCCTGAACTGCCGTTTCCAGCAGATGCATGTGGACAGGCGTATCGTGGCGTTCGGCCATGTCGCGCACGCCTTCAAGCAAAGCGTCGCTGCAGCGCATCGGATTGGATGGCGCAGGGCAGACCCGGATGCGGCCGTCCGCGGCACCGTCGAACCTGCGGATTGCCTCCTCGACCAGAGCGAGGCTCTCGCCAAGGGGCGGCGGCGCGAGCGGATTGGCGATCGCGAGTTTCGGCAAGCCGCCGGCAGGCTCGATGTCGGTATAGGGCTCGTCGAAAATGCGCAACGCGATAATGGCGCGCATGCCGGCAGTCCGATAAGCGTCAACGACCGCTTCGACGCAATCGATGTCGAAACCTTGTTCGGGGAAATGGTCGATGACGGCCGTCGTCCCGTTCAACAGATGCTCTATGCAGCCGAACAGCGCACAGAGTCTGATTTCATCCGGCATGCGTCCGGCGGTGTCGGCCTGGTTCCGCCACATGAAGGCGGGGTGGCTGAGCACGTCGCCGGTGCCCTTCAGAATGTTCAGAGGCGAGTGCATATGCGCGTTGACGAGCCCCGGCAGCAGGAGGCGGTCTCGCCCGTCGATGATCTTTGCCGCAGCGGTTCCGGCCATTCCGCTCGCGGCGATCTCCGCAATCCGCCCCTCGGCGACGACGATGTCTTTGCGCACCGTCGCGGTCGTGTTTTCCGGATCGGCCACGAGCACGTCGCGGATGAGCAGGTTGACGGACATGAAGGGGCCTCGGAGGTCGTTGTCCCGGGAGTAGCAACAGTCGTGCCAGCCGGTGCGGCACGTCTTTTGCTAATCCGGCGGCACCGGCAGGTAATCGCGTCCAAGGATCAGATGAATGGCAGGCACACCGCTTCCGCTCGGCACGACCATCTTGATCAAGGGAGGTCGCGCGCTCCTGCCCGATGCCGACTGGAATAACCCGAACCGCAGCGATATCGCGATCGGCGGCGACCGCATCTTGGGTCTCGCGCCGGATTACGACCGGGGCGCGGGGACGGTCGAGATCATCGAAGCGCGGGACAATCTCGTGCTGCCGGGTTTCGTCAATGCGCATTATCACTCCCATGACGTGCTGGCGAAGGGCACGCTTGAAGAAGTTCCGCTGGAAACTTGGCGGCTCTATGCGCTGCCGCCGCAATATCCGCCGCGCTCGGTCGAAGAAGTGTATGCGCGCACGATGCTCGGCGCGCTCGAATGTCTGCGTTCCGGCATGACCACCATTCAGGACATGCTGACGCTCTATCCTTACGAGGACCGGCACTTCGAAGCCGTGATGGCAGCCTATGAGAAGATCGGCATCCGCGTCGTCTTCGCGCTTCAATATGCCGACCGCAAAGGGCTCGACACGCTGCCGTTCTGGCGAGAAATCTTTCCGCCGGAGATGCATTCGCTGCTGTCGACGGCCGCGGAGCCGGAGCGTCAGCTCGACCTTATCGGTCATTTCGAGGACATGTGTCTGAAGGCGCCGTTGCGGGACCGCGTCTCTTGGGCGTTGGGCCCGTCGGCGCCGGAGCGTTGTTCGACCAAGGTCATGCAGCGGACCATCGAGATCGCGCGCCGATACGACATACCGGTCTATTCGCACATCTATGAATCGCGGGGCATGGCATTGCAGGCGCGGCTGACGCTGCCGGAATTCAGGGGCCGCCTGATCGAACGGCTCGCGGCCGAAGAGGTGCTCGACGAGCGGCTGAATCTGGCTCACTCGGTGTGGCTGGCGCCGGACGAGATCGAATTGTTGGCCGGCAGCGGCACCGGCGTCGTGCTCAATCCGCAGGGCAATTTGAAGATGAAATGCGGGCTGCCGCCGATCCGCTTGCTGCAGCGGGCCGGTGTGCGGATCGGCCTTGGTTGCGATAACTGTAGCTGCTCCGACGCACAGAACATGTTCGTGGCAATGAAGCTGTATGCGCTGCTCGCGGCGGTAAGCGATCCCATGCCGGGGCCGGCGCAGGCGGTCCCGGCACTGCGCTCGGCGACCGAAGCGGGCGCGGATGGCGCGCGCCTCGGCCATCTGATCGGCCGTATCGCCATCGGTTACAAAGCGGACCTGACCTTGATCGACACCCGCGATCCAAGCTGGTCGCCGCTCAACGGCGCCGCCCGCCAGCTCGTCCATGTGGAAGCGGGCCGCGGGGTGCAACATGTGCTGGTCGATGGTAAGGTAGTGGTGCGGGATCGCCGGCTCGCCACGATCGACGAAGACACAATCTACGACGCGATCGAGGCTGTGATGCCCGAGTTCAGGAAGGATTTCCGTACCATCACCGAGCGCGTCGCGAAGCTGCAGCCTTGGCTCGACAAGGCGCATCAGCGGATCATGACGTCGCCTATCGACATCGATCGGCTGCCTTAGTGATGTGCTCGACGTCGGTCGGACAGGTTGTCGAGCTTGGCCTGCATTTTGCCTTCTTGAAGCGCCGAAACTGCATTCGATCCAGGAGCTGTGGCGTGGTTCTGCGACAAGCGTTTGTGGCTGTGTGTCGGCGATCGCGCGCGATGAACAGATGACCCTCCGATTGCTCGTTGCCGATCTCGATTCGCCGTCATATTTCGTGGCCACGGCCGCGGCCGAACTTGGTTGCTTTGCGCAAGAGGGTATTGAGATCGAGCTCGTGCGCGACTACGGCGCCGAAAAGGGACCTGCGCTGTTGCGTGCCGGAGCGGTGCATTTCCTCGGTGGTCCGGCCTATATCGCCAGCCAGGAATTTCCGGACTGCAAGGGCGTCAAGCTTATCTGCGCACTTTCGCAATATTCTTACTGGTTCTTGGCGGTGCGCGCCGATCTCGACATCGAGCGCGGCGACATGAACGGGCTTAGGGGTTTGCGGATATCGGCGTCACAGCCTTGGCCCGAATTGGGCTTGAAATACCTGTTGGCGGATTCCGGTATCGATCTCGTCCGCGACAACATTCAGATCGTGCCGCCGCCGAAAAGCATCGACCCGCGGTGGAAAGGGCGCGCCGGCATCGAGGCCATCGAGCAAAAAATCGCCGATGCCTATTGGGGCAATGGCATGCGGGCTGCACTTGGCGAACACGAGGGCATTGCCAAGCTGCATCTCGATCTTCGCCGCGGCGACGGCCCGCCCGGAGCCCGATGGTACAACTTTGCAGCCTTGACCGTGACCGACGCGCTCATTGCCGAGCACCCGGAAATCGTGGCCGCGGCGGTGCGTGCGATTGTTCGGGCGCAGAAGGCGCTCCAGGCAAATCCGGGGCTTTCGACGGCGATCGCGAAGCGGCTGTTTCATCCCGAAGAAGTGCCGCTGATTGCCGGACTGATCGAGCGTGACGCGCCGTTCTACGACGCGCATATTTCGCCGGAAGCGATCGACGGTCTGAATAGATTCGCTCACGGTATCGGGCTGATTTCCGCGCCGATCCCCTACGAGCATCTTGTGGCTTCTCAGTTCAGCCGATTTTGGGCGTGATCGTCGGCCAACACTTGGCGCACCTTCATTCACCTTCCTAGATCGCCGGATCGGCGTTCCTGACTTCGCTGGCGAGATAGGGGTTCATCGTGGCCGGCCAGGCGGCGAGCGCCGCGCAGGCGCCGGCATTCAGGAAGGCGCGCACGCGCTCGGGACTCGACGCGCCGCCGACCGCGACGACTTTCAGATCAAGTTGCTTGTCGTTGATGATGGCCGCGGCGTTGCGGACATTGGCGAGCGCGACATCGAAAATGGCGCTGCCGACCATGCCGGCGCGGCGCCGCGCCGGGCCGAAGGCATCGGCGCCGGTTGGCGTCGCGACCGCCCGGCTCAGTCCGTTGATCATCACCACGCCGCCGGCATAGCCGTTGATCGCAACCAGGAAGTTGGCGAGCGTCGCGGCATCGCGATACTCGCCGGTCTTCAGCAGCACCGGAGCGCCGTTGGCGCCGCGCCTGACTGCGGCGGCGATTCGCGCGCTCAGCCGCGCGGTTTGATAGACCTCGCCTTCGCTCTTGTCGACGTTGGGACAAGAGAGGTTGGCCTCGACAATATCGGCGCCGGCCTCGCGCACGGCCGCCGCCAGTTCTTCGAACTCGGCGACGAAGGCTTCCGGGGACATGCCCGGCTGCGATGTCGCGACAATCGACACGATCAGAACCTGGCCCGGAGCAAGACGCGCGCGGCTTTTGCGAATGTCGTCGCGCCAGAATTGCGGATCCGTCGACGGCATGCCGACCGATCCCGCCGAGGGCGCATGGCCGGGATCGGCGGGCTGACCTTCGGCGACAACCTGAACGACATCCGGATCGAGCGGCTTGCCGTCTTTTAGAAAAAAGAAATTGGGCCACGGATGCGCCAGCCGCTCGTATTTGCGGACGGTCTTGTAGGTGAGGATGTCAAATCCGAGCTCGCTGTAGAGCCCGATCCAGTTCGCACTCACGCCGACGCTGGCGGCGAGCCCAAAGCGCGAATTGACGGCGTAACCGAAAAAATCTTTCGCGGCCGACTTCGGCAGCGCCGGAAAATCCCCGGAAAAGTTCGGGCCGTTTTGCGCATTCCACTCGAAGCTCTTGTCGAGGCGATAGGTCGGTGCGGCATGCGGCTCGCTCAGTTTGGCCGGCTTGGTCGGTTCGGCCATGAGGTGGCGCCTCCATCGGTTTTCCGCTCCGGCGGTTGCCCGGCCTTGTCCCGCGCTCGAGATGCCTCGACGTAAAAATCTTATTCGGTTTAGAAGTGAAGTCCAAATATTTCTGTTGAATTTGCAAGAATTACTTCGAGGCGCGCGCCGGCAGAACCCGTCGCGCATCGGCGCCGGGAGAGCGTTGCTGCGGCCGATTAGCGCAAGCTCTGCCAGCCAATTGCCCACCGGAAACTCGGACCGGCCGGCGGCATGGCCGCAGTCATGCTCGAACTTTAAGCTTGCAAAACCGAATAAGGTTCGGTTTAGTTATCGTGCCGGTGCCGTGCGGGTCGCAACGTGCGAAACTGCCGTCATCCGCGCCGACCACGCGCTCGGAGGTTCTACGCGGAGGTTCTATACCCGGAGGTTCTACTCGGAGGTTCTCATGGCCAAGCTCAGGCATGTTGCTATTCAGGTTCCCGATCTCGAAAAGGCTGCCGCCTTCTATGAAAGCGTGTTCGAACTCAAGCGGGTCGGCAAGGTCGAAGCCCCGATCGGCAATGCGATTTCGCTGTCCGACGGCGTCGTCAACCTGACGCTGCTGCATTTCCCCGAGGGCACCAAAGGCGGCAAAGGCGGGCCGGATTGGGCCGGGCTCCATCACATCGGCTTCGTCGTCGAGGACGAGAAGGCGACCGAAGCCAAGATCAAGACCCACGGCGGCGAATTCTTCATGCAACTGCCGAGCTATCCCGGCGTCGACGCCGAAAAGAAGTTCAAGGACATCAACGGCATCGTCTTCGACGTGGCCGAGCACGATTGGCGCCAAGCCAAGGAAGCTGCCAAGGAAGCTGCCAAGGAAGCTGCCAAGGAAGCTGCCAAGGAATCCGTGAAGACCACTGCCAAGACCGCCTAGCGAGAGCGGTTGATGCGCGTCGTCGCGGTCAAGGAAGAGACCATCCGGATCGGCGCGCCGACGCGCACGGCGAGCATCGGCTTCGACACCATGACCGCGAGCGCGCTGGCCGTGCACACCGACATCACGAAGAACGGCAAGCCCGTCATCGGTCTCGCCTTCGACTCGATCGGCCGCTACGGCCACGGTGCCTTGCTGCGCGAGCGCTTCATCCCGCGCCTCGTTGCCGCCGATCCCGATGCCTACGCCGACGGCGATGGCGGCATCGATCCGCACCGAGCGTGGCACGTCGTGATGACCGACGAGAAGCAGGGCGGCCATGGCGATCGCTGCGGCGCCGTCGGGCTGATCGATGCGGCGCTATGGGACCTCGCGGCGAAAATCGCCGATGTGCCGCTGTGGCATTTGTTGTCGCGCAATGCCGGCGCCGCGGCGCCCGCGGCCGGCGCCAAGGTTTCGGTCTATGCCAGCGGCGGGCATTATCGCCGGGTGGACGACGTCGCCGGCGTTTGCGACGATGTGCGCCGCGCCATCGGGCAGGGGCATCGCCGCTTCAAGATCAAGATCGGCGGCGCCGCGCTCAAGGATGATGTGCGGCGCGTCGAGGCCGTGCTCGCGGTGCTCGAGCCCGGCATGAGTCTCGCGGTCGACGGCAATGGCGGCTTCGATCGCCGCACCGCCGTCGATTATCTCGGCAAGCTCGCGCCCTATTCGCTGGCCTGGATCGAGGAACCGGTCGCGCCGCTCGACTATGCGCTGCTGCGCGAGGTCGCCGAGATCTCGTCCCTGCCGATTGCGACCGGCGAAAACCTGTTCTCCTGCGATGACGCCCGCAACCTGCTGCGCCACGGCGGGCTGCGCAAGGATCGCGACATGCTGCAGTTCGACATCTCGCTCAGCTACGGCATCGTCGAATATCAGCGCATTCTCGCCGCGCTCGGCGACCACGGCTGGCGGCGCGAGCGCTGCGCGCCGCATGCCGGGCATCTGTTGGCGATGAACGCGGTGGCGGGCCTCGGCTTGGGACTCGCCGAGGTCGCGATGGATACC
>Ga0335073_10002631_pt1 | contig 24676 bp, 20 predicted proteins | sample Lox_Sample_22_FD_207093 | JGI IMG/M metagenome (GOLD analysis project Ga0335073, IMG submission 207093) | Soil microbial communities from Loxahatchee National Wildlife Refuge, Florida, United States - Lox_Sample_2.2 | ecosystem: Environmental > Terrestrial > Soil > Wetlands | place: USA... | reverse complement strand
ATCAGCTGGCTCTGCTCGGGAAACGGCAGCGGCTGCAGCATGATCGAATCCACCAGCGTAAAGATGGCGGTGTTCGCGCCAATCCCCAGCGCCAGCGTCAGCACCGCCGTCAGCGTAAATCCCGGCGACTTCCGCAACTGCCGTATCGCGTATCGAAAATCATTCAGCATCATCCACTCCTGCAACCTGTAACCTGCGACCCGTAACCTGTCCTACTCGCTTCTCAGCGCTTCCATCGGCTCCACGTGCGCGGCTCTGCGCGCCGGCAGCCAGCATGCCGCCGTTCCCACCCCGACCAGCAACACCACCGCGGCCGCCGCCGTTGCCGGGTTATAAGGACTCACCTCAAACAGCAAACTGCCCAGCATTCGCGCTCCGGCAAACGCAATTACCAGCCCCGCACCAGCGCCCACCATTACCGGCAGCAGGCCATCCCGCAGAATCAGCCGATAAATATTCGCCCGCTGCGCGCCCAGCGCCAGCCGCAGCCCGATCTCCCGCTGCCGCTGCACCACCGAATACGTCACAACACCATACACGCCCAGGCCGGCCAGCAGCAGCGCGCTCACCGCAAACAGCAGCAGCAGATCCATCTCGAATCGCCGGTTCGCTATGGAGTCGGCAACCACGCCGCCCAGCGTGCGCACCTCCAGAACCGGCACGCCCGCGTCCACGCTCCAGATGGTCCTGCGGATCGCGTCCGCCATCGTCGCCGGATCCTGGCTGGTGCGCAGCACCAGGCCCGCCTCACCGTCGATGTGATACCAGTACGGACCGTAGATCACCATCGGATCGGGCTTGGCCAGCGTGACCGTTCGCGCATTCTCAACCACCCCGACCACCGTGAACGGCTCTTCCGTTTTCGTGTTCACGCTGAAGTGCTGTCCAATGGGATTCTTTCCCTTCCACAGGGTCTTCGCGGTCAGCTCGGAGATCACCGCCTCGTTACGTCCCCAGTCGCTTGCGCTGAAGTATCGCCCCTCGAGCAGCCGCAGGTGAATCGCATCAAAGTATTGCGGACTCGCCACACGAAAATTCTCCAGGGGCAGAGTCGTCCACGGACGCGTGTCGCCCGGCAGCTGCGCGATATAGCCCCAGTCGCCCCCGGACAACGGCAGCGCGCTCGTCACCGCCGCGTCTTTGACCCCCGGCAGCGCGTTCAAACGGCGCAGCACCTCTTTGTAAAACGCAACCCGCTGCTGCGTATTCGTATAGGTCCCACCCGGCAGTTCGATCCCCGCCGTCATGGTCCGCTCCACGTCGAAGCCGCGATTCACCCGCAGCAGCTTCACCATGCTCGTCGTCAGCAGCCCGGTCATCAGCACCAGAGCCACGCTCACGGCGACTTCCACGCCCACCAGCGTGCGGCGCATCCGCCGGCTGCCTCGCGATTCGCTGGCCAGCCGCGACTCGCTGTGCAGCACCTCCTGCGGAGCCGTCCGCGAGACCATCCACGCCGGAGCCGCGCCGGCCAGCAGCGTCGCCAGCCCGGCCAGCAGCAGGGCGCAGCTCATGCCCGCCCAGTCCAGATGCAGCTCGCCGCGAAAGTCCAGCGACGCCGGCAGATAATGCTGCATCCCCGGAACAATCGCCATCGCCAGCAGCGTGCCCAGCCCGCAGCCCAGCACCGCCAGCACCGCGGTCTCGCGCAGCGCCATGCGCAGCATCTCCGCGCGGCTCGCGCCCAGCGCCGCAGCCACCGCCATCTGCTGCCGCTGCCCCGCCGCGCGCGCCAGCAGCAGATTCGCAATATTCACGCACCCCACCAGCAGCAGAGCGCCCACTGCCCCCAGCAGGATCATCAGCGGCCGGCGGCCCGTCCCAATCAGATCGTCCTGCAGCGGCGTCAGCACCGCCGACAACGTTGCCTTCGAATCCGCGGGCAGGCTCGCTGCAATCGCGTGCTGCTCAGCGTCCAGCTCCGCAGTCGCCGCCGCGATCGACACGCCCGGCTTCAGCCGCGCCATGCCAAAGTAGTTCAGGTCCCCCATCGCCTCTTCGAGACGGTCCTTCGAGAAGGCCATCGGAATAATCGCACCCAGCCGCGTCTTCTTGACCGGGTCGTTGCCCGTGTACGACCACGTCGGCGGCATGTGGAACGACGCCGGCATCACGCCGATCACGGTGTAGGGATAGCCGCTCAGCCTCACCGTTCGCCCGAGAATCCCGCGATCGCCGCCAAACTGGTTCCGCCACATCTCCCAGGTCAGCACCACCACACCGTCGTGCCCCTCGATGCCCTCCTCGGCGCTGAATCCCCGCCCCATCTGCGGCCCTACGCCCAGCACGGAAAAGATCCCCGGCGTCGCCTGCAGGACCTCGACATCCAGCGGCCGTCCATCGGCTCCGGCTCCGCTCCCCTGCATCGGCACCGGATACTCCTCCATCACCGCCATCGCCGAGAAGCTCTTGCTGTGCTGCTTCCAGAAGGTGAAGTGATTCGCGCTCACCGGCAGCGTGGGATAGATATTGCTCCACTCCGCCACCTTCTCCTCAATGCGCACCAGGCGGTCGGCCTGCGGCAGGGGCAGCGGCCGCAGCATCACGTCGTAGACCAGGGTGAAGATCGCCGTGGTCGCCCCGATGCCCAAAGCCAGCGTCAGCACCGCGGTCATTGTGAACCCCGGCGCCTTCCGCAACTGCCGCCACGCAACTCGAAGATCACTCAGCATCTGTCACCTGTCACCTGTCACCTGCAACCTGTAACCTGCCTACTCCACTCTCAGCGCTTCCACCGGATCCAGCCCTGCCGCGCGCCGCGCCGGAATCACCGCCGCCAGAAACGCCGCCAGTCCCAGCAGCACGGTTGCCGCCAGCAGCATCACCGGATCCCACGGCCGCACCCCGTATAGCTGACCCGCCATCGCCCGCCCGGCCAGGATCGCCGCCGGAATCCCCAGCGCCAGCCCGATGCCCACCTGCAGAAAGGCTCCGCGCAGCACCATCCGCACCACGCTCGCGCGATCCGCGCCCAGCGCCATGCGCACGCCGATCTCGCTGGTCCGCTGTTCCACCGTGTAGGCCGTCACCCCGTAGAGTCCCACCGCAGCCAGCACCAGACCCAGGCCGCCGAACAGCAGCGTCAGCGTGGCGATCATGCTCTGCTGCTGGAAATCTCCCTCCAGCACATCGGAATATTTGTCCACGCCCTGCACGACCAGGTTGGGATCGACGTCCGCCATCGCCTTCTTCACCTGCGCCTGCAGATCCGGCGGATGCCCCGGCGCCCACAGCACGATGTTGTAGAGGTAATGCGACCACGCCTCGCCGCTGTTCATGGGGCCTTCGTCAAAATGCGCGGTCTGCGCTTCCGGCAGATACATCATCGGTCCCACCGGCTTGTCGAGGTCGTAAACCATGTAGCGCATATCCGCCACCACGCCCACCACCGTGTACAGGCCTGCGTACTTCATCATGCTCGGCCCAAAGTGCCGCCCGATGGGGTTCTCGCCCTTAAAAAACTTCTTAGCGAACGCCTCGTTGATCACCGCCACCGGCTGCGTCGTCGCGGTGTCTTCTTCCGTAATCGGACGCCCCATCAGGATCCGGTTGCCCAGCGTCTCAAAGAAGCCTGGCGTCACCCGCGTCCACCCGGCAGAGGTATCCGCCTTCGGCGACGGCTCCGGTTGTCCCTCCACGCGAATGCCGTTGTTCCAGCTGTCTCCGGTCATCGGCGCATAGGTCGCCGCCGCCGCGCTCTTCACTCCCGGAATCGCCTCCAGCCGCTCGTCGATCTGCCGGAACAGCTGCGGCATCTGCTCTACCGGAGCCCCCGTCAGCTGCGTATTCGTCCACACCACATACCGGTCTCGTGTGGTGAAGCCGAAATTCTGATTCTGCAGGTTGCGCAGGCTCTGGCCCAGCAGCGCCGCCGCGCTCAGCAGCACCAGCGACATCGCCGCCTGCGCCACCACCAGCGCCTTCTGCGGCCACCGCGCTTTCGATCCCGTCGATCCGCGCGACCCGCGCAGCGCCTCAATCGGCTCCGCGTGCGAGGTGATCCACGCCGGCGCGATTCCGAACAGCACCCCGGTCACCACCGCGACCGCCAGCGCAAATCCCAGCATCACCCACGACGGCGACACGTCGATCGGCACCCAGTTGCCCGGACCGCCGATCTGGAACGCCAGGTGGATCACCAGCCGCGCTCCCCCATACGCAACCCCAATCGCCGCCAACCCGCCCAGCACGCCCAGCGTCACGCTCTCGGCCAGAGCCTTCCGCACCAGCCGCCGCCGGCTCGCGCCCAGCGCCACCCGAATCGATGTCTGCTGCCGGTCTTTCAGCCCCCGCGCCAGCAGCAGATTCGCCAGGTTCGCGCACGCCACCAGCAGCACGCACAGCGCCGCGGCCAGCAGCAGTTTCAATCCGTCTCCATAGCCATCCGCCAGGGAATCCACGCCCGCGCCGCCCGGCACCAGATGCAGCGTCTGCTTCTGCCAGACCTGCTTTTCCTGGGGACCCATATCCGCCACATGGCTCGCCAGCCAGTCGTGCAGCTCCCCCTGCAGCTGCGCCTGCAGCGTCTTGGGATTCGTGCCCGGCTTCACCCGCCCGATCAAATCCAGGAAATTCGTGTTCGGATGCTTCAGCCGCGCCGTCGCTCCGTCCACCAGGGGTTCGGTGGTCAGCGGCATCCAGAAGTCCGGCATCCCCCATCCGTTCAGAATCGCCCCATAAAACGACGGCGCCGCGATGCCCACCACCGTGAACGGATGACCGTCGATCAGGTAGCTGCGCCCCACCACGCCCCGATCCGCGCCGTAGTGCTGCAGCCAGGTGCGGTAGCTCATCACCACCACCGGCGGCGCGCCTTCATGATCATCAGCCGGCGTCAGCAGCCGTCCCATCCACGCGTTCACGCCAAACGTCTGAAAGAAATTTCCGGAGACAAAATCCCCGTTGCGCGTCTCGGCCTGCTCATTGCTGCCGGCCGCGCGCACGCCCACCTGCGTGTTGCCCGCCTGGAACGCCGCCAGCTCCGAAAACTCCGGCGTATTGTCGCGGAACTGCTTGTACGCCTCCCACGAAAAGAGGCTCCAGTCGTTCGGTTTCGAGTCGCCGCCCTGGGTGTAGCCGCCCCAGTTGCAGCACCGGTCCGTGTCGCCGATCTTCCACAGCTCGCCTGGCCTGGCCACCGGCAGCGTGCGCAGCATCACCTGCTGGATCAGCGTGAAGATCGCCGTCGTTGCGCCGATCCCCAGCGCCAGCGTGAGCACCGCCGTCACCGTGAACCCAGGGGACTTTCTCAGTTGCCGCAGGGATTGTCTGAAATCAGCCAGCATGCACTCTCCGTATGGGTTGGCGATGGAACGCGTCCGTCGGCGCACGAGCGTCCAGGCCGACGAGTACCGCGTACAGTGCATGCCGCCCGCCAGTCCTGGTCGCAGTTAAACCAATCAAAACGCGATGTTTATGCTTTGCCAGGGATACGACGATTGTCCGCAATCGGCCCATCCTGTTCGGAATCGAACAGTGGAGGCAAGGGGATTGGGGACTGTTACCTTTGCCGCCGCCCGCTTCTGAACTACCCGCTTTTTCTCTGCCCGCTTCTTAGCTGTCCGGTTCTTAGCTAACCGGACCTTAGCTGGCCGCCTTTTAGCTAACCGGTTCTCAGCCGCCCGCTTCTCAGCTACGTAAGCACAACAAACGGCTGAAACAGCGTTCCCGCCACCCGCCGCCCCACCGCGATCAGCTCCCGCTGCCCCTCAAAAATCTTCACCAGCGGCGCCTGCGAATACTCCGGCAGATTCACCTGCATCCCGTTGCGAATCCGCCCTACCGTCGCCTCGTCCGCCGTCACCGCCGGCATCTCCGGCAGCAGCGTCCGCGGATGCGGCATCCGCTCCTCCAGCTCGCCCGCCGCGCCCAGCGCCTCCACATCGTCCAGCGGCAGCGCCTGCTCCAGCCCGAACGGCCCCGCCTGCGTCCGCCGCAGACTCGCCAGATGCGCACCGCACCCCAGCGCCTGCCCCATCGCATGCGCAATCGCCCGCACATACCCCCCGGCGGAGATGCGCATCGCAAACGCAGCCACGTCGTCCTCGACGTGCTCAATCGTGAACGCGTCCACGGTCACGCGCACCGGCTTCAGCTCCGGCGTCTTGCCCTGCCGAGCCAGCTTGTACGCCGGCTGACCATCAATCTTTTTCGCGGAAAACGGCGGCGGCATCTGCTCCGTCTCGCCCAGGAACTTCGCAGCCAGCGCGCGTAACGCGTCCAATTCCAGCGTCACCGGCCGGGCCTCGCCCAGCGCCTGCCCCTCGGCGTCGTACGTATCCGTCGCGAACCCGAACCGGATCGTCCCCGTGTACGCCTTCTCGCTCGCCCCGTAGAACTGCGCCAGCCGCGTGTACTTGCCCAGCAGCAGCGGCAGTACCCCGGTCGCCATCGGATCCAGCGTGCCTAAGTGTCCAACGGACTGCTCCCCCGTCGCGCGACGCACTCGCGCCACCACGTCATGCGACGTCATTCCCCCTGGCTTGTCCAGAATCAGCAGCCCATTCACTTCACTACCCTATCGCAGCGGACCGCCCGATTTTCGTTTTACGCTGGCCGGATTTAAGCTGACCGGTTCAAAGCCGACCGGTTTTCAGCTGACCGCTTTTTAGCTCCCGGCTCCCGGCTAGACTCTGATCCCTGCTCCATCCCGAATCAGCGCCAGAAACTCATTCCGCGTGTTCTGCTTCTGGAAGACCCCCAGCATCGCCGAGGTTACCGTCGACGAGTTCTGCTTCTCCACCCCGCGCATCATCATGCACAGGTGCCGCGCCTCGATCACCACGCCGACGCCCTGGGGGCGAATCGCCTCCTGGATCGCATCGGCGATCTGCCGCGTCATCCGCTCCTGCACCTGCAGCCGCCGCGCGAACACATCCACCAGCCGCGGAGCCTTGCTCAGCCCGATCACCTTGCCATCCGGGATATACGCGATGTGCACTTTCCCGAAAAACGGCAGCATGTGATGCTCGCACAGCGAGTACATCTCGATGTCCTTCACGATCACCATCTCGTCATAGTCGACTTCAAACAGCGCCCCGCGCAGAATTTCATTCGGATCCTGGTGGTATCCCTGGGTCAGAAAGTCGAGCGCCTTCTCGATCCGCTCCGGCGTCTTCTCCAGCCCATCGCGCGTCGGATCGGCGTCATACCGCCGGAGGATCTCGCGATAAAGCTCCTGCGTCGATACGCCTTCGAGGCCCGTCTTCCCAATCACTTCCCGTTTCGCCGAATTCCCAGCATGCACCGCCACTTTCGCCATAGCCCAGCTCTTTCCCGTCGCTAAACTCTAAACTCCGAACTCGAAGCGCTGCGTTCGAGCGTCTCGAACGCATTGTTGCTCGTTTCTTCCACCCTCACCGTCAACGAGAGCTTCTCGGGCAAAGCCCGCCGCAGCCGCCGCTCGATCTCCAGAATGAAATTCTCCGTCGTCGGCACCGACTCGCGAAAGCATTCCAGGGTGTTCAGATTCTGCAAATCGAAGGGCTCCACCACCTCGCGTCCCACGCACGCATCCAGCTCCACCAGATCCGTCACCATCCCGGTTACAGGATCCAACTCGCCTCCGACCAGCACTTCCACCGTGTAGTTATGCCCGTGCCCATGCGGATTGGCGCACTTCCCATAGACCCTTTGATTCTCCGCCTCGCTCAGCGACGCGCAAAAAAGCCGATGCGACGCGCTCAGCCGATACCTCCGCCCCAAATACGCCTTCATCGCTCCCCGAGGTAATCCGCAAACAAATCCGGCATCTCGTACACCCGCACCCGATAGAGCTTCGCCCCCGGAACCTTCCCTTCCAGCCGCCGCCACACCGCCGCCGCGATGTTCTCCGTCGTCGGCAGGGCGGTCTTAAACTCCGGAACCTCCAGGTTCAGATGCCGATGGTCATACACCGACACCACTTCCCGCTCCATCACGTCCTTCAGCTCCTTCAGATCGACAACGAACCCCGTCACCGGATCCACTTCGCCGGCCACCGTCACTTCCAGCGTGTAATTGTGCCCATGTCCGTTACGGTTGGCGCACTTCCCAAACGCGCGCGCGTTCTCCTCCGGGCTCCACGCCTCCACCCAGTAGTAATGCGAAGCCGAAAACTCCGCCTTCCTCGTCAACAAAATCATGGCTCTTGAATTTCCATCCCTGGCAGACCGTCCCCGGCACGCTAAACGCTATCCGCTACCCGCTGTACGCTGTACGCTGTTCTATCCCCTAAACCCTATCCCCTACACCCTGTTTTCCCGCCCCTTCCAGACTACCTGCCGCAGCACCCGAACGCGAAACCAGCTCCGCCACAGCAAACCCGCATACAGCGGCACGCCCAGCGGCGCCCACACATAGTCTTTGAAAGGAAAATTCGACTTCGCCACCCGGCTGTAGAACCCCCACAGCGCCCGCACCCACACCAAACTCAGCGCCGCAATCGCCATCGGGGGGCCCAGCACACCGCTCCGCGCGCCGGGCCGCTCCATCTCCCACGCGAAAAATCCGATCAGCGCCGGCACGCCCACCAGCACCCCCAGCTGCAGCAGTCGCATCCCCGCCAGCGCCGGAGCATTCGCGAACAGCAGCGCCAGGTTTTTCGTCCATCCTTCCACCAGCGCTCCAAAGCTGCGATACATCCGCGCCGACACCGCCTCCGGCGCGTACCGGAACCGCAGCCCCAGCTTCCGCCGCTTCACCAGGCCGGCCAGCTCCACATCCTCGAGAATCGCGCCCTTCACCGCGGCATGTCCGCCGATCTTGTCGTAGACATCCCGCCGCACCAGCAGAAACTGCCCATTCGCCGCCGCTACATGCCGCGCCGGATCATTGACCTTCGCGGGCGTGTACGTCACCGCCAGATCGCTGAAGACCAGCGGCATCAGCGCCCGCTGCGCCAGCCCCCGCACCACCTGCCGCGGCGAATACGACAGCATCCCTGCCTCATGCCGCTCCGCTTCCACCATCGCCAGACGTAAATGCCCCGGCTCATGCCGCGTGTCCGCGTCGGTAAACAGCAGCCATTTGCCCCGAGCCCGCTGCGCTCCCGCCCAGCAGGCGTTGTTCTTCCCCGTCCATCCCTTTTCGAGCTTCGGCGCGGAAAGAACCGTCACGCCCGCGAAGCCCTCCGCAATCGCCCGCGTCCCATCCGTCGACGCATCATCGACGACGAGAATCTCCCAGTCCTGGCCAAGCCGCCACTGCTCTTCCTGCTGCTCCACCAGCGACTGCAAACACGTCCCCAGGCAGTCCTCCTCATTCCGCGCGGGAATGATGACGGAGAGAATCAGCGGCGGCGCTTCTTCCACGGTCCTATTATAGGAATGTGATCCGCCGCTCCACCCAGCCTCGCAACCAGTCCGCAACCGCCCCCATCACGGCAGCCCGCGCTACACGCTATACGCTAACCGCTTTACGCTGCCTGCTCCTCTGCACCCTGTGCGCTGTACCCTGCACCCTGCTTCTCTCCTGCAACCGCTCCTCCCACCCCGCCCAGGTCGGCGAGCACGCCCCCAAAATCACCATCCACGACGGCGCCCAGACGGTCACCCTCCGCCAGTACGAAAAGCAGGGCAAGGTCGTCGTCCTCAATTTCTGGGCCAGCTGGTGCGCACCCTGCCTCGAGGAGTTCCCCTCCCTGATGCAGCTGCAGCGCGACATGCCCAACATCGCCGTCGTCGCCGTCGCTTTCGACACCACCCAACCCGACTTCCAGCAATACCTCATCGATAACCACATCGCCGGCATCACCACGATCGTCGATCTCGACAACCAGTCCAGCAACGCCTTCGACACCACCCGGCCGCCGGAAACCTACATCATCGACACCCACGGCATCATCCGCCGCAAATTCATCGGCCCCCAGGATTGGACCAACCCCGAAATCCTGAACTACCTGAAAAACCTTTGACCGCGGGTAAGCTGGTGTCGTGACAACGAACGCCGCGCCCACTCCCAAATACCGCGAGCCCCGCTGGCCGGCCATGCTCGCCCTGCTCGCCATTGGCGGACTCCGACTCGCTCTGCCTGAATTCCTTTCCATCGGACCCGACTGGCTCCTCATGGCCGTCGTCGTCGGGCTGCTCATTCCCAGCGCCTGGGCGGCGCGGACCAATCGCCCGGCCGTCAGCCGCGTCTTCGGCATCATCGTCACCGCCGTCGTCACCGCCGACGTGATCTGGTCGCTCGGCCTCCTCATCGCCGCGCTCCCCCGCCACCGCGAAACGCCCCTCCAGATGCTCGAGTCCGCCTCGGCTCTGTGGATCAGCAACATCCTCGTCTTTGCCTCGTGGTACTGGCGCCTCGACGGCGGCGGCCCCGGCGCGCGCGAGCTGCGCGGCGTCCATACCGACGGCGCCTTTCTCTTTCCGCAGATGACCCTCGACCAGCAGGCCCGCATCGCCATGGGCGAGCAGTGCTGGAACCCCGGCTTCGTCGACTACCTCTTCCTTGCCTTCAACACCTCAACCGCCTTCTCCCCGACCGATGTGCCAGTCCTCTCCCGCTGGGCCAAAGTCCTCATGATGATCCAGTCCATCATCTCCCTGGCAACGGTCGCCCTCCTCGCCGCAAGAGCGGTCAACATCCTCTGAGCGGTTGCTACACTTCTCTCATGAGGAAAGCTTCCCCTCCCGCGCGCGCCGCCGGTCCGTCTACCGAGAAGGAATCTCTGCTTCTCAGCTTCTCCTCTACCTGCAGCACCATCGCCATCGCGCTGTTCGTATTCGCTTTCATTTTTGAAAACTTCGCCATACCCTCGTCCTCCATGGCCAGTACGCTTCTGGTCGGCGACCACGTGATCGTGGAGCGCGCCAACCTCGCCCCGCGCACCGCCTGGGCGCCCTTCGTCCACTACCGTCAGGTCCATCGCGACGACATCATCGTCTTCTATACGCCTTTTCTTGAAGCCGACGGCCACCGCTGGTTCCTGATTAAGCGCGTCATCGGCATTCCCGGCGACTGTCTGCACCTCGAGAACGGCATCGTCTACCGCAACGGAGTGGCGCAAAACGAGCCCTTCGCCGCTCGCCCCACCGCCGCCGACGCCAACGCCTACGTGGACAACTTCCCTTCGATCGCCCCATCCATCGACGAAGGCGCCACGCCCGCCTGGACCGCCAGCTTTGCTGCCTCGCTCCATCACGGCAACGTCTGCGTTCCACCCGAGCACTACTTTGTGATGGGCGATAACCGCGACAACAGCTACGACAGCCGCTACTGGGGCTTCGTTCCCCGCCAGAACATTCTGGGTCGGCCGCTCTTCGTCTACTGGTCCATCCGCACTCCCGAACTACCCGACAATGCGCCGGCGTCACAGCGCGCCGCCGTCTCGCTCGACGGAATGTTCCACTTCTTCAGCCGCACCCGCTGGTCCCGGACCTTCCACCCCATCCGTTAGCGTCTGCGTTCTCCGTGGTGGGCCAGGCTTCTCTATCCCCTACACCCTATCCCCTACACCCTGTTCCCTATCCCCTGTAGTCCGGAACTCCGCGCACACCGCTTCCACGCCCCGCCGAAACTCCTCTTCCTCCGGCAGCAAGCTCACCACCAGCCATCCCGCTTCCGGAAAGCCAAAAAAATACCCCGGATGCACGCTCACTCCGCGGTTCTCCACCAGCCGCACCGCCAGGTCTTCGTCCGAGCCCAGCGCCGGCACCCGCAGCACCGCATACCATCCTGCTTCCACGTCGAGACGCGTCACCGCCGGCGCGCCCGCCAGCCCCTTATCCAGCGCCCGCAAATTCGCCGCTGTTCTTCTCCGAATTTGCCCCTGCATGGCGCCCGCGCTCTCGAGCCACGAGGGCAGCGCACACTGCACCGGCGCATTCATCGATAAAAACGTGTCGGCCACCACCTCCAGCCGCTGCAGCGCTTCATGCAGATCCGGCTCCGGCCCGCAAGCGCAAATCCACGCCGCCTTCATCTGCGGCAGCGCCGCAATCTTGCTGATCCCGCTCAGCACAAACGTCAAGCACGGATGCTCGCCCCCAGCGAAGGTGGTGGGTGCCCCATCCTTGTCGCCTCGTGGTTTTCGAGGCGACAGGGTGGGATCCATCCCGTAGTCTAAGAACACTTCGTCCACCACCAGCGCCAAGCCCCGCTCCGCGCACAACCCCTCCAGCGCCCGCCGCTCCTCCACCTTCGTAAAATGACCCGTGGGATTATTCGGATGCACCACCGCAATCGCCCGCGTCCTCTCCGTCACCCGCGCCCGCAGCCCGGCCATATCAATCTGCCACCCGTGGTCGTAAACCAGCGGAAAGGCAACAAGCCGCACATCCTCGATCTGCGCCAGAAAGTCGAACAGCGGATAGCTCGGCTGCGCGATCAGCACCTCGTCCCCCGCATCGCACAGCAGCCGAAACACCCAGCTGTACGCCTCGCTCGTGCTGGTCGTCAGAAAAATCCGCTCCGGCCCGACCGTACCTGATCCTGGAATCCGCTCCGCGTAGTACCGGCCCACCGCCTCGCGCGCCCGCAGCATCCCCCGCGGATCGGGATCGTAGACCAGCGCCTCGCCATCCCCCAGCGCCGCCAGAATCCCTGCCTCGTCGTAACGAAACCCGCAGCGCGTAGGATTCGACGCCGTCAGATCCAGGACTTCCAGCCCCGACTCGCGCCGCTCCCGCAACGCCCGCGCCAGCCGCGTCTCCTCCACATCCCACGCCGTTCTCCGGGAAAAGCGCACGCTAGTCCTCGGTCACTCCCGCCCACATCTCACTCTCCGCTACCGGCCCCATCCCCCGCTTCGCCGCCAGCAGATACCGCTCCGCCTCCATGCCCTTGCGCACGTTGTCCCGCCCCACGCGATCGAGCACCGCCTGCTGCGACGTATGCTTTCCAAACGCCGCCATCTTCACGTCCGCCAACGCGCCCAGCCGCAGCTCCAGCGACCACGGCACCGTCGCCGTCACGCCGGTCAGCTCCGGATGATTCCGCACGCTCACAAACGGCGTGCTCGACCAGTACAGCTTCTGTGCGGCCCACGCCGCACCCGTCTCCGGGAATAGCTCACCCCGCGCCGCCCAGTGAAACGCCGCCGTCGTCACCAGCGACACCATCGTGTGATCGCGGTGCAGATTCACCCCGCCATCCGCGCCAAACGTCAGCACAATATGCGGACGCCACCGCCGGATCCGCTCCGCCACCACGCCCACCATCTCCAGGAAGTTCTGCTCCGGCAGCGCGCCGTCGGGATAGTGCAGCACCTCGCATCGCGTCACTCCCAGCACATCGCAGGCGGCCTCCAGCTCCGCGCGCCGCATCCGTGCCAGCTCCGCATCGTCGGCAGCCGCGCCGCGAAAATGCGCCGCCTGCCCATCCGTAAAGCAAAGAAGACTGGTTTCCGCACCCGCCCGATGCGCCTCGAGCAGCGCCCCGCCAAAAGCCCCGCTCTCGTCATCCGGATGCGCCGTCACACACAGCAGTCGATGAGCCATCTCATCTTGAGACTACCCGATGCGTCCCCCGCACGGCTCCCGCCAACGAAGCCAACGTGACACATCATCAGCATCGAACGCGCTACACGCTATCCGCCAAACGCTATCCCCTATCCCCTACACCCTATCCCCTACACCCTGTTCTTCCGGCCCTTCCTCCGCCACAAAGTCCTCCCACGGCAATTCCCCCTGCATCACCGGCGTAAAACTCCTCCGATGCAGCGCCGTCGGCCCCAGCGACTCCAGCGCCGCCCGATGCTCCGGCGTGGCATAACCCTTATGCGACGCGAGCCCGTACCCCGGATACTCCGCATCCAGCTCGCACATGCGCCGGTCGCGATACACCTTCGCCACCACCGACGCCGCCGCAATCGAAATGCTCAGAGAATCCCCGTAGATGATCTTCGTCTGCGCGTGCGGCAGATCCAGCCGCAGCGCGTCGATCAGCAGATGATCCGGCTGTGGATCCAGCCGCATCACCGCCGCCGCCATCGCCATCCGGCTCGCCTGGTAGATGTTCACCCGGTCGATCGTCTCCGCGTCCACTTCCTCCAGCGCCACCGCGATCGCCCGCTGCCGCACAATCGCCTCCAGCCGCTCGCGATCTTCCTGCAGCAGTTGCTTGGAATCCCGCAGCCCGCGAATCCGCGTATCGAGAGGCAGAATCACCGCCGCGGCGACCACCGGCCCAAAGAGGCATCCGCGCCCCACCTCATCCACGCCGGCAATCAGCACCGCGCCCGTCGCCCGCGCCAGCTTTTCATATTTGTTCCCGCAGACCAGAGACCGCAGCATCCGCATCTTCCGCGTCGCCGCCGTCACCTCATCGTCAGGCAGCAGCCGCCGGCCGCTCTTCCCCACCCGCTCGGTGGTGCGTCCGCGTTTTGCCGCCGGCTCGTTCCCCGGCGCAGCCGAATCGAAATCCGGCCCCAGCATCTGCCCCATACCGCGAGTCTACCGCCGCTCTCCCTGCGGATACCCGTGGAAAACAACGATGGATCCCACTCCGCACCGGTTTTGCAGGCGCGCAGCGCGTTCGCCTGGACGGCCAGTCCTCACTCACTCCGCAAAGCCACCATCGGATCCACCCGCATCGCCCGCCGCGCCGGAGCCCAGCACGCCGCCAGCGCCACCCCCAGCAGCAGCGCCGCCACCGCCGCCAGCGTCGCGGGATCCCCCGCCCTCACCCCATACAGAAATCCCGCCATCAGCCGCGTCGTCATCCAGGCCCCCGCCAGCCCCAGGCCGATCCCCGCCAGCGCCAGCGTGCCTCCCTGCCGCAGCACCATCGCCAGAATCTGTCCGCGCGGCGCGCCCAGCGCCATCCGCACCCCGATCTCCGCCCTCCGCTGCAGCACCGTGTACGAAATCACCCCATACATCCCCACCGAAGCCAGCACCAGCGCCAGCACTCCGAAAGCGCTCAGCAGCAGCAGCGCAAACCGGTCCGCCGACATCGACGCGTCCACCATCGTCTCAAGGTCGGTCATCCGCGCCACCGGCAGTGCGGGATCCACCCCGTCCACCGCCCGCCGCACCGCCGCCGCAATCCCCGCATCATTGCCCCGCAGCCGCAGCGCGTACTGCATCGTCTGCATCGACGGCCACGTGTGAATCTCGTTCTGCGTGTACGGCACATACATCTCCGGCTCCGGCGCCTCGCGCAGCGAACTCTGCTTCGTGTCCGCCACCACCCCAATCACCGTCCGCAGCGGAATCCGCACCAGCCCCACACCCACCTGCTTCCCGATGGGATCCTGCCCCGGCCAATCCTTCTCCGCCATGGTGCGATTGATCACCGTCACCCGCTGCGCCATCAGCACATCGCTCGCCGCCACATCCCGGCCCTCTTCCAGCGGCGTCCCCATCGCCTCGAAGAATCCCGGCGACACAAACTGATAATTCGCTCCCGGCTCATCTCCGGTCCGCACATGCGGCCGCCCAGGAATACGGATGATCGTGCTGTCCGTCTCCCCGCCCATCGGCACCACCGACGCGAACCCCGCCGCCTGCACGCCCGGAATCCCCTGCACCCGCTCCAGCACCGCGCCGTAGGTCTGCGCCATTCGGTTCGTATCCGCATACTGCGCCGACGCCGGCAGCGGCAGCTCGAACGTCACCACGTGCGTTGCGTCGAACCCCGCGTTCGTGTGCAGCATCGCGTAGAACGTCCGCAGCAGCAGCCCCGCTGCCGCCACCAGCACCATGGCCAGCGCCACCTGCGCCACCAGCAATCCATTCCGCAGCCGCGGAGCCGTCACGCCTCCAACGGTCCGTTGCCCACCCTCCTTCAGCGCCTCCACCAGATTCATCCGCGTCGTGCCCAGCGCCGGCCCCATTCCCGACAACAACCCCGTCGCCAGCGTGATCCCCAGCGCAAACAACGCCACCGGCCAGTGCACGCCCGCTTCCTTCAGATGCGGCAGCGTGGCCGGCCCAAACCGCTGCACCGCAGCCACGCTCGCCTCGGCGGCGATCAGTCCCAGCGATCCCCCCGCCAGCGCCAGCACCAGATTCTCCACCGCCATCTGCCGCACCAGCCGCCCGCGCCGCGCGCCCAGCGCTCCCCGCAGCGTGAACTCTCGCCGCCGTCCCACTGCCCGATTCAGCGTCAGCCCCGCCACATTCGCGCACGCAATCAGCAGCACCACCAGCACCGCGCCCATCCACAACAGCAGCGGCTTCCGCGTGTCCGTCACCGCCTGCTGCGCCAGCGGCACCGCCCGCGTCCAGAACCCCTTCGCCTGCGGATACTTTTCCGCGAATCGCTGATCGAAGGCCAGCAGATCGTCATTCAGCTGCGCCTGGCTCACGCCCGGCTTCAGCTCGCCCACCAGCCCCATGTCATTCGACCCGCGCGCACCCGCCGGCAGCGCCATCGGCACCCACAGTGCTGTCCGCCGCGGAACATCCAGCCCCACCGACATGTCCGCTCCGTCGGGAAACGCAAAGCTCGCCGGCATCACCCCAATCACCGTCATCGGCGATCCGTTCACGTCGATCGTCTTTCCCACGATCCCGCGATCCCCGCCGTACCGCGCGCGCCACAGCCACTCGCTCAGCACCGCCACGCGCTCGTGCCCCGGCGCATCGTCCACCGGCGTCACCGTTCGCCCCAGAAGCGGCGCGCTTCCCAGCGCTGCAAAAAATCCCCCCGACACCTCGACGCCTTCCTGCAGTTCCGGCGCGCCCGTGCCCGTCAGGTTGAACGTCTTCTTCCGGAACGCCCCCAGTTCCTCGAATGCCTTCTGCATGCGGGAGTACAGGAGAAACTGCTGCGCCGACCAGGGATTATCGACGTTCCCGTAGTATGACCCCGGCGGCGACTCCAGCCACACCATCACGGCGTGCCTCGCGTTGGGATACGGCAGCGGCTGCAGCAGCACCGCATCCACCAGGCTGAACGCCGCCGTGCTGGCTCCGATCCCCAGAGCCAGCGTCAGCACCGCAACAACCGCAAATCCAGGATTCGCCCGCAGCTGCCGCAGCGCGTATCGCACATCCTGCGCCATGTTCTCGACCAGGGTCGTCCCGCGCGCCTCGCGGCAGTCCTCGGCCACCTGCGACGCACCGCCGAACGCCATGCGCGCCTGTCGCCGCGCCTCTTCGGGAGCCACCCCCCGCCGCTCCAGCTTTTCGACTTCTTTCTCAAGATGGAAGCGCAGCTCCTCGTCCAGCTCCGTCTCCACCGCCTCGCGCCGAAACAGCGCCCGCACCCGATACCGCAAATCGCTCAGCATCTCACACCCACCTCACTCGCTTCGCAGCGCCACCATCGGATCCACCCCCGTCGCCCTCCGCGCCGGCGCCACGCACGCCGCCAGCGCCGCCGCCACCACCAGCCCCGCCGCCGACGCCAGCGTCACTGGATCCGCCGGGCTCACTCCATAGATCAGGCTTTTCAGCGTCTGCCCCAGAGCCACAGCCAGCAGCAAGCCCAGCGCCGTTCCGCCCAGCACCACCCCCGCCACCTGAGCCAGCACCAGGCGCAGCACATCCCACCGCTGCGCGCCCAGCGCCATGCGCACCCCAAACTCCGCTGTCCGCTGGCTCACCGCATACGCCACCACTCCGTAAATCCCGATCCCCGCCAGCACAATGGCCAGCCCGCCAAACAGCCCCACCAGAATGAACTCCATTCGCGGCGTCGCTACCGATGCCGCGACGATCTGGTCCATCTGCCGCACGTTCGCCACCGCCAGTCCCGGATTCAGCCGGCGCACCTCTCTCTCCAGCGCAGCGATCATCGCCCCGGGATCGCCGTTGAATCGCACCACTACCGCCATATCGTGATACGCAGCCTGCGCTTGCGGCCACCAGAATCCCGGCTCCGCCTCCGGGCTGCTGGGCTTGTCCTTCACATTGCCCACCACGCCCACCACCGTCAGCCAGTCGCTTTCCTTCGGGTGGTCGTCGAACGTGATGCGCTTGCCCACAGCGTTCTCGTTCCCCCACACCGTCTTCGCCATCGCCTCGTTGATCAGGATCACCGCCGGCGCCCCGTGATTGTCGGCAACGGTGAAAAATCGTCCCGCCAGCAGCGGCGTTCCCAGCGCGCGAAAATAATCCGGCGTCGCCACGTGATACCGCGCGTGAAAAAACGTTCCCGGCTTCGGCTGCTTTCCCTGGACATCGAAACTCCTATTCTCATCCCACCCCGTCCAGGGAAGGTCGCTGCCCGCGCCCGCCGCCTCCACTCCCGGCAGCGCCCGCAGATCCCCCAGCAATTGCTGGTAGAACTGCACCACCGGCTCGCCGTTTTTGTAGTCTGCATTGGGCAGCGACAGCTTCGCCGTCAGCACATGATCTTCCCGGAATCCCGGGTTCAGCTGCATCTGCTTCAGCAGGCTGCGCAGCATCAGCCCCGCTCCGATCAGCAGCGCGCAGGCCAGCGTCACCTCCGTCACCACCAGCGCGCTGCGCAGCCGCGCCTGATGCCGGCCGCTGGTCAGCGTGCGTCCGCCTTCATGCAGCCCCTGCCGCGGATCGGTCCGCGATGCCTGCAGCGCCGGCACCGTCCCAAACACAATCCCCGCCCCCGTGGCCACCACCAGCGTGAACAAGAACACCCACGCATTGACGTGGATATCGCCCGCCCGTGGAAAATCGCTGGGCAGCAGCGCCACAATCGCCTGCACCCCTCCCGCCGCCAGGGCCAGCCCCAGCGCTCCCCCCGTCACCGCAATCAGCAGGCTCTCGGTCAGCAGTTGCCGTACCAGCCGCCCTCTCTGAGCGCCCAGCGCCAGCCTCACCGCCATCTCGCGCCGCCGCGTTGCCGCCCGCGCCAGCAGCAGGTTCGCCGCATTCGCGCACGCAATCAGCAGAACCATCAGCACCGCACCCAGCAGCATCAGCAGCATCGGCCGGCTCGCTCCCACAATCTCCTGCTGCAGCGGAACCACCAGCGCCCGCCAGCCCGGATTCTGCCCCATCTCGCGCCCCACCTCCTGCACGATGGCGTTCAGATCCGCCGAGGCCTGGGCCACCGTCACCCCATCCTTCAGCCGCCCAAAGACCTCGATGTAGTGCGAACCCCGTTCCGAGGGTTTTCCCTCAAACCAGAACGGCGTCCACACATCCACGTGCTGCCCATACGCCACCGGGTGGTACTCATTGCCCGGATGCTCGGTCCCCGCCGGCATCACCCCCACCACCGTGAACGGCATCGCATTCAGCGTGATCTTCCGTCCCACAATCGACGGATCCGCCGCAAACTGCGTGCGCCACAGATGATCGCTCAGGATCACCTCCCGCGCGCTGTTCGGCACCTCGTTGCTGCGGTCGAACTCATGCCCCATCTCCGGGTGCAGCCCCAGCACATTGAAAAACCCCGCCGTGATCTCGAATCCGTTCAGCATCTCCGGCCGCCCGGTTCCACCGGATAGCTGCATGTCCGAACGCGTAAACGCCGCCATTCCGGTGAATGACCGGTTCCTGTCGCGCAAATCGTGAAAGTCCCAGGGATTCAGAGGGAATCGCGGATACGTCGGCGTGCTCACAAACACCCGCATAATCCGGTTGGCCTGCGGATACGGCAGCGGCCGCAGCAGCACCCCCTCCACCACGCTGAAGATCGCGCTGTTCGCCCCGATCGCCAGCCCCAGCGTCAGAATCATCACCGTCGCGAATCCAGGATTCGCCCGCAGCTGCCGCAGCGCGTAGCGAAGATCCTGCACCGTGTTCTCCACCAGGCTCGTGCCGCGCGCCTCGCGGCAGTCTTCCGCCACTTGAGAACTTCCGCCAAACGCGATCCGCGCCCGCCTGCGCGCTTCCACGGGCGCTATGCCCCGCCGCTCCAGCTTCTCCACTTCCTTCTCGAAGTGGAAGCGCAGTTCCTCGTGCATCTCCGCCTCTACCGCCCCGCGCCGGAACAACGCCCGCAACCGATACCGCAAATCGTTTAGCATCTCGATCTCTCTCTGGGCGAAATTGGCGCGAAGCGCGCCCGCCCGGACAGCCTGCCCTGAGCGAACCCGAAGGGGCTAGCCCCCCTACACCCTCTCCAGCACCTGAGCCACCGCCGCCGTCAGCTTCCGCCAGCTCTCCGTCTCCGCCTCCAGCTGTCGCCGCCCGCTGCGCGTCAGCTCGTAGTACTTGGCTCGCCGGTTGTTGTCCGAAACACCCCACTGCGCCTTAATCCACCCCCGCCGCTCCAGCCGGTGCAGAGCCGGATACAGCGACCCCTGCTGGATGCGCAGCACATCGTCCGACACCTGCTGCACCCGCTCGGAGATCGCCCAGCCATGCTGCGGCCCCGTCTGCAGCGACCGCAAAATCAGCAGGTCCAGCGTCCCCTGCGGCAAATCCAGATGCGCCATCGCGTCTCCCCTTTTTCTTCTACAGGAAGCTATCACTCATTCCTGTAGAAGTGCAAGGGGTCTGCGGGAAACCCTCTCTGCCGCTCCACCGCGCGGCCCCTCCTGCCCAAATCGCTGCGGCCCTCCGCAGCCAATCCGCACCAAAGTAACCTGTTTCCCTGCTCGAATTTGCGTAGTTACTCTTCAGTACACATTCGCTCCCCGCCGGGTGCGTATGCTCGAAACTCAGTGCGCCCACAGTTACGAATGGACCGCTCCGACCCGTCTCCTTCCACTCCCGACCCCCTGCCGCCCTAATGCGGAGTTACACTGTCAGGCGAAGATCGCGTGTCTCCTGCTGCCTGTGCCTGCTCCTGTTTCCGTGCTGGCCTCCTGTTCTCAATCCAACGATCCGGCTCAGGCGGTGCCGCTGTTCCCACGAACGTTTCGCTCTGGAGAACGACAAGATGAATCGACGAGCTCTGCAATCTGCCTCCCTCATCCTCCCGCTCACCTGTCTGGCCTTTTTGCCCATGGGCTGCAAAAAGGTCCCGCCCGTCAAACTGGCGTGCAACGCAAGTGCCCCCTCCATCTATCCCGGTGATCCGGAAACCATCACGGCCACACCCACTGACGTCACCACCAAGAAACACTGGGATACCGTCTACACCTGGAGCGGCAACGGCGTCACCGGCAACAACGACTCTGCTTCGGTCGCCACCGCTTCGCTCGATCCCGGCAGCTACACCGTGAAAGGCAACATTAAGGAAGGCAAGAAGGGCAAGGAAGGCCTCAAGCCCAACGAAACCGCCGACTGCTCCGCCGACTTCACCGTGAAGCCCTTTGAGCCGCCCACCATCAGCTGCTCGGCCAGTCCCATGACGGTCCGCCCCGGCGACAGCGCCACCGTGACCGCCAGCGCCTCCAGCCCGCAGAACCGGCCGCTCACCTACAGCTACTCAGCCTCTGCCGGATCCATCAATGGCACGGGCACCACCGCCACCCTGGCCACCACCGGCGCGCCCTCCGGCTCCATCACCGTCACCTGCAACGTGCAGGACGACAAGGGGCACACCGCTTCCGCCACCACTTCGGTCGACGTTCAGGCGCCTCCGCCTCCGCCGCCTCCAAAGACCCAGACCCTCTGCTCCATCCAGTTCGACCGCGATATGCATCGCCCGGCTCGCGTGGATAACGAAGCCAAGGCCTGCCTCGACGATGTCGCGCTGAATGCCCAGCAGAAGCCCGATGCCACCCTGGTTCTGGTCGGCAACTCCGCGCCCCTGCCCGAGCACCATCGCCACCGTCGGCATGAGATGACGGCCGATGAGCTCGCCGCTCAGCGCGCGGTCAACACCAAAGACTACCTGGTCACCGACAAGGGCATTGACGCCAGCCGGATCCAGGTCCGCACCGGCACCAGCGGCCAGAACGATGTCAGCGATTATCTGGTTCCGTCCGGCGCCAACTTCGACAGCGACGTCCCGGGCACCTCGCAGGTCAGCGGCGATATCCAGCCGCAGCCCCGCAACCCTGTCCACCACCACCATCACCACAAAGCCGCCGCATCGTCGGCGTCCAGCAAATAACCCCACAGCCCTGAACTCCAGGGCGCAACGCGCAGAACGGGGCTGGTCCTCACGGATCAGCCCCGTCCTCTTTCCCGTCCTCTTTCCCGTCCTCTTTTCCCGCCGCCTCTTCCCGCCCGCCTCTTTTCCCGCCGCCTCTTCCCGCCGCCTTTCCCTGCCCCCAGCCGCGTCCGGCAAAGATAAACCCGCGCCTCCCCCCCGGCCAGGTTCACCCCACAGCAAGAAGCGAACGCCCGCATCCGCGTATCGTCAAGACAGAGAGTGATGCGTCGCTGCGCAGGGGTACCCCGCCCGATGCCATTCTGGTCCGGCTACAGACTGCACCCTCTGCAGCTCGCGCGCATCCATTCACTGAAAGCCAGGACCGACACCATGCCCGTCATCCGCGCCTGCCCATCCTGTGGTCAATCCAATCGCATCCCCGCCCGTCACCTGTCCGACACAGGCCGCTGCGGCGCCTGCAAAAATCCCCTCCCACCCATCGCCGAGCCCCTCCCCGTCGGTCCCGCCGAGTTCGACTAGATCCTCCGCGACGCCAAAGTTCCGGTTCTCGTGGATTTCTGGGCCGCCTGGTGCGGACCCTGCCGCATGGCCGCTCCGCATGTCGCCCAAACCGCCCGCGACCTCGCCGGCCAGGCCCTCGTCCTCAAAGTGGATACCGAACAGCACCCGCAACTGGCCGCCCGCTATAACGTTCAGGGCATCCCCAACTTCGCCGTCTTCAGCGGCGGACAATTGCGCTTCCAGCAAGCTGGCCTCGTCGACGCCAACACCATGAAGTCCTGGCTCACCCGCGCCGCCACCGCGACCGCCCGAAACTGACCGCCTCACATCTGCCCGGTTCTCCGCTGGCCGGTTCTCCGCTGGCCGGTTCTACGCTGGCCGCTTCTAAGCTGACCGGTTCTAAGCTGACCGCTTCTCAGCTGCCCCTTCACTGCCATCCCCGCGGCAAATGAATCACGTAGTGGTGTTCGTAGTCGAAGAACGTCAGATTCTCGATCAGCCGCAGCCGCGCCATCGTCGCCTCTGCCAGATCCTTCTGCTGGCTCGTCTCCTCCGGAGCGCCAGGGTCCGTCGAGGGAATCGCCATATCGAATTCCACGTCAGCCGTTTTTCCCGCCGGAACCGAGAGGTGGTTGTCCCATACCACCGAGTCCACCTCCTGCCATTTCCCTCCGGCCACGCTCTTCATCAGCACACCGCTCTTCGGCTCCGGAACCTGCCACGTCTTGTTCGTGGAATTCCTCAGCCGGTAGCGCATCACCACATGCACATCTCCCGGCGTCCGCCCGGCCTCTTCCGGACCCACCGGCTTCTGTATGGTCAGCGTCTGGAAATCCGCGGCGATGGCGCGATCATTCCACGGAGCCTCGCCCGCAGGCCGCAGCACCAGCCAAAGCACAACCCCCAGCACCAGCAGCCCGGCGCCCAGCGCCCACCTCGACCCGGCACGCCGCCTCGCGCGTTCCGGCTCCTCTTTTCGTCCCGGGATTTGTCCGCCCGTTCCCACCGGTACCCCGCTCATCTCAGCCATTGCGCCGCCCGCAGCCTGCGACCCTTCATTGGACGTTCACATTTCCTGAGATGCCGCGCACGACCCGACGATTTTCTGCTCAGAACCTCCGCCCCCCCCACGCCGCCCTGGCAGCTCATCATCCCACAGTCGCCCCGCCAACGGGTTTAAGCTGACCGCTTCTAAGCTGACCGGCTCTAAGCTGCCCGCTTTTTAGCTGACCGCTTCTCAGCTGGCCGCTTCTCAGCTCCCCCCAGCTCCCCCAAAAACACCAACGCCCCGGCCATGGCCGAGGCGTCGCAGGGGCTCTATCCCCTATACCCTATCCCCTAGACCCTAGCTTCTCTCCACTTCCTTCAGGCGCGCCGCCTTACCCCGCAGCCCGCGCAGGTAGAACAGGCGCGCCCGCCGTACCTTCGACGACCGCACCTTCTCCACCTTATCGATGACCTTGCTGTTGAACGGGAAAATCCTCTCCACGCCCTGCCCAAAGCTCATCTTGCGGACGGTAAAGCTCCCCTGCGGCCCGTTCTTCCTGGCGATTACCACGCCCTCGAACGCCTGCAGCCGCTCCTTATCGCCTTCCTTAATCCGCACCTGCACCCGCACCGTATCCCCGGGCGCAAACGGAGGCAAATCCGTACGGTTCAGCTTCTCGGCAAGGCGCTGCATCACTGGATGGATCGACATGTTCCTGACTCTTTCCTGGGAAAATTTCCGAATTCTCAGTTTACAGGAAATTCTCCCTTCCCGGGCGATCCCCGTTGCCCAGGCAAGTTGCCGCCAACTCCCGGCTCCCAACTCCCAGCTCCTGCCTCCTGCCCCCCCAACCCCTCTCCGCGAGCGCCGTGCTTTATGCTCAGAGCAGGATGGCTCGCGATTGTCTGTGTCCCTGGAGAGTTTCTCCGGTCCCGAGCCGCCGTTTCTTGTTTTTTTAACGGCATCCGGCCCCGTTCTTCCCGGGACCGGCGTTTCACCGCAAGGCAAAATTCCTCAGGGAGCACGCATGGCGGAGTCGACCGCGGCCTCTTCTGCGAAACCGCGGGATGCCGACAGCGAATTTCACTTTGATGAGACGTGGAAACCACGGTTCAATCCGTGGGTCATCGCCTTCACCGTCACCCTCGCCACGTTCATGGAAGCGCTCGACTCTTCCATCGCCAACGTCGCCCTCCCGCACATTGCCGGCTCGCTCGGCGCCAGTTACGACGAGGCTACCTGGGTCCTCACCTCCTACCTCGTCTCCAACGCCATCATCCTCCCCATCAGCGGCTGGATCGCCAACCGCATCGGCCGCAAGCGCTTTTACATGACCTGCGTGGCCGCCTTCACCCTTTTTTCCTGCTGTTGCGGCCT
>Ga0335073_10002630_pt1 | contig 24676 bp, 16 predicted proteins | sample Lox_Sample_22_FD_207093 | JGI IMG/M metagenome (GOLD analysis project Ga0335073, IMG submission 207093) | Soil microbial communities from Loxahatchee National Wildlife Refuge, Florida, United States - Lox_Sample_2.2 | ecosystem: Environmental > Terrestrial > Soil > Wetlands | place: USA... | reverse complement strand
TAAATCGATGCGAGATCTCCAACCTTGGCGCGGACCGGGACGATCAGCGTTTCTCCCGCCACCACGCGCGCCACCACCGATTCGGAGCGAACAAAACCTTGCTCTTTCAATTCGGTTCCCAATGCAACCCCTCCTGTTTCGGATTCCGTAACAAATGATCCTGTTCGAAACCCAAATACTTTCGTCCCAATTTGAGATTACGGCAAACAGCCTCCTGTGAATCAATCGGAATGACGGGTAGGTATTCGGTTGGTTATCACCGCAGATGGTTCCAAACGGCGCGTAAAAACAGGCGTTATAAGGTTACTGGTGAGGTGTCACTGGACTTCAGACGGGTTGCGGCGGTCCGCGAGTTGAGGGAGCCCGGGCGAGGTCGAACCGCGAAGGTTTCCAGTGGACAAACGAAACAAAACGCTATAAAAAGAAATCCAGCATTCCTCGGGCCCCGATCGATTCGCCATAAGCCAACTTCCGTGCTCAACGAAGAACGACGTCGCGCCATCCTCGATCTGCTCACCCACCAGGGCCGGGTTCTTGTCACCGAACTTGCCAGCCAGTTCGAAACATCGCAGGTCACGATCCGCAAGGACCTGGAAATTCTGCACTCGCAGGGTCTGGTCCACCGCACCCACGGCGGAGCTCTTCCGGCGCGCGAAGGCGCGCTCGAAGATCCAACGCTCCGGGAAAAGGAAAAACTTCACCGTCAGGAAAAACTGCGCATTGCCGATGGCGCCGCGGCCAAAGTCAAGGAAGGACAGGTGCTGATTCTGGATTCGGGCACGACGACCACCGCCATCGCCCGCGCGCTGCGCAATTTCCAGAGTCTGACGATCATCACCAATGCGGTCAACATAGCGGCCGAACTTGCCGGAACCTCGGTCGAAGTCATCCTCACAGGTGGCACATTGCGCAAGAATTCCTTTTCGCTGGTCGGTCCGATCGCTGAGGAAACTCTGCGCCGATTGAGCGCTGATCTTTTGTTTCTCGGAGTCGACGGCTTCGACGTTCACTACGGCTTGAGCACGCCTAATTTGCTGGAAGCAAAAGTAAATCGCGTCATGGCTGAGGTGGCGAAGAAGACCGTCGCCGTGTGCGACTCTAGCAAATTTGGACGCAGGAGCTTGTCGCTGATCGTGCCTCCGTCGGCCTTGCACGAAGTTATCACCGACCGTGGTGTGGCGAAATCTGATCTTCGTGTCCTAAAGCAGGCTGGCATCGAAGTAACGCTGGTGTGACGCCAACTCCCATGCCCCGTTTCGACGTCACCATCGCCGGCGAACTGAATCTCGACCTCATTCTTTACGGCCTGCCCGAGAAACTGCTACCAGAGCGCGAATTGCTCGCCGATCGCATGATGCTCACGCTCGGCTCCTCGTCGGCGATTCTGGCTCATAATCTTTCCGCACTTGGCAGCCGCGTCGGATTTCAATCCCGCATCGGCGACGATCCGCTCGGCAAGATCGCTCTCGATCGCCTTCGACAAGGGGCGGTCGATGTTTCAAGAGTTCGTAATGTCTCCGGCTCGATCACTACAGGCCTTACTGTGATTCTGCATCACGAATCTTGGCGCAATATTCTGACCTATGCGGGAACGATTGCTGAATTAAGCTGGGATGATCTCGACTTCGGCTACCTCGCCGACTCGCGGCATTTTCATTTCTCTTCCTATTACTTGCAGCGAGCTCTGCGTCCGCGCGTGGGAGAACTATTTCAGCGGCTGAAGTCGGTGGGGCTCACGATTTCTCTCGACACCAACGACGATCCCGACGACCGCTGGGAAGGCGGATTGGATCAAGTCTTGCCTCATGTCGATATCTTCCTTCCCAACGAACGCGAAGCCTGCAAAGCAGCAGGCACAGATGACCTGGAGGCCGCAATTCAAAACCTGGCAAGACGAGTGCCGCTGGTAGTAGTGAAACTTGGCCGCAAAGGCGCGCTTGCACAGCGTGGCAGCGAGCGTTTCAGGAGTCACTCGCAGGAAGTTCAAGCCGTCGATACGGTCGGCGCGGGCGACAGCTTCGATGCCGGTTTCCTTCACGAATATGTACGCGGTTCAGATTTGTCTGCGTGCCTCGCCAGCGGCAACCTGGCAGGAGCATTCTCTACCACCCGCCCCGGCGGCACCGAAGCTTTCCGCGACGAGGCTTACCGGAGAGAGTTTTTCCGAAAAAGGAGCTTGGCGTAACGGCGTTGCTTTAGTGACCCTTCCGCACACCGGCTGGAATTGCAGCCGAGCTACTTCCCGCTCACTTCCAACAGCAGATGCTCTTTGAACTCGGCCTTCAATTTTGCAATCCCATTCTCCTCGGCCTGCACCGTGCCTAAGTCTTTCCCATCTGCGTAATCCAACACGTCGTACGTCCCGGGCTTCAGCCCGCGCAATTCGATCTCGCCCTTGAATAATGCATTTTCCCGTCCAAAAAACGCGTAATACATCTTTCCATCTTTCTGGATCGCATACCCTTCAGGCACGTCGTATCCGTAGACGTATAGATCACGAAACTCGCCCTTCGACAGCATTTTCTCGTTGTACAGTCCAATCCATTTCTTCCAGTGCTCTTCCTTTTCGCTGGTCAGCGCCACCGGCTTGAACTTCGGCCCGGGATCCGGCCATACAAATTTTGTTCCCGGCACCCCGCCCGTTCCCAGGGTTGACGCGAAGTCGCTTCCGTGCTCGCTCCAATTGCCGTTACCGATCGGCGTCATGGCCGAGAGTTCTACATGATCGCCATATACCGCTGCCTGCGGCCCAAGGAGGGCTTTGTACATTTTGATCCGCCGCCGCACCTGCACCGCACCCACCGGATCCGCCGTCACAGCCTGATCGATGAAGGGCAGCCACGCCAGCGATGGCGGGGTTCCACACGGACACGCCTGCGTCACGCTTTCCGGCTTGATCGCCCGGGTCGTCTCAAAAATCGTCTTGTAGACCTCGCTCATCGCATTCACCGAATCCTGCGGCGATTTGTGATGGTGCGCCGGGTTATAGCACGCCGGGACACTGTAGATATTGTCGAGTTTCGATCCGTCGAATCCCCAGTCGCGAATGAATTTTTCCGTCAACTGTTTGTAATACGACTGAACCTCGGGTACCGCCGGGCAGAGCGCCGCCAAATCCCGCGTCATGCGAGCGTGTTTGCCCTCTTTATCGAGGATGAACCAGTCTGGGTGTTCCTTCGCCACTTTCGACACGATGTACTTATGCGACTCCCATCGTCCCTGTCCGTCTTCGGCTCCCAGCGGGAGCCACCACAATTGCGCGAGCATTCCTTGTTTGTGAAATTCATCGACCATCTGCTTGATCGCATCACCGGGAAACGTATCCGGCCGCGGATTCCAGTCTCCATAGGTATCGAACCAGCGATCATCCAGCGTCGCCCACTTGATGCCGAGTTCCTTGAGTTTCGGAATCGTTCCCAGCATTTGCGCTGGCGTCACGTTGAACTCGTATCCCCATCCGCACCACGACACGTTGTAGGCTTCGCTCGAGGGCTTCGGAATCTCCCATCCTTCTCTTTGCAACACGCTCGACCACATCCGCAGCGGTTCATAATAATCCCCGTGGTAGACCGCGACGAAACTGCGCGGCGTCGAGTAACTTTCTCCCGGCTTCAGCGCTTCGTGCAGGGGGATCGCGATGCTCGCGTCTACTCTCCCATCGCCTTCCACTTTCACCGGAATCGACAGAGTCCACGGCAGCGTTTCGACGTGTCCGATCGCTTCGCCAACCGACTTCGTCCAGAACGCGACTACCGGAATCCCGCCTCCATAGCCGCCTTTCACCGCCTCGCCCATTACGTTCGGCTGCGAAGAAGTTCGCGTCAGCTTCTGCACATCGTCTTTTCCCCAGTCATAACTCGACCCCTGAAATGACCACATATCGTATGGATGTTCCTTCGCTTCATGTGAATTGAATCGGTGCTGCTGCATCCATACCTCATCAATCTGAAAATCCGCGGTGCCGACGTTCTTGTAAGTCGCGCTGACCAGCGCGATGTTCGGAAAGTCGTCATATGCTTCCAGCACCAGCATACGTTCGATCGGCACGCCCGCCGGCGCCAGCGGGCGCGCAGGAATTTCCACCCGCTTCCCTCGGCCAAGTTTGCCGGTACTCTCCAACACCTTCGTCTGAGAAAAGTCCGGTACGAAGTCCAGTTCTTCCCCTCGATGCACAATGGAGTCGCTTCCGCCCGTGGACCCCACAACCGGTTCGTCCAGTGTGAGACGCTTGCCGTCCTCAACCAATGCGGCTTCCACGAAACCGGAAGGAAGGATTTGAAACTCCGCTGTGCTCGTCGTCACCACGATTGGCCCGCCATCCCGCGCCTCAACCTTGATGTCCGAGGGTTGCGACGGAGCCGGTCTCGGCTGCCCCGTCGGCTTTGAGCAGCTCAGCGTCAAAGCCACTGCGCCAACGGCGATCACGATTCCAAGCATGAGAGAAAAACACTGCAGCAGGCGGCTGCCACCGTCAGACTCGATGCGCTTCATATTTTGCCTTTCACAAATTACACGGGAGAACGAAACAAAACACAATCTTTCGTAACTATACAACAGGCTTTGCTAAACCCGGCAAGCGTTCTTCGCGTTCGGCACTGCCTCTCCTCTTTTTCTATCCAAATTTCTAACCAATCTGCGCCAGCAACTCCTTCAGAGAATCACCCTTCAGCGTGGGTGTTGCACCCACTTTGCTCGCCACCCAGGCTCCCATGCGGTTTGCAACTTCGTTCATGCGATCGAGCGGCGCTCCTTGCATATATTGGTGCATCAATCCCGCGGTGAACGCGTCTCCGGAACCGACAGTATCCGCCACTCGAACTCGAAATCCGGAGTGTTCGCTCGCCTCGCCGCCGCGCAGCAACAGACTGCCCCGCCCACCCCTCGTGATGCACACCATCTCTAGCTGATAAGTGCCCAACAGCCATTGCGCCGATGCCTGCTCATTCTCATGCGAGATTCCGTGCGAGGTCATGACTTTCGGCAGTTCCTCATCATTCAGTTTGACAATGTCCGCCAGGCTCATCGACTCCGCGAGAACCTCCCGCGAATAATACGACTGCCGCAGATTCGCATCGAAAATGACAACCGCAGTCGGCGCAGCCGCTTCCACAAAGCGACGTATCGTAGAGCGACTCTCCTCGTCGCGTTGCGCGAGCGATCCAAAACAGACCGCATCCGCCTGCGCGGCCAATCCCCGCCACTCTGCGGTCCACTCCAGAAAATCCCAGGCTGCCGGATGCGCAATCTGATAGCGCGCCAACCCTGCGCTGTCGAGTTCCACATTCACCGTGCCCGTCGCGTGATTCCGGTCCTTCTGTACATGATCGATTGTCAGGCCTAGTTCCCTCATGCGGCACAACGCTTCGACCCCAAGTGAATCCTCCCCCACACGACTGGCCACGATTCCCTCATCACCCATCAGCGTCGCAATATAGGAGAAGTTCGCCGGCGCACCGCCCAGGCACTTCCGCTCCGGCAAGACGTCCCAAAGAACTTCACCAAGGCCGACCACCTTCTTTTTCATGGTTGCTATGTTGGCGCGTCCAGCCCCAGGGTCAATAAATTGCATTCCCGGCCTGTGAACTCTGAATCGCCGCGCGCTCCACGGAAAGGGAATACGCCGTCCCTCCCTCGCCTGTCCACGAACTCAAATCAAAGTGTCCGCCCGCCGGAACCCGGTACACGCGAATGTTTCGGAGAGTTAGCGCGACACCGTTCTCGCAGGTCTCCGGGGTCTCGGTCGGCCGCATGAAGTAGGCGCCGCGGCCCGGACCGATTACTCTGGCTTTTCCGTCCGCTTCCACCAGCACCGCGGATTTCTCGTCGATCGCCACCTCTCTAGGGGATGAACTCCAGCCATCTTTTATTATGCGCGCCAGAAATCCCAGCGAGCGCCCCATGCGATCGCGCTTGGCAAAATGCGAATCTGTGATCAGATTCTCGAGACGCGGAATCCTCAGAAAATCCCGGACCAGCGTCAGACGCGGAGTATAGGGATTTGACAGCACATCTTGCGATGCCAAATCTTTGTCATCCGGTTTGTCGCCCAAAGCTCCGTAGACGAACTGGCCCTCAACCGCCAATCCCGCGCTGGTCCCGCCAACAGGCTTGCCTGCAGCCAGGTCTTCGTTGATCGCGCTCTCGACCGGCGTATCCTTCCATCCGCGAATGTAATTTGCCTGATCCCCTCCCGCAAAGAAGAGCACCTCCGCCTTACGTATGATCTCCGCGGCAGCCGGATCCTCTGCCGCGGCACGATCCGGAATGATCAGTGTCGCCACCGAATTTGCCTTGCACAACCCATTCACGTAAGCGTTGTAATCGTCGTCGCCGCGCGCACGCAGAATCAGAAAATCGCCACCGTTCCCTTTCTTGCAGAGCCAGCGAAAGGCTTCGTCCAGATCGCTGCCTCCGCCCATCAGGGCAACGCCCCCCACGGGCTTGGTCTGAACGTCTTCTTTATTTCCCAGGCGAAAATATTTGTAGGATTCGGCGTGCACCAGAGTTACCGCGCACGCCCCGAAGAGAAGCGGTAGAAAGCATCGCCTGAGTATTTTGATCACGCTGAGAATATACCGCACCGCTCACTATGTTCTTGCCAACCATTTGTGCAGGTGGGCGTTCAACGTCACATCACCAGACGTAGGCCTGGGAAATCAACTGAGTGCGATTTCACCATCGTTGAATAGTGGACTGATTGGTGTGTGCCCTCTCAGAAATAGGAAAGGCTGTTGCGCGAAGTAGCTTCCGCTCACCCAGAAATCGGCATCAATGTGTTTCACATTGACACAGATCCAGCGAAACTTTACGGAATGACAATGAAGAAGCTTGACAAGTGAACCGTCAACAAATCGAAGACGTCCCCTGCGAAGGAGCGTGCTACTTTAACCCGTGGACCAGATACAAATCCGATAAAGTCCGGCTATAGCCGTAGACGTACGCCTTGTTGTCCGCCGAAACCAACACACCTCGAATCGTGTCGATGCCCGCCGCATCCGCGGGTTCGAACGATCTCCAGAACACTCTTTGCCCCGTGGCTAAGTCAACGCGAAATACTTCCGCTGGAATCTGCCCCCGCGCCATGACGAACAACGAGCGCCCATCCGAGGCCCACGCCGTCGGAAACTCTCCTTGCTGCGCGCCCGTGACCAGTTTCGGCTCTCCTCCATCTACAGGAAACAGATAGATTTTATGATCTGGACCGCGGGCAGCGACGAATTTCCCATCCGGAGACAAAATGTTCGACGCCACACCTTCCATGCTGAACGCGTGTGGCTTTGCGTCTTCCAGCGATTCCAGATACAACCGCGGGCCGTGTCCGGTCTCCGTCCCCGTGAACACGAATCTTTTCCCATCCGGAAGGAACACTGCGGCCATGTGATTGAGCCCATCACTTTTCAGCTGTTTCATGTCGCCAACACCAGTCGGGTACAGCACGAGTGGCGATGGCACCACGTTCAGCCGCGACAACGCCCATTGCCCGTCCGGCGAAAGCGAGAGTCCCGTTCCATCCCCAAGACGGATCGCCGGCGATCCATCCGTGTTACGCAGATAGACCGCATATTTCGGACCACCACCCTCGCCCGATTCCTGGAACAAAATCATTTTCCCGTCCGCCGACAAACTTCCCGGGACCGACCAGTCCAACCATGACAAGTCTTTTTCTTTCGCTTCGCCCGGGGCCAACCCGATCATGCCTGCGCGATCGTTGCCGCGCGTCAGCAGCACATGTCCATCTTTGCCGACATCTAAAATCGTCAACTCGCCCGGCACTCGCGCCAGCAATCGCACCTTTCCGACCAGGTCCGTCGCATACAACGATCGATCTCCTCCGGTTCGCGTTGCCGTAAACCAGATTTCGCTGCCATCCGGCGACCACACCAGCCCTTGAATGCTGTCCCAACCATCGGAAAGTTTCGTCTTCTTGCCCGTGAGATCCACCACTGCGACTGCACCGCCGTCGTCGTTCGCTTGCGGATGGTCCACGAACGCGATGCTCTTGCCATCCGGCGCTATCCGCGGATTCCCAATCCATCCATCCGCCTCATAGAGCACCTTGCCCAGCGGATATTCAAGCCGCTTTCGGGCCGAGACTTCGTGAACGATCGCCACATTCGTCCCGTCCGGCGACCAATCCGCCCACTCGACATCATTGAGAATTTCGCGCGGTGCTCCACCGACCAGCGGCACTCTTGCCAAAGTGCCCGCGTAAAGAAAAGACGAATCCCGCGGCTTGCTGTGCAGCGCCAGCAACATTTCTCCTGACGCCGAGACCGCTAGAACGTCCGCGCCCTTCGGTTCGACTTGCTGCGACTGCGGACTCTCCGGACGAGTCGTGTAAAGATCGAGCGGCTTGCCCTCCCACGCCGCGCTGTAGATCACCGTCTTCCCATCTGGCGCAAACCGCGCTGAATGCACGATTCCGCGACGAAATGTAAGTGGATGGTACTCGGCGAACTCCGCTTTGCTCGAACCTCTCAGCAGGAAAGCGCCAGCCGCAATTCCCGCCAGCAAAGCCACTGCGCCCACTACGGCAGCCGCGGCCCACACTCGCCGGCGCGGCACCAGATTCTCGTGCGCCGGAGGCGGCACAACCTTTGTCCCTGACACTGCCTCAATCCCTGAGGCGCTCGCGGCGCGAATCCGCGAACTCTCCAGTCCTCGCTTGATTCGTTTCAGGTCGCCGCGCAATTCCGCCGCTGTCTGATAGCGCATGTCGCGTTCTTTCTCGAGCGACTTGGCAATCAATTCATCCAGCTTTTGCGGAATTGCGGGATTTACGCTCGACACTGGCGCTGGCGCGCGATTCAGAATGGCTTCGAAGATCACGCCGTTGCTGCCGCCCGAAAATGCCATCTGACCCGTTGCCATCTCGTGCATGACTGCGCCGAACGCAAACAGATCGGTCCGCGGATCCAGTTCCTCGGCTCGCACCTGCTCCGGCGACATGTACGCCACCGTGCCAATTGTCGAACCCGGGCTGGTCATCGCGCCTTCCGGCATAGTCGCCGTGTGTTCGGTACTCTGCGCCAGCTTAGCCAGCCCAAAGTCGAGCAGTTTTGCCTGCCCGCGCTTGGTGACAAAAATGTTTGCCGGCTTGATGTCGCGATGAATAATCCCACGCGTGTGCGCCGCATCCAGCGCGTCGGCGATCTCGGTTCCGATCCCCAGCAGCGTTTCCACATCCACCGGCCGGCCGCCGATGCGGTGCTTCAACGTCTGACCGTCGAGAAATTCCATGGCGATGAACGCATGTCCATCGTGCTCGTCGATCTCGTAGATTGTGCAGATGTTCGGGTGATTCAGCGCCGACGCGGCCTGCGCTTCGCGCTGAAAGCGGCCCAGCGCCTGCGGATCTTTCGCCACATCATCAGGGAGGAACTTCAGCGCCACAAAGCGTTTCAGCTTCGTGTCCTCGGCTTTGTAGACGACACCCATCCCCCCGCCGCCGAGCTTTTCAACAATGCGGTAGTGGGATATGTTTTGGCCGATCATGCCTGTGGGTCTGTTTGCAGCGCAGCTATCTTACGGGCGCGGAGCGCCTCGGCGCAAGCAACTTTGCGGGTTACTCCGCTGCAATCGTACGTTGCCCCAGACGGTTTTTCGCCCGGCATGCCGGTTACTCCACATCGAAATCAACCGTCCGGATTACCGACCGATTGCCTGCCGTGTCGCTCGCCTGCAACTTCACTCGATAGCCGCCCGGCGCGAGCGGGGTCAGGGGGAGTTTCAGCCCAATCGGGATCACGGGATTTTCCTTGAGCATGTAAGATTCGAGATTGATGACACCGGAAACCATCTGCCCATTCGTTTTGCGGTCGGCGACCGACAGGGCAATCGTCACCTTCGGAGGAGTCGTCCCGGTCAGCAGCGGATCGTAGACTTCCACATAAATCGCCGCACTGTCCGTCTTCTTGAACCGATTGTCGCCCGACGGAGTGATCTGCATTCCCTTGACCATAAGAGGCGTGCGGTCTTCGAGCAACATTGAATCCAAGCCGGTAGCTTCGTCGGTCACTTTGTGCAATTCATGACTCAGCGCGACGCCACTCAGGCTGAACTGCTTTCCGCTGTACGCATCAACGTCTAATGGGGTCTCCAACTTGCCAAAACTCTCATTCCCCGAACTGAAAACCACTTTCAGCTTGTATTGCCCGCAAGCGATGTCAAACTGGTTCTCGTAGTGAAGCGGCTGCTTCTGGAACTCCTCTACCTGCTTCTTATCGTCAAAGTCCAGGTTCACCGTGTCGCTAAACCGCGCCGCGATACTGTCGTCCGCCTTATACGCAATCCCCAGGACATTGATAGCCGAATGCATCTTGCCCTTCTGCTTTTCAAATTTCAGTGAGTTCGCGGGAATTTCCATCGCCAGATTCACTCGCGCTGTATTGGGTCCCGTATAAAAATAGGGAGCCTCCATACTCGCCGTCACATTGCCGGCCATCGAACCGTTCGCCTGCGACTCCAACGTCTTCTCCACGACGTTCCCCGCAAGCAGATCTTGCGCTCGTACATTGCAATATCCGCTTCGCGACCGCACATTCGTCCCGCCGCGGTCCACTTTCACCTTCAACGTGTGGCAACTTCCTTCCGGCGAAGGCGACGGTGAATACCCGATCACGTAATATTCCGACTGTTCCTTGCCGATCTTCTCCAGTCCACCCAACAGATCATTCGTATTCTTGATCAGAAAACCACCGGTTCCCTGCGCCAGTTCATCCAGGACTTGCTGAGGCCCTTCCGTCGAAACGGGCGGGATGATCTGCCTGGGCTGATTGTAGGGATTGCTCCCATACAACTGGCCGTTATTCGGCAGGTTACCAGGAGCGCCGCCTCGCCCGCCGGTCGTCCCTCCACCCGTACCACCTGTCGTACCGCCAGTCCCGCCTTTGCTGCCCCCGCCAGTGCTACCGCCGCCGCTGCTTCCGCCTCCGGTACCTCCGGACCCACCTCCACCGAAGCCGCCGTGTCCGCCACCCCCACCACCTCCTCCTCCACCACCGTGCTGCGCCGCCGATAGCATCAGTGCCGCAGCCGGAAATTCATATCCTGATCCCGCTACGCTTCGAAGTTGCGACGTGCGGTATTGCAAAACCGCCGAACTCAACTTTTCTGACGCCGCACTCCACGGCGACGCACCCCCCCGTTGGTTGCGTCCCATCTGGCCTTCGACAAACAAGCCGCGAGCATCAATTGGATAAATCGCCACATTCGCCTTGTTGCACTGATCGATCACTGCCGTCAGTTCCGATCGCTCCTCGGGAGTCAGCGAAAAACCGGCGCTCAGAAACACCAGCGTCTTGCGTCCGGGTATCTCCTGCAGGTTCTTGGCGAGCGTTCGCAGCGCCAGCAAGACATCCCGCACGGCGAAATCGGTTTCTTCTCCGCTGAGCATCGGCATGCTCGGCGGCGCTCCCAACGACGCTACCTCCACTCCTGAATTGCCGGGATTCGCCGATACCGCTGAGAACTTCACTCCGTTCACGACCTGTTTCAGCCGCTCCGCGTCTGCCGTGAAATTTTGTGCAATGTGCAGAGTCCCGCCAAAATCCATCACCGCGATCAGTCGGTTTGGACCGGTGTTCCCGTCGATAAACTTGATTGCCGCCTGCCGCGCGTACGCCTGGTTGCTGGCACTCAGCGTCGAGTTGTCGAACAGCAGAACCAGATAGTGTTTCTGCGAGCTTGACGGAGATGCTGGATCCGCTTCGAATGAGAATGTCTTGACTTGCTGTTCTTTATCGTCTTCCCACACGCGAAAGTCTTTCGCAGTCAGGTCGTGGACATAACCTCCCTTCTTGTCGGTGATGATCGTGTCCACAAGAACCAGCCGTGACTCCGATTTGATTACGACCGCACTGTCGGCGGGCAAACCACTCGTCGGGTGCTGTTGCGTAGGCGCGGATTGCTGTGCTGCAGACAACGCGGCTGCCCCTGCGCATGCCGCGGTTAACACCGCAGTCTTCACAACGAATAGCAATCGTTGAAGTTTCATAACCGCCTCCCGTCTCTTCCATTGCAGCCGTCGCTATGGAATCTGCACAGCTCCACTTTCCGCCGACATCAATTGCTTTTCGGCATCCCGCACCACCAGCCGGACCATATAACTTCCCGGCTTCACGTCAAAACTGCTCTTGACGGTGATGCCCGAGTTCAGTTTCTTCTCCAAGGTTTCATCGCGCAGGCGCATCTCCACAACTTTTTCGTTGCCCATGATGTAATTCCCGTTGCGGTCGAACAGTCCGGCGACGATCGTCAGATCATTTCGATTTCGCCCCTCGTTCCTGTGAAAAGCAAGCCGCCTTACGTCCACGTGTGCCAGCACTGACAACTTTGCATCCGTGTCGCTCGACTTGAAGAACTGCGTGTGCAAGTTGACTGGCAGGTCATGCACCTCTTCCCGCGAGAATAACTCTTCCTCGATCTCGCGCTTAGCCTGCTCCGATGCGTCTGCCATCTTCTTAGGAGCAAAATAGCCGCGCCGCGCATCCACCGTAAGCTTCCTCTCTGGGCTCGTCACTTTCACTTTTAGCGTATGAAAACTGCCGTCTGCTTTCATTTTTTGCGGGGAAAAACCAAGCGTGTAGTAAAACTCCGGTGTTCCTGAAGCCTTCCGGAATCCTTCGAGCAGATCATTACTATTGTGGAAGAAAACTCCGCCGGTGCTGCTCGCCAAGTCTGCCAGGATAAAGGCATCCTGTGAAGCCTCTTGAGTCTGGTACAGGCCCTTGAATCCTTCCGTCAGCGGCGATCCAATCGGCTGCTGGCTGATGTCGTTGCCCCCGGGAACCACCGTATACAAACCGCGAGCATCAATCGCATTGATTACGATATCGGACCGCAGCGCGCGGTCCACAATATCCATGAATTCAACTTCAAGTTCCGGTGTAAGAAATCCCGGAGACACCAGCACAATGCTGCGCTGGCCCGGAATGACCGCCATTCTTCTCACTACGTCTTTCAGCACGCTCAACGCCACCTGCGTTTCCGAATCGCCCTCCAGTAGCCGCTCTGACGCGGTCGAGAGGGCCATCGCCTGCGCCGCCGCAAGAAATTGAGAGTTGTTTTGAAATTGGCAGTTGAGCGCATCTTGCGTCGCTATCGTCAGCGCTTGCGGATCGTTCTTGTTAATGATCAGGTCCGCCATGTAATACGATACATCCGGACATTGCGGAATAATGGTGTTCGTTATCGGCCGGGGCTGAAGCCGAAGCAATGTCTGGTGCAGCTGTCCCCGGTCATCGGTAAAGTCGAGCATGGTCTGTCCCGACGTGGAAAAAATCGCGCCGCGATCGGTCGGTTGCTGCGACTCTAGATGTTTGTCGGCTGCGTTGCGCGCCTGCGCCAGATCCCCGAACTTCAGATGCACGTCGTCGAACAAATACGCTACAAAGCGTTCAGCAACCGCCGGCGGCTTGGCGATCCCATTGTTTTCGGGCGATGAGTCAGGCTCTGCCGTTTTCAGTTCCGATGCCACAATCGATCCCGGTTGCTCCACCGAAAAGTGCGTCACCACTTGCGGTTTGCCCTGATCGAAAACCTGGAAATCCTCTTTGCGAAGATCGCCGATTGCACGTCCTTGCAAATCCCTCACCACCACACGCACCAGCACCAGCTTGACGTCGACCTTGAACGTGGGTTCTTCGCGGGTGGCAATTTCCTCGGAGCTCGATCCGGGCTTGGTTTCTGACGTTGCGCTGGCTGTTGGTGCGGTGGTTGGGGAAGAAGCTGCCCCCTCTGTTGCCGATTGGGCGTAACACATACGCGGCTCGCAGGACGCGACGACAGCGACAATCGCCGCGCAGATCAAACTCGTTTCAAACATGCCGCGCAGACGAATCCGGTTAGGACGAATTCGGGAGTCGCGCTCCATGCCGCCGCGGCGAGGGAGAACCGCCATGCACCACCTCAAAACGCGTTTGAAACCCGGCTGCTGCCGCAAGGGAAGGAGTCAAACCGGACGATCAGGAATCGTACTCCCCTTCATCTCAAAACTCCATCAATAATTGCGGGCTTCCGCTTGCCGAACCCGCGGCAAGCGCGTCCAGCGCGCCGCAGACTGTTGCCCCGGCGGTGAAGGCGAATGTGGAGCCTGGTTAAATACGTATTTTGATTTCAAGAGCATAGCGGCATCCACTTATCGAAGGCCGGTAAAGCAGCTAGTGGATGTTCAGGTCAGCGTAGTGGGCGAAGCCGGAGAGCGCTACCTCCTCGTCGCTAGGTATATAGAAGCCAAATTTACCCAGGCTGAGATTAGCCCCGGACTGCGTCCAACGATCCACCACGGGCCAACTGTCCCCATGCTTGATCTGGTGGACGATTTCCGTGGGGCTAACGCGGACTCGGACGGTGCAGACAGTCTTCTTGTCGCCTTTCTCGGAAACCTTGATCTCGTCCGTCTTCTCCCCGTTGTGAATGACAGCGCGGTAGAAATAGTTGTCGTCCATTTGAAAGAGGACGTAGTTTTTGGGATCGGTATAGTTGAGCACCCATTGCAAGAGGTGGCCTTTGATAAGCATCGCAGAAAAGACAAATGTGCCCGAGGCAGGAACAGCTCCATATAGTACGAAGTCCCCCCCTTTGCGAACGAAGGAATCTCTGTCCTGCTTCCAGGCAGCTGGGTCATCCCACTTCGCCATGCCGCTCGGGGCGAGAGACAAATCCAATGTTTTGGACTCACCCGCGATGACTTCGACAGTGGACCAGCGCGTGAACCTGTCGGCGGTTCGCGCAGTAAGAGTATAAGTTCCCGGTGCAAGATTGAGCGGAACACCACTGCTTACCGTGGTCAGGAGCTCACCCTTCACTAGTGCAACTTTGGCGTCGGCAGGCGCGAAGGTAATTTTCAATTCGCCGGGAGCGGCCTCCAGTGCGGCATCCGCAGCAGCGATAGATACGGTTCCGCCCGCAACAAAGTGTTCCCTGAACTGCCGGGTCTTGAACCGCTGTTTGCGCAATTCGACGGTATGGTCTCCAGGATTAATGGTGGAGACGGATAGAGTGCCATCGGGCTGAATCGTACCGGCGAGAGTTTGATCGACCAAAACCTCAGTTCCGGAAGCACCGCCCTGGACGGTCAGCGAAGCCAAGCGAGGCTCCGGTTGAAGGTCGAAGATAAGCCTTGTGTCTTCGCCCTTGCGGAGGTGAACCTTTTGCGGGGGAGGATCGTGAAAACCACTCTTGGAGATTTGTACGAGGTAGTCCTTAAGCTTAAGATTTGTTAGGCGCAGCTGGCCGGCTTGAGTGAGTTGCCCCTGAAGCTTTCCGTCCAGAAAAACCTTTGCGTCGTCCTGACCCGCAACGACAATGAGCGTGCCCGCATTACGACCGGACTCTGCCTGGGGATGATCATCGAGTGTGACTGTACCGGATCCTGTCACGGGAGATGGGCGCAGAGCGGTCGGCAATGCTTCGGAAGTCGTTTGTGCGGGAGCGGAAACAGCGGGAGCGGAAACGGGAGGAGTGGAACCGGCCGGGGTGGAGACCGACGGAGACGAAACGGCTGGAGCGGCGGGGGCGATTGGCCCGCCTTCGGGGGCTTTCACGACTGGCGGAACGTGATGTTTTCCTGCTAGGAAGAAGATTGCTGCCGCCGCCATGATCGCCGCGGCAGAGACGACGATTCGCATTGCGGACTTCGACCGGGTGGGTTGTTTTAGATGCGTTGATGACGACGCTGATGGCCATGGGGATGTGACTTTGGCCGCCGGCGCGGAAAGCTCGGCGACGGGGGGAACGGCGGCTGGCGGGGGCACATGTGGCTCTGCAGGAGTGATCGGGACTTTGTCCAGCGGCGGAACACTCTCCGGAACTCTGCTAGGCGCCGCCATACTCGCGGGCAAACCGGTAGGCAGAGCGTTTCCGGGTAGAAGGTTTGTGGGAGGAACGTTTCCCGGCCCAATATTCGTGGCTGGAACCGGGCTTGGCGGAATCTGGCTCGTATCGGCGCGTGAAGGTTTCGGAGCGCTAGGGCGCGGGACATGAAAAATGACAGTCGCTCCTTTGCCGCGTGGCGACGCACTTGAACTCTCTTGAGGAACCAATCCCAGCCGGTTCAGAAGACCATTGGCGACGGACAAGATCTCTCCATCCGTCCAATACTTGGCGGCCATCGCTTGGATGCGTTCGGCTAATGCTTGTTTCGAAGCAGCGTCCGCGGCCCCTTCGATTTCGCCCTCCAGGCGTCGCAGGTCTTCCAGGTCGCGGCGGCGGGATTGGCGCCGCCGAGAGGCCTGATCGCGCTGGATTTCATCCTGGATTTGAATCAACTTGGGATCGTTGGGATGAACATCCATGCCCTCTGCAACCCGAGCCAAGGCTGTGAAGAGATCGCCGGAGGACTGCAGCTTCCGGGCTTGCGAAACCCATTCCTCGACAGAACTTGTTTTTTTTCGGTCGATGATAAGGCTGCGAATGCTTTTGGCCGTGGGATGCGCTGGGTTCAAGTCAAGAGCCTGCTTGGCCAGCGTCTCGGCTTCCCACCAGTCGGTTTCTACGACAGAATGAGCGTGCTCAACCAGGGCATTGGCCAAAATAGCGCGGGCGAGAGAATTGGTTTTATCGAGCGCGTAGGCATCGCGCAACAACTGAATCGCTTCAGCGGACTTCCGCTGCGCGAACAGGTCCTGGCTTTCGGTGATAAGGCGGTTAGCTTCGGCGTTCCGCCTGACGCCATCTTGGGCGAGTTTCTCCAGCTCGGAGAGTTCCCCATCGTTGGGGAATTCGGCGGCTGCGCCGCGCAACAACTCTAGGGCGCGAGCGTAATCGCCCGACCGCAGACAGATGTTGATCTGCTCAACGAGCTGTGTTTTGGATTCCGTCCGGGTTGGCTCGTCGCGTCTTTTCTCCAAGCGCTCTAACCTCGAAGTTCGAGGTCCATGCCGATCCGGCCGAGGCCTTGCGGGACCTCGTGGCAGCCCGCCAATTCTCTGTGTGAAGAGGAGAAGTTCATGGCGCACCCGCGTGTGCGGGGTCTCGAAAAATCTTACTCGATTGGGAGGAGAAGGGTAGTGTCATGGCAGTTGCGTCGGGCGCGGTGTCCCCTTATTGCATCGTGGGTTCAATTCTTGGCGTATCTCGACGTTGTGGCTGATCAGCACCGCGATGGAAATTGAGATCCGGCATCACAGGCTGCTGCGCTGCGATAGTCAATGGCCAGCAAAAACGGCAGGCGTTGGCTTTTTAGAGCTCGAATTACCTGCGACTCATTAGATAATGTGGGAACGCCTATGACTACAATCATGCAAGACTTACGTTACGCCATTCGGATGTTCCGGAGGTCGCCAGGCTTCGCCGCCATCGCCGTGTTCACGGTCGCGCTGGGCGTCGGCTCTAACACCGCGCTGTTTTCCGTCGTCAACGGCGTGCTTCTCAATCCGCTGCCTTATCCACATTCTGAACAACTGGTGGCTGTTTATGGAAGTGCACCCGGGTTCAGCCAAGGTCCAGTGGCCTATCTGAACTTCCTCGATTGGCAGCACGACACTCGGACTCTCTCATCCATGGCGACGTACCGCAATCAGGATTACAACTTCACTGATAAGAACGAAGCGGAACGCCTGAGCGGCTACATGATCTCTGCTGGCTTTTTTCCAACCCTTGGAGTGCAGCCAATTCTCGGCCGCACCTTCCGCGCCGATGAGGATCAAGTGGGCGCCGCGCCGGTCATGATTCTCGGCGGAGGGATTTGGAAGCGCAAGTTTGGCTCTTCCCCTGCTATCGTCGGCAAGTCGCTGACGCTGAATGGCACATCCTACCTTGTCGTGGGCGTAATTCCTTCCAGCTTTACTTTCTACGGCCATGATCGCGACGTCTACACTCCCATCGGCCAGTGGAACGATCCATCCTTTCGCGATCGCCGAATCTCTGTGAGCGCGCACGTGCTCGGCCGCCTGAAACCTGGCGTTACGCTGGCGGAGGCCAAAGCCGACATGGACGTGGTCGCGCGCAATCTCGCCGAGTCCTATCCGGTAGCCGATAAGGACGTCGGCATTGCTCTAGTCTCGATGAAGGAAGATATCGTAGGCAATGTCGAGCCTTTCCTGCTCGTGCTGCTCGCCGCCGTCGGTTTCCTGCTCCTGATTGCCTGCGCGAACGTCGCAAATCTACTTCTGGCCCGCTCGATGGGCCGCTCGCGCGAGTTTGCCGTTCGCGTAGCACTGGGAGCCAGCCACATGCGCGTCGTTCGGCAGCTTCTGACCGAAAGCGTTTTGCTGGCGGGCCTCGGCGGGACGCTCGGACTCCTGCTTGCTTTTTTCGGCACCAAAGCAGTGCTGAATACTTTGCCAGGCACGCTGCCGCGCGCCAATGAAGTCTCGCTCGACGGGCGCGTCTTGCTCTTCACCCTGGCGCTATCTTTGTTTGCAGCGATTTTCTTTGGCCTCGCTCCCGCGCTGAAGAGTTCCCGCGTAGATTTGGAAGGGATACTCAAGGAAAGCGGCCGCGGGTCCAGTGGCGCGCGCCATCGCCTGCAAGGAAGCTTTGTGGTGATTGAGGTCTCCATGACCTTGCTTCTTCTGATCGGTGCAGGACTGATGCTTCGCAGCCTCAACGCGCTTTGGCGCGTGGATCCGGGATTCAATCCTAGCCACGCCATTACCTTCAATCTATCGATGCCGTCTTCCTCGGCGACCACATCCGACGAAACCCGCGCCCGTCTGCGTCAGTTCGACGATAAGATGCGCTCCATCCCCGGCGTGCAGGCGGTCTCCGTCACGCTCGGCTCGCGCCCCATGATCCATGACTCGTCTTTGCCCTTCTGGATCGAGGGCCAAGCGAAGCCCGCTAATGACAATGAAATGCCCCAAGCAATGTTTTATCTCGTCGAAGCCGGTTTCCAGCGGGCCATGGGAACCACCCTCGAGCGCGGCCGCTTCGTCACCGCACAAGACAACGAGAACACCCCGGTGGTCATCGACATCGACGACGTTTTTGCGCGCACCTATTTCCCGCATAAAAATCCCATTGGTCAACGCGTCTTTCTCACGCAATTCAATGTGCAAGCCGAAATTGTCGGCATTGTGGGACACATCAAACAGTGGGGACTTGGCGCGGATGCAAAATCCGCGGTCGAAGCGCAGTTCTACTATCCATTCATGCAACTTCCGGAGAAGATCATGCCACTGGTCGCGGACGCCGTTGCCGTCGTGCTACGCACCGAAGGCGACCCCGCGGCCATCATGGGCCACGTTCGTCGCGCGGTTTACGAAACGGACCCACGCGAGGTCATCTATGGCGTGCAAACCATGGACGAGGTTCTCGCCAGATCCCTGGCTGCGCGCAGGCTCTCGATGATCCTTCTCGAAATATTGGCGGTCCTGGCTCTCGTTCTTTCGTGCGTCGGAATTTACGGCGTAATTTCCTACCTCGTCAGCCAGCGCACTCATGAAATTGGCGTGCGGATGGCTCTTGGCGCCCAACGCGGCGACGTCATGCGCCTCGTGCTGGGCGAGGGTGCAAAAATGGCGCTGATTGGCGTGGCCATCGGCATCGCCGCCGCATTGGGATTGACCCAACTCATCGCCAACCAGCTTTTCGGGGTCACCGCCCACGATCCACTGACTTTCGTGGCCGATGCCGTTCTGCTGACAATCGTCGCACTGCTCGCCTGCTATGTGCCCGCACGCCGCGCTGTGCGCGTCGATCCGATGGTGGCACTCAGGTACGAGTAGGTCATGTTTCCCTGACCTGGCACCCGCGATAAATAACGGACAATGACGACATCGAACCCTTCCGAACCGGCGTCGCGGAGTTCGCCGCCTACCTGTACCGGGAGGGGTTCCGGCGTCTTTTCGAGGAGACCGATGTAATCGCGATTGGCGAGCCGCTGGTTCGCGCACTGGCAGGGCTGCCGCCGCATGCGGAAGCTGTGGCGTGAGCACCATACGGGTGACGCCGAGAAGCACCACGCACCCATGCGTTTATTGGCAAGGATCGGGTGAGCCGCTCTCGGTCCTGATCTGAGTTCACCGCCCTTCGAGGAGTCCCGGACACTTCCTCAAGCCTGTGACCCGTGTGAGTTCCGCGACTCCTGTCGCGGAGGATGTGCCGGCCGGCGCCGCTTGCAAGGCGCGCTACTTCAGCCTGATTCTTATTGTCCGATTGTCCGGGGAAACCGCCCGCGCCTCGAGATTCGCATTGCCGCAGATCGCGATTTGCCCAGGCTGAGCAGTTCCTGCACCACCGTCGTGATTGCCAGGTAGTGTCCCTGCGCTTGAGCCTGCCAGCTTACGGGGCCTTCACACGACCGATGAGATTTGCTCGTCCGGGATTGCTCGGTCCATGGCTTTATGAGCGCGGAAAGATCCCAAGACTCAAACAAAAGTCTTGGGCGTTTGTTCTTCGCTAGGGATTTTGAGCTTTAACCCTGATTACAGAAATTGAATCCCGCGCCGCGTCCCTATTGTGCAATGATTAGACGCTCCATCGAAGTGGTGATATTGCAGAAAATCGATGCGTAATGAAAAGGAAAACGATGAGCCGACCCTTGAGTATTTGCTTGCTTGCAGGCTGCCTGATCGTCTCGGCCTTGGCGGCGTCTCACTCCCCACAGAGCACGTCGATGGCGGGCGCTCGGGCAAATGTTTCCAAAGAAACCATAGAGGGCCTAGTGCGGGACGTTGCCTGCCCAATTCAGAACCTGGACAACCACGCGACCAGCCTCAGCCTCAAGTGCGTACAGGATTGCGTGAAGGGTGGCTCGCCGCTTGTGATTCTGACCCAAGATGGCCAGCTGTATTTCCCCATCTCTGCCAAAATGCCCGATACGGATCAGCGGCAGGTACTGATGCCATTCGTCGGTAAGTACGTGCGGGCGAGCGGTTTTGTGTTTGAGCGAACCGGGACTCATGCAATCGTGATCACGGAAATTAAGGAAATGAAAGAGGTCCACTTGACCATTGATGAGGGATAACTCAGCACGCTCCACGAGAAGCCACGATTGACCGGGCATTCGCTGCCCTGACAGCCAAGCCGCAAAGGATAGCACATCGTGGTAGGCACAAAATTGGGCACAGCAACAAACCGAGAGGCTTTGGGGGGAAATTGCGGCAAGACCCCATGAATACAAGGAAATCTTGGTGAGCGCGGCAGGATTCGAACCTGCGACCCATGCCTTAAAAGGGCATTGCTCTACCACCTGAGCTACGCGCCCTCACCCTAGAATCAAGCATTTGCAGATGTCATCTCGGCGGCGTGGGTCCAAATGGGTCCAACTGCCTCGATAACCTTCCGCTGTGCCGCACGCTTCAGAGGCATCAACCCTTGCGTGTACACGTCGAGCGTTACCTTGCTGTCCGCGTGCCGCAATGATTCTTGCACAGTCTTCACGTCTTCACCGTTCCCTTTTACGAGTGTAGCGAAGGAGTGTCTGAATACGTGCCAGCGAACATGCTTCGTAATCCCGGCCAACTTTGCAGCGAGCCGAATGTGTTTTGACATTGCCGAGCTAGGCCACAGCGGTTGAGTGCCATGCTTCTCAGCGGATGCGAATGCATAATCGCTCTCTTGATTGTAAGGGCATCGTCCGCGCCAGTCCAGCAAGAGCGCCGACAATCCCGTGTCCATCGGGACGGGCTTCTGCGGCGCCGCTGTTTTCAGCGGGCCGACGTGCTGACAGACAATCGCACGGGTAGCTTTCTATTTTTTCAACTGTACACGTCGAAATCATACTTGCGACCCGACTGTCCCGGGAAAGTTGCACAGTGCCTCTTAGCGACTCATCACTTCCATCATCATTTCAAACAAGCGATGAATGCGATGGTTCTTGGCGCTTTTCTGAACAAGCGCCCCGCCCAATCCCGTGCCGTCACTGAACGACCAGGGCACCGATCCCACCTGCTCTCCGTTCACGTAGCCATAAATCATCTGGGAACGCACCGTGTAGGCGTATGGTACGTTCACCTGTGATGTCGTGGTGGTGTTGCCGCTACCAGTGTAAGTTCCGTTCACGTCGCCGCTGTATGTTCCATCTACTTGGGTTGTGCTGTTGGAAGTCTGCGTCTCAGTCCGCGTCCCAACCTGCTGGCTGCTGGCGAGTGGCGATGCGGTAACAGCAAACGTCTTGGTTGCTTTGCTTGCGTCCAGCGTGAAGCACAGGCTCGCGAATTTCTTCGCACCATCCTTGTCCAGCCACTTCATGGTGAAATCCTGGCCATGAACGGTCAAGTGCGAAACATCCACCGTGAAATATACTTTGCACTTAGGATTATTCGCGTTCTTGGTGCTCAGTTCGGCCATGATGTCCTTAGCCATCGCCGAAGCACACAACACAAGACCGATTACTGCTGCTGTTCCAATTGCCTTGAGTAGTTTCATCGTTGGCTCGCTATCCACTCTGCGAAACCGCTTTGCTCGCCTTTATGGGCGCTGCTTAAGCCAGTCGGCTACCGATATTCCGCCGTGCATGGGAAGCGGAATGGCGCGAGCCGCCTTCTGAGTGCCGTCCGGCGGAATGGTCACGTTGAAACGCTGCTTCCCGGTAGGAGATTCGATGCACTTCACCTTCTCGCTGCCGTCCTGAAGCTTAGTCACGTCAAACCACTTCGTCCCATCTGGGAATTCGACGCGCCCCTTCTGGTATGTACCGTCCCGCAGCATAGTCGTATCGAAGTCTTTCTCTCCATCGGGGAATTCTAACCGCCCTGCCGTCTCGGTACCGTCCGGCAGCTCAGTCGTGTCGAATTGCTTTTCCCCGACGCGAGATTCTCTTAGTGCTACCTTCTCGGTGCCGTCCGGCAGCCTAATCGTGTCGAATTCCTTCTGTCCATCGGGGAATTCGATGCGGTCTGCCTTGACGATCCCGTCCTGAAGCCAAGTCACATCAAACTGTTTCTGCCCGTCGGGGTATTCGATCCGCTCGGCTTTCTTAGTTCCGTCCGGCAGCGTGTGCTCTCCAAAGACATTCCCAGCACGAGCTTCTTGCTTTCCGCTCGCTTCCCGCACTATATCCTTCATGGTTGCTCGATGGTGATACCCCGATGCGCCTGCACCGATGAGGGTAACCCAGAAGAACCATCGGCTGAACCTTAACCCATGTTTGCGCCGTGTGGCTATGTAGGCGATAAGAAAGGGCCAGACTATCAATCCTAAGAAGTGCCCTATGAAGTAACCTGCCCCTTCTGGTACGGTGCTCAGTGAAAGCTGCTGAGGCATGGAAACGAGGGCACACAGCGCAAACGATGCGCCCATGTAAGCCCAACTGAGTTTGCTGTTCTCGTTTGCGCTTGCGGTCTGCGTTGAGCTAACCGTGCTACGGGCAGCGTCGCTCGAATTCGATGCGCTGTTCTCCATTGTTCACCTCGCCCTGAGCGTGGGATGCAAAACTGTTCTGTGCGCCCCTCGCACCCAGCTCGAAGCCTTAATTAAATTAGACCATCGCAGAAGCCGCATCGCATGGTTACTGAGATCATGGACGGTACGGACAGCTTGCTCATCCGGGGTGAAGAAACCAACATCCTTCAAATATCCGATTCGGTTGCTAGTTCCACCGGGCAACTTAGTGGAGTGTTTACCCGGATGGGAAGAGTGAGGACATCAAGGCGAAGGCTGGCTCGGTGCAACACATGGATGCCTTTACTCACCTGCCGGAAAATACGAGCAAGAAATCGTTCGAGGTTATCCAAGTTGAGTTGAAATAGGCCCTGGGGATTTCCATCGTGCTGATGCGAGAGCAGGCTTGCTCCCGCTCTCTTTTTAAGATGCCGAGTGCCAACCCCACCGCGCCAAAACGAAAACCTTTCGGCGACCGAACGTTGACCTTCCCCTCTATCCGACCTAACATTCCCCTCAGTGTCCACGCCCTCCCAACCCATTGGTCAGACGGTCTCCCATTACCGCATCCTCAGCAGGATCGGCGGGGGCGGGATGGGTGTGGTGTACGAGGCGGAAGACCTGAAACTCGGTCGTCACGTCGCGTTGAAGTTCCTTCCCGACGACCTCGCCCACGACGCACAAGCCCTCAGCCGTTTTCAGCGGGAAGCCAAGGCCGCGTCCTCCCTGAACCACCCGAATATCTGCACGATCTACGAGATTGACGAATCCGATGGGCGAACCTTCATCGCTATGGAACTGCTAGAGGGGCAGACCCTCCGTCACCGGATCGCTGGCAAGCCGCTGGAGATCGACACGGTGCTCGATCTGGGCATCCAGATCGCAGATGCTCTCGATGCCGCACACTCCAAAGGAATCATTCACCGGGACATCAAACCAGCGAACATCTTCATCACGAATCGAGGGCAGGCGAAGATTCTCGATTTCGGGCTGGCGAAGGTCACCCTGAAGCCCGAAAGCGTTTCCATGAGCGCCCCGACCATCGAGTCCGAGGAACATCTGACCAGTCCGGGCAGTGCGCTGGGAACAGTTGCGTACATGTCGCCGGAGCAGGTGCGAGGGAAGGAACTTGATGCCCGAACCGATCTGTTCTCGTTTGGCGCGGTGCTGTACGAGATGTGTACTGGGACGCTGCCATTCCGAGGCGAAACGTCGGGCGCGATGTTTGATGCAGTCTTGAATCGAGCACCTGTACCGCCAGTTCGAATAAACCCCGACACGCCGCCGAAGCTGGAAGAGATCGTTACGAAGTGTCTGGAGAAAGATCGGAATCTGCGTTACCAACACCCTTCGGACATTCGCGCCGACCTACAACGGCTGAAGCGGGACACGGAATCGGGCGCGAGAC
>Ga0335073_10002629_pt1 | contig 24680 bp, 20 predicted proteins | sample Lox_Sample_22_FD_207093 | JGI IMG/M metagenome (GOLD analysis project Ga0335073, IMG submission 207093) | Soil microbial communities from Loxahatchee National Wildlife Refuge, Florida, United States - Lox_Sample_2.2 | ecosystem: Environmental > Terrestrial > Soil > Wetlands | place: USA... | reverse complement strand
GTAACCGTAGTGCGCGACGGCGATGCCGTCCTCATGCCCGCCGGTTATCACCCCAACGTTTCGGTCCCCGGACATCGCATGTCGTTTCTGTGGGCCATGGCGGCGCATCGCGAAAAGGTCGACCGCCAGTTCGGCGTGGTGAACGTGCAGCCGGGGTTTGGCGCCGGCGGCTCTGGTCTGGAAGCCAGCCGGAAATAGATGCCCGGCATTCCGGATTGTTTCAGCCTCAAAGGCAAGAATGCGCTGGTGACCGGTTCGCGGACGGGGCTTGGCGCAGCGATGGCCGTGGGACTGGCGCGGGCGGGCGCCAATGTGGCGGTCAACAGCTCCACCACTGACGGCATCGACGAAGTGTGCCGTGCGGTCACGGATTGCGGCGCGAAGGCCGTTCGCGCGGTGGCCGACGTGGCCGACGCACGCGCTTGCGAGGAAGTGATCGAGCTGACCGTTCGCGAACTCGGGTCGATCGACATCCTGATCAATAACGCCGGCATTATCCGAAGGAGTCCGGCGGCGGAATATGCGGCCGAGGATTGGGCCAGGGTTCTCGAGATCGATCTCAACGCGGTGTTCCGGCTGTGCCAGCTTGCCGGCCGGCGGATGCTGGCGCAGGGCAGCGGCAAAATTGTCAACATCGCTTCGCTGCTCTCGTTTCAGGGTGGAATCCTGGTGCCGGCTTATGCGGCGGCGAAGGGAGCGGTGGCGCAACTGACCAAGGCGCTGGCCAACGAGTGGGCTTCGAAAGGCATCAACGTCAACGCCATCGCCCCCGGGTATATGGAGACCAACAATACCCGCGCTCTGCGCGCCGACCCGGTGCGCAACCGCCAAATCCTGGAGCGCATTCCTGCCGGCCGTTGGGGCAAGCCCGAAGATCTTGCGGCCGCCGCCGTCTTTCTTGCATCGGCGGCGAGCGATTACATGCACGGCCACGTTCTGGTGGTCGATGGCGGCTGGATGGCCAGATAAGGTACCGAAGACATCATGTCCCTTACGATCAAACCGAAAGAAGACTGTCGTTATGACCTGGTAGCGCTGGGCGAAATCATGTTGCGGTTCGACCCGCGGGACCGCCGCGTCCATACCGCCCGCTCGTTCGATGTCTACGAAGGCGGGGGTGAATACAACGTGGCGCGAGGCTTGAAGCGGTGCTTTGGCCTGGACACGGCCGTGGTGACAGCCTTTGCCGACAATCCGGTCGGACGACTGCTCCAGGATCTGATTTACCAGGGTGGTGTGGACCAGAGATTCGTGCGCTGGGTGGCATACGACGGCGTTGGCCGTTTGGTGCGCAACGGGTTGAATTTTACCGAGCGGGGATTCGGTGTTCGCGGGGCGGTGGGATGCTCGGACCGCGGCCACACCGCGGCTTCGCAGCTCAAGCCCGGCGATATCGATTGGGAAGAGGTGTTCGGGCGAAATGGAGTGCGGTGGTTCCACACGGGAGGAATCTTCTGCGCGCTTTCCGAGACTACTCCGGAAGTGGCGTTGGAAGCCATGCAATCGGCGCGGCGACACGGAACGGTGATTTCGTACGATCTCAATTACCGGGCATCCCTATGGAAGGCGGTCGGCGGCAAGCAGCAGGCGCAGGCGGTGAATCGCCGGTTGGCGTCGCTGGTCGACGTCATGATCGGGAATGAAGAAGACTTCTCAGCCGCGCTAGGCTTCGACGTCGCGGGTCTTGATGAGAACATCATCCGGATCGAGGCGGCTGGCTTTGAGCGGATGATCGAGACCGTGGTCAAGGAGTTTCCCTTTGCGGTGGTAGCGACTTCTTTGCGCAAGGCCACTACCGCCTCGCGCAACGATTGGGGCGCAATGTGCTACGCCGATGGCGCATTTTATCATGCTCCCAACCGGCCGGACCTGGAGATCCATGACCGCGTCGGCGGAGGCGACGGCTTCGCCTCGGGCCTGATCTACGGTTTTCTCACCGGGCTGGGCCCGCAGTGGGCGGTGGAATGCGGAGCGGCACATGGCGCCTTGGCCATGACCACCCCGGGAGACACCACCATGGCAACCCTTTCCGAGGTATTACAACTCATGAAGGGGAAATCGGCGCGCATCGAGCGGTAACGCGGGCAAGCGACGCGCTTGCCCTTCCACCCGCCCTATTCGGGCTTGGCGTTGCGGCGCCGCAGGAAAATCAGGACACCGAAAACTACTACAAGGGCAGCGGAAACTAAACGAATCGTAGTGGAATCCACAACCGTACTCCTTTCCTGGTTAACTTATCGACCGTTTACATCTTTTCGATCATAGGAAACAGATCCCGCACCAGACGCGTGATCACAGGACCCACCGTCACCACGAACAATGACGGCAGCACGCAGAAAAAAATCGGGAACACCAGCTTCACCGCCAGCTTCGCGGCCCGCTCTTCGGCCCTCTGCCGGGCCATCACACGCAAATAATCGGCATGACTGCGCAGACTCTGGGCGATGCTCGTGCCGAAACGATCCGTCTGCACCAATACCGCCACCAGCCGGCGCACATCCTCCACACCCGTCCGGTCCGCCAGGTTGTGGAGGGCGTCCGCGCGCCGTTTGCCCGCGCGCATCTCCAGATTCATCACCGCGAATTCGCTGCACAGTTCGGGGTGCGGCCCGCGCAACTCCTGCGCCACCTGGAGAATGGTCTGATCCAGCCCCAGTCCCGATTCCACGCATACCACCATCAGGTCCAGGACGTTGGGGAGCGCCTTCTCGATGGCGTGCTTGCGGCGCGCGATCTTCCACAGCAGATGCTGCATCGGCGCCACAAAACCGGTCGCCAGGCCCGCCACTATAAACTCCATTAGGTGTTCCGTAGTGGCATACGTGCGTAAACCGAGGGCGAGACCGCCGGCCCCTAGAATTGCCGTGGAACAGGCGCGGGCGCCGTAGAATAAACGCACTGCCTGCGGATTGCGGTAACCGGCGCGCATGAGCCTGCGCTTCAGCAGGGGGAGGCTCTTGGGCGTGGCGGGTACGAGCGAGCCGACCCAATTCACGAGTTCTTTCCAGATGAGGGCCGGTGAGGGGAGAAACGACGACACGACCCGCCCCGAATGCTGCAAACGGTCGATAGGACGGATCCGGCCGCCGCCAAAGCGCAGGAGCAGAAAAGCCGTCCCTCCAGCTACCGCCACGCCAACCCAGATTGCCGCCAGCACCAGCACGTTACACCTCGAAGGTCACAATTTTTTTGATGATCATGTACCCCACGATCTGTAGCGTGAAAGCTGCCGCGAGCATCTCATGTCCCGCTGGATCGTCGAGAAAAAACCGCGCGTACTGCGGATTCACCACGAACATCAGGCAGCCTACCGCCCCCGGGATCGCTGCCAGGATTCGTCCCGACATCAGCCCTTGCGCGCTGATGGCGCGTATGCGAGCCCGCAGCTTGAATCGCTGCCGGATTATATCCGCGAGCTTGTCCAGCAGTTCCGCCAGATTACCGCCGGTGCGCTTTTGCAGCAGGACCGCAGAGACAAAAAACTGCGTATCCAACAAAGGCATCCGGTGGGCCATTTTTCGCATTACGATGTCCAGAGGCTGTCCCAGGTTCTGTTCCTCGTACGTGCGCCGGAATTCGCCGGCCAGCGGCTCGCTGAATTCCTTGTGCACCATCTCGAGCGCCACCGAAAAGGCGTGGCCCGCCCGCATGGACCGTGAAATAAACTCCAGACACTCGGGAAACTGCTCCTCGAACTGGCGCAATCTCGTTCGCGCTCGCCGTTGTACCCACTTCGCCGGTGCCGCTGCTCCGAGCCCGGCTGCCATGAGCGTCACCATCGGCATGGAGTTGTGGGTCAGCAGCAGCACCGCCAGGGAAAACGCCAGCGCGCCCCCGGCGCAGCGGTGAATCAGGCCCACCGCGCCCCATTTGACGTCCGCCGTCTCGAGCAATCGCTCGACGCGGGCGCGTAACTGGAACCGCGCCAGCAGGCTGGCCGCCATGCGCGCATGTTCCTCTCCGGGAACGTGCATTAACACCGGACCGGTGGGGGCCCGGGACGGGTTCCGCGATGGCGCCCTGCGGCCCGTCAGCCGCCGCAAACCGCTGACATGCTCCTGCCGCGTGGCCCAAAGCGAAAGCAGAACCATCGTCATCATGCTGACCCCTGCCGTAACCAGAAACAGCGGGATCATGAATGCTCCACCATGACCACCTCGTCGAAAAGCTCGACCGGCAGATGAATTCCCGCAGCCACCAGTTTCTCGTTGAACTTGGGCAGAATCCCGGTGGCGGCGAAACGGCCCACCACTTTGCCGCCCTCCGAAACGCCCAGTTTCTCGAATACGAAGATATCCTGGAGGGTCACAATATCCGTCTCCATTCCAGTCACTTCGGTGATGTTCATGACTCGCCGGCTTCCATCGCTCAACCGCGACACTTGCACCAGGATTTGCACCGCCGACGCGATCTGCTGGCGAATCGCTGCCAGGTGCATGTTGGCGTTGGCCAGTGAAACCATTACCTCGAGCCGCGAGAGGGCATCGCGCGGGCTGTTGGCGTGCACCGTGGTCAGCGAGCCATCGTGACCGGTATTCATGGCTTGCAGCATGTCCAGGGCTTCCTCGCCACGGACCTCGCCCACGATAATGCGGTCTGGCCGCATGCGGAGGGCGTTGATCAACAGCTGCCGTTGCCGGATGCTGCCTTGGCCTTCCACGTTCGCCGGACGGGTTTCGAGGCGCGCCAAGTGCGGCTGCTTCATCTGCAGTTCGGCCGCATCTTCGATGGTGACAATCCGCTCCCGCGGGGAAATGAAGGCTGAAAGGCCGTTGAGCAGAGTGGTTTTCCCTGCGCCAGTGCCCCCCGAAACGATGATGTTCAGGCGCGCGCGAACCGCCGCCTCGAGCAGCTTCATCATTCCCGCGGTGAGCGAAAGCTTCTCCACCAGGTCCGCGGGCATCAACCGGTCGGTGCCGAAGCGCCGGATCGACAGCAGCGGACCATCCACTGCCAGCGGCGGAATGATCGCATTGACGCGGGAGCCGTCGAGCAGGCGCGCATCCACCATGGGGTTCGACTCGTCCACGCGCCGGCCCACCTGCGACACGATCCGGTCGATGATCCGCAGCAGGTGCGCATTGTCGTGGAAGCGTACGCTCGTGGCCTCGAGCACCCCGGCGCGTTCCACATACACCTGGCTGTAGCCATTCACCAGAATGTCGGAAATGCCAGGGTCTTGCAACAGCGGTTCGAGCGGTCCTAGCCCGAACACTTCGTGCAGGACTTCCTCGCTGATCTCCTCCTTTTCGATGGCCGTGAGCAGGGTCGGCTCCTGCTCGATGATGGTCAGAGCCGCCTGTTTCACCTCCCCGCGGATGCGGTCGTTCTCGATTCCGGCCAGCGCATCGAGATTGATCTGATCGAGCAGCTTGCGGTGCAGGGTGAACTTCAGTTCCTGGTATTCCGGCCGCGCAGAACCCCTGCGCGGCGAATTCCGCAGCAAGCGCTGTTCCCATCCCGTTTCGACAGCCGTCAACACCCCATCACCTCCCCGCAGGCGCTATTTGGATCCTTCACGGTTCCTCGCTTCCACCGGAAAGGTCTCCAGTGTCTTCTGATTGCCGCGAATCAGGACGATGGTCTCGACCGGAGCGGGTGCCGGTGCCGCCGGAGGCGCCGCCGCCGGTGGAAGAATGGAAGAGATGATACGCCGCTCCGGCGCGGGCCGCCGCGGCGCAACTACCGGCTGCGCCGGCGGTGTCTCAACCGCGCCGTGAGTATAGAGCTCGCGCAGTTCGCGCCTGGCTGTATCTTCCACCCGCTGATCGCCCGAATTCCGCAGCACCAGTTGAATGTGACCCTCATTGGCGGCCAACGTCAGGCTTTCGGCCTGCAGCGGATCGACCAGCAGCGTGACCACCGGCACGCTCATCGATTGACTCTTGCCGTCGGTCTCGACGGTCTGGCCGGCCGAAAGCACGGTCACGTTCTGAAGCACCGTTGCCGTGAACGTGTCATCCGCGCCCGGCGGCCTGCCCGTCACCAGTACATCCACGCGCATGCCGGGCAGCACGAATCCCGCGACGCCGGCTACGTCGTTGACCCGCACGGATACCGCCCGCATTCCCGAAGGAATCAGGGGCGCCACGCCGAAACCGCTGCCGCGCGCCGCCAGCCGTCCGTCGACCACCGCCTCATCGGCTTCGATGGTGCTGACTACCGGCCGTCCCACAACGTCTTCCGGGCGCGAATAACCACCTTTCGGGAACAGGTTTTCGGGAACGTGCCGGATCCGCAGCGAGCTTGCTGCGATCGATACTCCCGGCGAGAGCGGCTCAGCCGCGACCACCAGCGGCTTTTCCGCCATGGGCTGCCGCGATCCCGCCGCCGACCGGTAGAACACCAGCGCGACGATCATCCCCCACACCAGGCTGCTGCCCACAATAATCACGAATCTGCGATCCAGATGCATGCCTAACCCCTTCCCAGTAACGCCAGCCAAGCGCCCAGCGTGAGTGCTGGAGCGTAAGGAATCGCGCGCGCTCCCCGCCAGATCAGGAGAACGCCCGCGACGAGGGCTCCGATCGGCGCCGCCAGCAGTGCCGCCACCAGAATCCCGGAAGGCCCCAATAATGCGCCAAAGGCTGCCGATAGCTTGAGGTCACCCGCTCCCATTCCTCCCAGGCAATAAAAAATCAGAAATAGCGCGAAACCGAGCGCCGCTCCTCCCGCCGACCGCCCCAGCCCGGCAAGCCCCCCGCTGACGAAGTGGCAGATCAACCCCGCGGCCAATCCGCTAAGATTGATCCAATTCGCGATCTGCCGGCGCCGTAAATCGTCGGTAATCGCCGCGCATCCCAGTGCTACGCTGATCATCCCCGGCCCGTTCATTTGAATCCTGTCTCCGCGACCAGCAGCACCGCCTGCCCATCGCGGTAAGCCACCCGCCACGAGGGATCGCGCTCCAGAACTTGTCCCAGCGGCCAATCGAGTGGCAGCAGCGCGGCCGTAAAGCCATAGCGCGCCATTATGTCGCGACAGCTCCGGCCAGCCATCATCAGCGCCCGGTAATCGTTCCCGATGTCCTCCCCGTAAAAATCGCTTCGCCCGTCGAAGAACACGCGCCTGCGCGGGTAGAGCCGGTAAATCAGATAATCCGCCCATTGGTCCGACGTGAGGATGCGGGCAGGCCCGGCGAGCAAGCCGGCATTTTGAGCGACTGCGTTCACCGGAAACGACCGCGCGGGAAAATCCCAGAGTCCGTTCGACGGAAATATCGCCAGGAGGGCGAGCGCGCCGAGAATCGGCATCCATGCCGTCAGCTGCCACCGCGCTCCCAGCGAACGCGACGACTCCCAAAGTACCCGCGACGTCCCCCGGGCGTCCGATTGGCACGCCGAGTCTTCCCAGCTCCGGGCGGCGTAAGCCCCCAGCAGCGGAGCCGACACCACCGCGAAAATCGGAACATAACGCGCCGAACGCAGTGCCACGAAACCGCAGATCGCCACCAGGCCCGGCTCAAACCACTGCGACCGCCGGCAAACCTTCCCTGCCACCGCCACTCCCGCCAGCAACAGCACCGCGAAAACCAGCATGTTCTCCGAGCGGATCTGCGGCGATTGAAATTCCTGGACATTCCGCGCAATCCACCGCGACCCGAGGTATTCCCAAATGTGCCGGTGCAACTGCCATCCGTACGGGTTGATCAGCGTGGCCATCGCGGCAAACCCCGCCAGCAGCCCATATCGCTTCCAGGCAATCCAGTTCCGCTCCAGCGCGCTCCCCGCGGCCAGAAACACCAGGATCGCGAGCCATGCCGCGAATCCGCCATGGAGATTCGCCCATAATCCGGTTACCGGCACCAGTATCCAAAGCCATGCCGTAGCGGCACGGCGGTCTTCGTCGAGGAGCCATAATCCAGCCACCAGCAGGACCAGCGAAAGCAGGTGCGGCCGCGCCAGGTTGTGCACGCTGGCGGCGTTCGTCGCGGCGAGCGTTACAGGTAAGGCAACCCAGGCGCCAGCGCCCCGCCGCAACAGCCAGGCGAAGAGCAGCGTTGCCGCCAGGCAAACCAGGATAGCGCCCAGGGCAGCCACGCCGGGAAGACCGAACCATTGGTGAATGTACGCGAAGATTATGTCCGACAGCCACTCCCAGGCATACCAGGGCTGGCCCGCGCGCGAAAACGAGAAGAGGTCGCTGACCGGGACTCCATGGGCGGCAATATAGTCTCCCGTGCGGATATGCCAACCCGTGTCGCCGTCCGCCAACAACCCCTGCCAAGCGTCGACTCGTCCGAATTGCGCTGCCAGCAGCAGGGCAAAAAACAGATCGGGAAGCGTTGGCGCTAGGCGGAGCGACCGCTCCGCCGCCGGGACCAGGAGTGAGCCTGCTGCGGCCATATCTCATGGAACAGATCGGCCAATGCCGGAGTTTTCTGAAGGGAGGAAAATGCCGGGTCCCGGTGCTGGTCTGCATTCGGATCGCCCGATCCGCCGGCTCCCGCCTGTAAATTCCGCCATCTTGGCCGATCTGAACAACAGGAAGAATTGCTTTGCTGGCACCGGTCGCCGAACCTCGCATGCACCAAATCTGGAAACCTCTGGTGGTGTGCCCCCATCCCGATCTCGCCAGCCGAATTCGCATGGCATTCACCGAACTGGGGATCGCTACGCCCGGCAATCTTCCCGAATACCCTCGAACGGGGTCGATTGCGGCACTGGCGGCGCAGGGCGGCTGTAACGTCTGTTTTCTGGATGTAGCATCCAACGTGGAGCAGGCCCTGCTGCTGATCGCCGAAGCCGCCCTGCTGATGCCGGTGGTGGCCCTGAGCGCGCGCAAGGATGCCGACCTGATCCTCCGCTGCCTTCACCGCGGCGCCGGAGAATTCGTCGCCGAGCCGACCGCACAGCAATTCCGGCTGGCGCTCGACCGGCTGGGGCGCTTGCGCGGGGCACTCTCCGCGCCCAAGCCATCCACGGTATATTGCGTGGTCCCCGGCAAGCCGGGATGCGGCGCCAGCACTTTGGCGATGCACCTGGCCATCGAACTCAAACGCGCCGGCGCCTCCCGGGTCCTGCTCGTGGATACCGACGTTCGCGGCGGCACCATCGCGTTCCTACTGAAAGCGAAGGCCGATTTTCACCTGGGCGACGCCGTGCGCGACCGCCAGCGCATGGACTCCGATCTGTGGGCCCGGTTGACGGTGCTGTGCCACGGGGTGGACGTGCTGCTGGCTCCGGACAATCCCGCCTCGCCGGCGGAAATCGACCGGGTGGTGGCCGCCGATCTGATCCACTTCTGGCAGTCGCAATATGAGGCAGTCGTGATCGACACGCCCGGCGCGGAACCCGGAGCGGTAGAATTCGTTCGTCTGGCCGATCAGATCCTTCTGGTCGCGACCAACGAATTAGTGGCCCTGCACGCTACCCGGCGCTCGGTGGAGTATCTGGAGAAGAACGCCATCGACCGCAGGCGTCTCCGCCTGGTAGTGAACCGTTATTCTCCGGCTACCGGGCTGAAGCGCGAGGAAGTCCAGTCGGCCCTGAAATTGGAGCCCTACGTATTGCTGGCGAACGAGTACGAAGTTGTGCAGCAGGCGGTGCTCGAGGGCCAACCGGTCGGCCCCGGTACCCGATTCGAGCGCGGGTTGCGGGCTCTCACGGCGCGGCTCACCGGCAAGGAAACTCCCGCAGTGAAGAAGCCGGCTTGGCTCGGCCTGCTGCCGAGGAGAAGTTAGCATGGGGCACCTAAGATATAAAACGCAAGCGGCTCATGTAAAGCTCCAATATCTACGCGATCGCCAGGTTGGTAATTTAGATTACGCGGATAAGTTGGGCGCTTTCCAGATGAAGGTAGGACGATGAAACGGTCAATTCGAAGCGTCTGGCGCGATGTCCTGGGACAGGACCTTGTGGAATACGCCCTGGCAGCCGGCATGGTGGCCGTGGCGGTGGTGGCGTCGATGCCCCCTCTGAGCGCCATTATGGCCAACGTCTTCAATGGCATTGGCGGACTCATTCAGAACAACGTCCCGTAAGGGGCAGGATGCCGGGGCAGTGCCCGGACATCCGAGTTCGCGAAAGAGCGGCGGCGTCTTTCGCAAATCGTACTGGTCCAACAGAGGCACGCCGTCCTTGGGGCCGGCGCGTCCGCAGAGGAAAGGAAGAAATGAAATGAACTGGCTCAGGAACCGTGTGCTTCAGCTCCAGGTTTGGAAAGACAGCAGCGGGCAGGATCTGGTCGAATACGCCCTGGCAGCGGGCATGGTGGCAGTAGCCGCCGTGGCGTGCATGCCATCGCTCAGCACGACTGTAAACAACGTCTTCACCCGAATCGGCAATCTCATCGACACCAACGTGCCCTAGAGACCGCCAAATGTGGTCCTCCGCCGCCGCCCGGCCCGCGTATCGCCGGTTGCGGCGGGGGACCGCCAGCAGTGACTTCGAGGTCATGCCCCGTACACTCGGCTGGCGCTGGCGGGCACCCTGTAGCTTGATGCATGATGGGTGGTGAATGAAAGCCCTACTCCTCACCGACTACATGCGCCTCGAGTTGCGCGAAATGCCTCCGCCGGTCATTGGCCCGCGCGATGTGCTGGTCCGCGTCCGCTCCTGCGGTATCTGCGGCAGCGACGTCCATGGAATCGACGGTTCCACCGGCCGGCGCATACCGCCTCTGGTCATGGGTCACGAAGCAGCCGGCGTGGTTGAACAGGTTGGCGCCGATGCGGGCGAATGGAGTCCCGGCGACCGGGTCACCTTCGATTCCACCATCAGTTGCGGCGAATGCGCATTTTGCCGGACAGGCCATATCAACCTGTGCGACAACCGCCAGGTGCTCGGCGTCTCCTGCGGCGATTACCGCCGCAACGGCGCGTTCGCCGAGTACGTCTCGGTCCCCGCGCGCATTCTTTATCGCCTCCCGGATTCGCTTTCCTTCGATCACGCGGCCATGATCGAGGCCGTCTCGGTCGCAGTCCACGCCGTGAGCCTGACTCCGCTCAACCCCGGCGACACGGCCGTGGTAATCGGCTGCGGCATGATCGGACAACTCACCATTCAGGCCGCCAAAGCCGCCGGCTTCGCGACCGTCATCGGCGTGGACCTCGACGATGCCCGTCTCGACGTCGCGCGCCGCGCCGGCGCCGATGAGGCGCTCAATTCCCGCGCTTGCGATGTCCCCGCCGAAATCCGCGCCCGGACCAATGGCCGCGGCGCTGATGCCGCCCTCGAAGCTGTGGGAATGACCGCCCCGATTCAAACCGCGATCGCTTCGGTTCGCAAAGGCGGCAGCGTCACCCTCATCGGCAATTTCAACGCCCAGATCGATCTGCCCTTGCAGCAGGTCGTGACGCGGCAAATCCGCCTGCAAGGCTCCTGCGCCTCCTCCGGCGAATACCCGAAGTGTATCGAACTGATGGCCGGCGGCCAGATTCGCGTGGACGATCTCATCAGTGCGTACACGCCGCTCGAAGACGCGCCCGCATGGTTCGACCGTCTCTACCGCCAGGAACCCAATTTGATGAAAGTAATCGTCCGCCCTTAGTTTTGTGGCGCTGCGCCTGCCGTGCTAGAGTCATGGATGTAGTTTTCTCACGGATTCCTCGGTCCATGGGCGGTTAGCTCAGCCGGTTAGAGCGCCTGCCTTACAAGCAGGAGGTCCGCGGTTCGAGCCCGCGACCGCCCACCACCCAAGCTCTTTCGGGGGCAGAGCCAGTCCCAGTCTTTTTTAAGAACAGCGCCGGACTCTAGCCCGAAGTTTCAGGCTCAGTGTAGGACCCAATATGCGACTCCCACGATTACCAAGGCCACTACCGCTCCCCCGGCAACCGCTAAAACAACCTCACCGGCGGTTAAAGCCGTGCTGCCCTCCGCAACTGTGGTCCCTTCAGCCAGCAGGGTCTCGGCCTCCGACGCTCTGGCCAGATTGTTCCCCGTTTGCACTGCCTCCTGAACCTCGGTAATCTTCGATCCGTTGCTGATCTGCGCCGCCTCTTGCTCCAACTCGGCACTTTTCTCAAAGGTTTCCACCTGTGCAGTGCCGGTTTGGGCGGCTCCAGAGCCAGCGGCACTCTGGGCCACGCCGCTCTTCTGCGCGAGCCCATAGGCTGCCGCCCCTGTCAGTCCCACACTGAGGGGATCCATACTCGCGAGCAAAACCTGCGGGTGGTCGGGGGTAGTGCCGGACCGGTCCGTCCGATTGATCGGGTCATTGTTGACATATGCATAGAGATTTCTACCACCGCCGATTCCAATCGGATCGGTCTGCAAGAACCTGCCTAGCTCCGGTGAATAGTACCGCGCGCGTACATAGTACAGCCCGGTCTCCGCGTCGTACCGGTAACCGGCGAAAAGATACCCTGTCCCGCCGCCGCCGGCCGGCACTCCAAACTCGCTGTAGGTGAACGACTCAGCCGCGCCGGAAGTGCCCGGCTGAGTCAAGGCTACCGTGCTGCCAAGTCCGTCGAGATGGTAGTAAGCAACCGCCCCGTTGGAAGCTGTGACCGATGCCACCGCGGAACCCCCCACTCCCCGTACGGTCAGCACCTGCGCTGTACCGGCACCCGTGCCGGAATAGTCAGCGACCTCGTCATCACCCGCCAGAACGAATTGCGTCGTTACCCCGTTGACGGTCTTCTGCCTGCGATGGCTCAAAGGATCGTAGAAATATTGACTGCTTCCCGAAAGCGCGTTTTGCGCTTCAATCAGCCGGTTCTCCACGTCATAGCTAAGAGCATTGACGCCGTCATAGGTTAGATTGTGATTGCCATCATAGGTGAAAGTTGCAGAGTTGACACTGGTATAACCATTGTCCACGTCGGCAGGTGCGTAATTCAGTCCGACGGCAGCCGGAAGGTATTGGAACGAGCTATTATTTACCGCCGTGGTCTGGCGCTGATGGTTCTTGAACCATCCGTACTGAAATGTCACGCTGCTGCCGCCCGTAAAGCTCTCCGTTAATGCCAGCAGATTGTCGCCGGCATCGTACTGGGTGTATGAATCGGTTGTGCCGTCTCCATACGTGATGAGCGTCCGGCGCGACAGCGCGTCCCACTGGTATTTCGCGAGCGGTGTGGAAGAAGATCCATTGGCGTCGATTTCCGTCATGCGGTTCAGCGCATCGTATGCGTAGGTGACGGAATACGAAGCCGGCCCATTGCTGCCGGCGGGCCACTGCAGACGCGTGCGATTCCCCACCGCGTCATATTGCGCCTGCATACTCCGCCCCTCTTGATCCGTGTAACTGATGACGCGGCCTGCCGTGTCGTAGCCGATCTGGTACGGATTAGCGCTGGTAGCGTCCGCGGCTTGGAGCAGGCGGCCGAGATAATCGTAGCCGTATGTCACTTCCCCGGCCGACTCGCCAGCAGGCGTCTTGCTCATCCGGCGATTGAGCGCATCGTAGGTGTAGGTAATCGTTTGTCCGGATCGCGCCGCTTTCTGGAGGACCGCGCCGTCGGGATTATAGGCATACTGTTCCGCCGTGCGATCGGGATAAGTGGTCTGCATCAGCCGATCAAAACCGTCGTAGGTGTAGGTTGTCTGGTTGCTGTTGGCATCGGTGAACGCGATCTCGTTGCTGTTCGGGGAATAGGCGTGCGTTTCCAGCACCGTTCCCGGAGCAGCGGTGGTGTCGCTGACCTGGTAGAGGCGGCTGAGTGAGTCATAGGTGTATGTGCGCTGCCTGTTCTGCGTGGCCGAAACCTGGGCGGTGACGGTTTGCCTCCGGTCGTCCGCGTCGTAAGTCGCCATCACGGTGTTTCCGAGCGGATCGGTAATGGTGGAAAGCTGGTCCTCCAGCGTATAGCTGTAGGAGGTAGTCTCAAATGTGCCGGACGTCAATTCCCGGGCAAGAGTCTGAATCTGTCCATCGGGATAGTAAGTGTACTTGGTCACCACTCCTGCGAGAGCCCGATCCACCTCCACTAATCGCCGCAGGCTGTCATGAGTGTTTGTGGTAGTGTGCCCATTGGCGTCCGTGACAGTGGCGATATTGCCCATGGCGTCATAGGTGAAGCTCGAACTCAGGTTGAGGCGGCCATAATCGACCGTTACATTCGTGAGCTCGTCGCCGAATGTGGGGTCGTAGGCGAAGTGCGTGATTCGGCCTTCCGGGTCGGTAATCGTTTGGCGTAAGCCGATGGCCGTATAAGTGAAAGCCCAGGTAGGCGAACTCGTCGCGGCTCCGGGTTTGGCCACGGCCGGCTGTACCGTCGACGACAAAGTTCCGGTACTCGCACTATAGGAATTGGTGGTTACGTTTCCTTCCGGATCGGTGGCGGTGCTTACCTCCTCGTAATTTGGCAGTGATGCCACTGGAATTCTGTAAGTGAACGTTTGCACTAACGGAGCCAGTGGGGAGCCGGGTTTGGGGTTGTTTGTGATAGTCAGCGGATTAAAGAGTGAGTCATAGGTGTAGACGGTGTTGTTGCCTTCGGGCATGGTGGCAGTCAGCAGGTCCTGTTGCGCGTCGTAGGTATAGATGTTGGTGATGTTGAGATGTGGAGACGGCCCGTAATCCTGAATCCTCAGGGTCATGTTGGTCAGTGGATCGAAGTACCACACCTGGCTGTTGCCTTCGGCGTCGTCGGACTCACTGCGCGTGCCGGCAAAGTAAGTGTGCGTGACATTGCCATTGGCGTCCGCCTGCTGCGTTACCTTCCCCGCGATGTCGTAGGCTGTAGTCACGAAGGCGTTGGCGGGGTGCGATGGGTAGAATATCTGTGTCAGGTGACCGGCGGTGTCGTATTGCCCGCTGGTGTCGTACGAATAAGTCGTGTTTTGCTGAAGGGCGTCGGTGAAAGCTGTAAGAGTATTGTTGGTGTAACTATAGGAAACGGTGCGCGTGCCATCCGTAACGGATGAAAGCAGCCCGCCGCTGTAGCCGAGGGTGAGTTGGTGCCCGGTAGCCCCATTGGATACCGTGGTCAGGACGCCGCCGGCGTAGCCGAATGAGACCGTCGCACCGGCGGCATTCGACCAGGAGGAAATCTGGCCGGAAGCGCCGAAATTCATGGTCTCACCCTCCTTGGTACGCAGTCGGAAGGCCCCGGAGGTTGCGTCCAGAATGGCGGCGCTTCCCGGTTCCGGCGCATACGTGCCATCCGCCAGCCCGGTGAATTCCTGGGTATCCCAGCCTTGATTGAAATACACGACGTTGGTGGTCAACTGATCGGTAAACCACTTGCTGACGATGCTTTCGTACGTAAACTGTTGGAGGTTCGCCTGGCCCTGTAACAGTTGCCCGCTTACCAGGTCGGAGGACACGTAGAGAGCCACAATGGAACCGGCCGCGCTGAGCAGGCTCGAGTGTCCCATGCCTGCGAAGGCGTCGCTGCCGATGGCGGCCGTGATGTTAAAGTTGTGGTTCCATCCATAGCCCAAGGGACCGAGGCTGCCCTGCGCGTTGGAATCGTAGGAGCGCTGGAACGCCAGGCCGTAGGGGAACATTCCCGCGCCGGCCTTGAGGTCCTCAGGCTTATTCACGAACGCCCCCTTTCGGGTATCGATGGGTTCCGCGATGGTAGGCCCGTTCCCCCCGGGTGGACCCCAGATTTGAAGGTACTTCGCGCGGGAGATGGGCCGCAGAGTGCCATCCGCGCCGCGAATCAGAACAGTCGGCGGGCAATTGGTGCCCCCTTGGCCGCCGTTGGTCTTGTGAGGGCCGGCCTTTTCCGACAATCCCCCCTCGATTAGTTCGGCGTAACCATACTCCGTCGACAGAGCTTTTAGTCCGATGCCTTCCCACGCTCCAAAGCTGATTTCCCCGTGCAAGGGAGCGATGACGCGATACCCGTTGTAAACGTAATAGTCGACGTATTGCAGATCGTATGCCTGGTAGTATTGGGCGAGCAACGGCCGGATGGTGTTGGTGTAATAATTCTGGCTCGTCTGGGTGCCGTCGTTGTCGATATCGAAGATGGTGTCGTTATTTTCGAGCGCCAGGTCCAGGATTTTTACCGTGGACGCCGCGGTGAGGGACACGCCGAATTGCGTCTGTTCGAGGATGGAGGATTCGAAAGCGCTGCCAACGTCTGAATTATTCAGATAGGCAGCCTCGGAGTTGGCCCCCTCCTGACCGGTGCCATTGAAGCGCGAGGGTGTACTCACATAGGATAATGGCAGGTCCACGTAGGGACTCGAGATACCGCTCCCGACCTGCTCCCCCGTGATTCCGCCGGCATAGTAGGACATTGTGGTGGTGCCCAGGAGTTGATCGGCGATCTGCTGTTGTGCGGAAACCTCCGCCAGCCATTCATAACCGATCATGGCCAGTCCTTCCCCCAGAGCCGCTTCGGAATTAGCGGCAGCCCCGCTGTTGATCGCCTGGGTCAGCAGATAGCGATGTTTCTCGACCATCCCGCGCCCCGTCTGTCCCCATCCAATCGAAAAGACATACCCGGTGCTTCCGCCGTTCGCATTGGTCCCTGCCTGGATGATCTGATAGGTCTGCGTGCTGCCGGAGGGCAGGAACGGAACCGAAATCTGTTCCCCGACATAAAATGGACTCTCGTTTTGAACCGGGGTGCCCGTCAGTTGCGGCGCCCCGTCCAGATAAAGAACCGGCGCCAGGTTCGAATTGAAAAAGATCGACAGCCGGCGCCCGTAAACGTCGGCCGAATTGAACGTTACGTTGGGCGGATTTTGATTGTCGGGTGACGTCCCGAGGAACGCAACGGTAAATTGGGCGGCATAGTCGGGATCGATCGTGGGTCCCCACAAACTGGGTGAATACGCCTGATTGGGATTCGACGTTTGGCGGATAGTCTGGCCGTTCACCACAGCCGTGGTTACAATCGAGCTGCCACCGATGAAGTCGCTGAGACCGCCGGTGGGAAGATTTTGGCGGACGTAATTGAGGACGTTGGTGGAGTAAGTTGCCAGCTGGTTCCGCAAGGCCGTGCGATTCACGCCTTGAATCGATGTGGGTGTGACCGTTCCGCCGCCGGCAGTCAAAAACGCCGCCTGGCTGTAACCCATGATGGCGGGAAGGTTCGAGACGACTCCGCTTTTCCAGGTTTGCGTTTTAAAAGCCGGGTCGAATACATACGCCGTTCCGTTGATGGATACCTGCACCCACACGTGGCCCATCGCCAGCACGTTTCCCGATCCATCGGTGTCGGCAGGAATTCCGGCGCTCGCCAGCAGCGCGGCGATCGAATTGGGATTGGCGTCAACCCCCAGCCAGTTTTGCGCTTGGGCGCTGCTCAGGTTGAGGGCGCCGAAAAGGAATCCAGGGTTGGAAATGGCCGGGTTCGAAAGAGCGGCCTGGGTCAGCAGAGCAACCATCAGTGCCGACTGGTCAAAGGAGTCGCCATTGCCATCCAGAAGAGTACCGAGGGGACCTTTGAGGTATCCCCACATGGGCGTGAATTGGATATTGTCGTGGACAAATTGATAGATCAGGTCGGGATCGTTCTTGAGCGATTGCGCCAGTTCGACAATCTCGACCGGGGTGGCCGGGGCGGCACTGGTAGCGGGGTAGGGACGCTTTGCGGCCGCGCTTTTGGTGGCCAGGCGGGCCTCTTCAAATGGCCGGGGGCGCGCCGCAAAATAAGTGCGGCTGGAAGGCGGCCTGAGCCTTGGGGCGAACTGGGCCCGCGCCGGTGTGACAACAAGGATCGGAAGAACGGCAAAAATCCATTTTGAGCGAAGGAATGACATGGCTCCCCCTGGCATTGACCTGTGCTACTGCGCTATCACGGCGGTACGGTTGCCGGCCGCGTCGTAGCTATATGTGACGATTGTTAAGCTCCCGCTTGCATTGACGTATGTCGCGGTTGCGACCCTACCCTGGCTGTCGTAGGTGTAGGACACCGATACCGGCGGTGTGACCGTGAAGGCATCCGCTAGCGTCAGCGAATCGACGGTGAGAGTCCGGGCGCCGGTGGTGGCTCCCGAGTCAATGGCGAGGCTGGCTGTGAGGACCGTAGGGCTGCTGGCGGCAACGTTGCTTACCGTGATCCCGGCGCCCAGGCTGATCGAACTGCCGCTGGTAAAGTTGGTGAGCCGGCCGTTGATCGTGACGCCGACGCCTGACGCCCCCTGTTGAGCGGCGTTCGGCACGATGGAAACGATGCCCGGGTCAGCGGCGCAACCGCCGCCGAGGACGGCATTGATCACAAAGTAAACATCCACTACGTTGATCACGCCGTCTGAGTTCAGGTCGTTCGCCGGCCGTTCTGTTCCAAGGGCCTCGTTAATTACCTGCTGGACATCGGCGATTTTCGTCGAGCCGAGGTCCAGGACGTCGCAGTGTGATGTGGCATAACCGCAGGCTGTAACCAGCCCCAGGACACAAAAGATCCGCACCAAGCGGGACATGTTTCGATCAGGCTCCTACCCACTCCGCGTAAACCGTGACAAAAAGCGTTAACATTTTTGTACATTTCGCCAAAATCGAACGATTTCGTGAGAATCGGTACAGGTCCCGGGCGCGACCCCAAAATGAGCTGGACCCGTCTCACCGCGGGAGCGGTGATGACCAGGGCGTGCCTCAAGGCGCGCCGGCGTCAGCCAAACCAGGCGGCGAACAGGTAATTCGAGCCCATTTTCGCGCTCTAGCGGCCGGTCTGGGACCGGTGCGACGATTGGCCTCCGACGCAATGGCGGGGTGGACGCTCAACCACATCCTGGGCTCAGCTCTTTCGCACGATCAAATCTTCAACGCCCAGCCATGCCAAAGCGGCCTCGAGAGAATAAAATACCTGGGTCTTCGATTTGGACCCGTGGTAGGCCTCCATCATGCGCCCCATTCCGAAGACGGAAGCATCCGTAGCCACAAAAGCGCGGCGGGATGTATTGGCCACGACTTGGCGGGAGGCTATGATCCTGGCCTCCTCCGCAGTTAAATCAAGTGTGTCTGCCTGCGTCGCGTCCAGCAACTGGTTGAAGGTCTCATCGAAATCCGGGTCGTTAAGCAGACGGTCCTGGTGGTCCCTGGCCTCGGCGAAAGTCACACGCCCTTTTCCCCACGTGACGATCAGTCTTCTTTTCTTGTCGATCTTGTAAGAGACGGGCATGTTCCCAGCAACCCGAATTGAGATTCATAATTTCTATCAAAGCCCGGCAGCGGACTCAAGGGGGGCCCGGGCCGCAAGGCGACGGTTAAGCGCTGGGAACCGCGCAACGTTCCACTATATCCCTGCCGGGGGCGTTCGGCGATGCGTGAGATTGCGCGAGAATCTGACCAATTGGTCCCAGAGCCCGAATGCTTTCAGGACCCAAACGCAGCACGCGATCACCACCACGATGTTTAGAAGCCCCTTAATGCTCCCGGCCATAGGCACATAGGTATTCACGAGCCATAGCAGTATCCCCACTACGATCAACCCCAATATAACGTCCAGAATATTTCTATAGCCGGCCGGGAAGGGTTTGTAGGTTCTGCTGAACCATGCAATTCCGAACACAATCACCAGTGCAACTAAAATGTAGATGAAAGGCATAAGCCTACCCGGATTTAGGTGTCGCAATCCGCGAGCCAACGTCGTGAACCATACCGAACATGGTTCGATGCCTTCCGTTAAAAAAAAACGGGATGCGCTGCAATTTCGATGCTCCGCGGTGAAACCCAAGTTGCCTCGCCCCGCAAAGGTCCGCACCCTTGGCATTGGAGTTCTGGGCTCATCAAGGACGCCGTTTGCCGACTCGCCGTGCTCACGTTACTAAATCGCCGGATAAGTTGTGGGTCGCCTGGGGCTTCTGACACCCCGTACCCCTTACCGTACGCCTGGGCCTGTCGTCCAGCCGCGATTCACCGCATAGTGTGCTCTAACGCGGTTCCCGATCGCGTGACAGACAGGAGTACAAGGATGAACCGGATGTGGCAGTTCTGCAAAGACGAAAACGGGCAGGATTTGATCGAATACACTCTGCTCATGGCATTTGTAGCAATCGCGTCGGCGGCACTATTTCTGGGAGCCGGCGGCAGCATCTCAGGCATTTGGACCACCACCAACAATCAATTGGCTCAAGCAAACTCCAGCGCCAGTTAGAAGACCGTCGAGCGGCGGCCTGGCGGGCACGTTTGCGAGGTATAGCCGCCGGTCGCCAGCCGCAGCTCCGGCTGTCCATCGCCGAAACCGCCGGCGCGGACGGGGTCTGACGCCCGGGACACCGCGCATCACAGAACGGCTTCCCGGGCCGCCTGTGCGGTCTGGAAGTCCACCGGCTCGGTGGCGGCAACGCCCGGGATTTACTTCACCACGAAGTTCACCAGCTTATCGGGCACGACGATCGTCTTCACCAGGTGCTTGCCGTCCAGTATCGCCTTTACTTTTTCATCGCTCCGCGCGCGCGCCTCCAGTTCTTCTTTCGGCGCTCCGAATGCAGCGTAAATACGGCCCCGCAGCTTGCCGTTCACTTGCACCACGATTTCCGCCTCGTCCTCTTTGGCGAGTTCGGGATCGAATGAAGGCCACGCCTGGCGGAACACGGGACCTTCCCTTCCCATCTCCTCCCAAATCTCCTGCGAGAGGTACGGCGCGAACGGCGCCAGCACCAACGCCAGCTTTTCCAGGATTTCCGGCATCGCCGCCGCCGAAATGCCCGCCTCCTCGGCGTACAGCACGTTTACCAGCTCCATGATCGACGCGATGCAGGTATTGAAGTGCCACCGCGTCTCGAAATCTTCTGTGATCTTCTTGACCGTCTGGTGTAGTTTGCGGAGAACTTTGCGGTCCGCTTCTCCCGATCCGCCCGGACTCGCCCAATTGCGCGTAGCGAACCGGTACACGCGGCCGAGGAACCTGTAAATTCCCTCCGCGCCTTCGCGGCGCCAGTCCACTTCCTTCTCCGGCGGAGCGGCGAACAGCACGAACAGGCGCGCCGTGTCGGTACCCAGCTCATCGGCCAGGGAATCGGCGCCCACCACATTGCCCACCGATTTCGACATCTTCTGCCCTTCGGAAATTACCATCCCCTGCGTGAACATCCGCCGCACCGGCTCGTCGTTCCTGATCAGACCGATATCGCGCATCATCTTGGTGAAAAAACGCGAATAGATCAGGTGCAGAATGGCATGCTCCACTCCGCCGATGTATTGATCGATCTCGAACCAGTAGGCGACCTTCGCCGGGTCGTACGGCATCCTGTCATTGTGCGGATCGCAATAACGGTAGAAATACCAGGAGCTGTCGATGAATGTGTCCATCGTGTCCGTTTCGCGCCGCGCCGCCCCGCCGCACTTCGGGCAGTTTACGTTCACGAATTCCGGCAGGTTCTCCAGCGGAGAGCGTCCTTCGCCGGTGATCTCGATGCGGTCCGGCAGAATCACCGGAAGCTGATCTTCCGGCACTGGAACCACCCCGCACTTCGGACAGTGGATCACCGGGATTGGCGTGCCCCAATAGCGCTGCCGCGAGATTCCCCAATCCTTGATCCGGAACGTGGTGGCCGGTTCGCCGAATCCGTGCTCTTTGGCATAGGCCGCCATCTGCCGGCGCGCTTCTTCGCTCGTCAGACCCGACCACTGCCCGGTGTTCTCCACGATTCCGTACTCGGTGAACGCCTCCTTCATGCCGGGCTCGACCGCCAGCGCGCCATCCACCGGCCGGATCACCGGCCGCAACGTGATTCCGTATTTGCGGCAGAATTCGAAATCGCGCTCGTCGTGCGCCGGCACCGCCATGATCGCGCCCGTCCCGTAGCCCATGAGCACGAAGTTGGCGATCCAGATGGGAACCCGCTCGCCGCTGAATGGATTCACCGCATAGTGGCCGCTGAAAAATCCTTCCTTCTCGATATCGCCGGGATCGCGATTCGCCCTCGCGTCTACCATCGCCTTGGCGCGCGCTTTGCCCCCGGCATCGAGCAACTGTTCGTTCAGCGGATGCTCTGGCGCCAGGATGACGCACGTAGCGCCGTAAATGGTATCGACACGCGTCGTAAAAACACGAACCCTTTTGCCTGTATCGGCCAATGAAAAATCGATCTCCGCGCCTTCGGAACGGCCGATCCAGTTGCGCTGCATGGTGAGCACGCGCTCCGGCCATCCTTCTTCCAGCTGTGCCATGGCGCTCAGCAATTCGTCGGCGTACCGGGTGATTTTGAGGAACCACTGCTCCAGCGCGCGCTGCTCCACCGGCGTACCTTCATGCCGCCAGCAGCAGCCTTCTACTACCTGCTCGTTGGCCAGTACGGTGGCGCACTTCGGGCACCAGTTCACCAGGGCGTGCTTGCGATAGGCCAGCCCGCGCTTCAACATTTCCAAAAAGAACCACTGGTTCCAACGGTAGTATTCCGGCTCGCAGGTCGAAACTTCGCGATCCCAGTCGTAGCTGAATCCGAAGCGCCGATGCGTCTTTTTCATCGCCGCAATGTTGCGCAGCGTCCATTCGCGCGGCGGTACCTGATTGGCAATCGCGGCATTCTCCGCCGGCAGTCCGAACGCGTCCCAGCCCATGGGGTGAAGCACGTTGAATCCGCGCATCCACTTGTAGCGCGCCAGCGCATCGCCGATCGAGTAGTTCCGAATGTGGCCGATATGCAGCGTTCCGCTCGGGTAGGGAAGCATCTCGAGGACGTAGAACTTCGGCTTGGAGGAATTCTCCTCCGCTTTATAGAAGTCGGCATGTTCCCAGCGGGTGTGCCACTTCAGCTCGATCTGGTTATGGTCGTAGGGCTTTTCCGGCATAAGGCAATTGGAATTTGGGGCTGAGATTCCATGTTAGCAAGCCCGTGCGCCGGGCAATCCGCTGGCCACAGGCGTTCAGCCGGCGCAAAGTCCGGCTTACCGCGCGCCGTACTTCTTCTCGTACTTATTGCGCTGATTGTAAATCTCGAACGCCCCGTCCTTTTCCACCGTCACCTTGAGCCACTGCCCCTGGCAGATTTCGTCGATGTTGGAGAGGAATGGGTCGGCTGAGTTGTGATCCTGGCCGGCCGGCACCGAGTAGTGCAGTTGCCAGATGTCTTCCATGCCCGGACTGTCGTGCAGGGTTTGCCAGACGTCCGGCGAGCCGCCTTTGTGCGCCCCGTTATTCTCGATCGCCACCCGCGCGTGGATCGCGTGAATCAGCGCCGCGGAATTCGATTGATCTAGGCCATGGTGCGACACCATGAACAGGTCCGCCGTTCCCAGTTTATTGGCGGGACACACCAGGCCGAACTCCTTGTCCTTGGTGAGATCGGCCAGGTCGACCGCGCGAAAATTGCCGTACGTCACCACCATCCCGATGGCGTGCGCGCTTTCGCTATGATCGGGCGCCGGCGGTTGAAGGCCGTTGCAGTCCGGGTTTGGCTGTCCCGCTCCCGGAAGCGGCGATGAGATCAACGCGCCGTCCGAAGAGACGATCTCCACGTCGAGCCCCTTGACCGGCAGCTTGTCGCCGGGCTTGACCACGAGGTGTTCGCCTTTGTCGCGGAATCGCTTGTACTCGCCAAACAACACCTCGGCTGGCTGCCCCGTCTCGCTGTTCGGCCCGTGATCGACAAATGTCCGGATCTTCATTTTCTCGGCCAATTGCGGCACGCCGCCGGCGTGGTCCGAGTGGTAATGGGTAATCACCAGGTAATCGATCTTCCTCACGCCGGCAGCCTTGGCCGCGGAGGCGATGCGCTCGGCATCGCGATGGTTATTCCCGGGCCATCCGGCATCCACCAGCATCGATTCGCCGGAAGGCGAAACCCACAGGGTGGCCTTGCCCCCTTCCACGTCGATGCAGTAGATTTCCAGTTTGCTGCTGGCTGTCAGCGCCGCCGCAACCAATCCGGCCAGCGCGGCGAGGCGTAGCATCCTCATGGCCAGCATGGTAGCATGAGCCGGAAATGCTTGCCGGAACAGACCGCCGTCGCATAACGTAGAGACAGATAGATGCCATTTTGCAGCCAATGCGGAAGCCAGGTGGACGCGGCCCAGGCCTTCTGCCGCCAATGTGGAGCCCGGCAGCCTGTTGAGCCGGCGCCGGGACCTGGGATGCCGCCTCCACCTCCACCTCCACCCCCGCCGGCTTTCGGCCCGCCGAATCCCCCCGATCCGCTTGCCAGCATCTCGCCGCGCACCGCCTCGATCCTCTGCTACGTGCCCGGCATTGGCTGGATAGCCGCTATCGTCGTGCTCGCCTCGCAGCGCTTCCGCAACATGGCGCCGGTCCGATTCCACGCCTTCCAGGGCTTGTACCTTTTCGTGGCCTATCTGATGAACGACCAGGTCTTGAAATGGGCATTGGACCCGTTCTCTCACTTCCACCATCTACACGACCTGGTAAGCGCGATCCTGGTGATTATGTCCATCTTCATGATGGTGAAAGCTTCGCACGACGAGATGTACTCCCTGCCATTGTTCGGCGATCTGGCCCACCGGTCGATGTCGGAGAACTGAGAGCCCTTAGGCGGGTTTGCCGGCGTACGTGAGTTTTGGGGTGGCGGGTCCGTTTGCGCAAAATCGGTCGGCCGCGGCGGGTTCCACTTCTTGGGAATATGAGGATTTACTCAACACAACGTGATACTACCAACCCGGCCGAGGTAGTGTCCCAAGGTGGTGTTGGTAATCTCTGGAATCCGCCAAGGGCGCCGGGACCGCCGCCGGAAGATCCTTGGTTGGGCGGGCCAGGGAGAGGCGGATCGAAGTACGGTCGGCGCGATAACGATCCGTAGGGGAGGGAGGGGCTAGTGTCTGAAATGTGCGTTGAATGGGAGAATCGTCGGTAGTCCGACATTTGTGTGTGGGCGGAATTATCGAGAGTTGAGGCCGTGTGATTGCAGCCAGTCCCAGGCGTCTTTAGGCTGCCAACC
>Ga0335073_10002627_pt1 | contig 24682 bp, 20 predicted proteins | sample Lox_Sample_22_FD_207093 | JGI IMG/M metagenome (GOLD analysis project Ga0335073, IMG submission 207093) | Soil microbial communities from Loxahatchee National Wildlife Refuge, Florida, United States - Lox_Sample_2.2 | ecosystem: Environmental > Terrestrial > Soil > Wetlands | place: USA... | reverse complement strand
CATCGCGATGGACCGTTCCTGCGGTACGCGATGCGTCCGCCGACAATGGTGGCCATAGGCGCGCCGGTGAATTCGGCGCCATCGAACGGGCTGTTGCGCGATTTGCTGGGAGATTCGGAGACGCGATAGGTCCACTTATGTTCGGTCGAAAAAATGGTGACGTCGGCAGGCTCGCCGGAGGCGACTTTTCTTTCGATGCCGAGTACACGCGCAGGGCCGGTGGTGAAAAGCTCGACAAGGCGCATGAGCGAGATTTTATTTTTCTGGACAAGCTCGCGAAGGGCGAGTGCGAGAGCCGTCTCAAAGCCGAGGATGCCGAAAGGCGCGCGGTCAAATTCGACTTCTTTGCTGGCGGGATGATGCGGAGCGTGATCGGTGGCGATGGCGTCAATGCTGCCGTCGGCGAGGCCGGAGATCAGGGTTTCACGGTCTTCGCGCGAAGCGAGCGGCGGATTCATTTTGAAATTCGTGTCGTAGCGCACGTCTTCGTCGAACAGCGTGAAATGGTGCGGCGTGACTTCGCTGGTGACGCGGAGGCTCTGTTTTTTTGCCTGGCGAACGTATTCAAGCGAACGAGCGGTAGACATGTGCGCGATGTGAAGGCGCGCGCCGGTGAGGCCGGCGAGCTCCGCATCGCGACCGACGCAGATGGATTCCGACTGCGAAGGAATGCCTTTCAGGCCGAGGCGGAGCGAGTGCGGCCCTTCGCGCATCACGCCGCCAGCGGCGAGCGAAGGATCTTCGGCGTGCTCAATGACCGGCAAGCCGAGAGGATCGCAATATTCCATCGCCTGGCGCATCAAGCGGGCTGTCGAGACGGGCTTGCCATCGTCGCTGACAGCGACGATGCCTGCGTCTTTCATCGCGGCGATTTCGGCGAGAGCTTCGCCTTTGCTGCCCTGCGAAACAGCGCCGATGGGCCAGACGCGCACGGCGCCGACGGTGGCGGCGCGCTCGACAATGCCGCGAGTCACGGAAGCACGGTCGTTCACCGGCTGCGTGTTGGGCATACAGCAGACGGCGGTGAAGCCGCCTTGCGCAGCGGAACAAGTGCCGGTCTCGATGGTCTCGGAAAGCTCCTGGCCGGGCTCGCGAAGATGGCAATGCAGGTCGATGAAACCTGGCGCAACGATGAGGCCGGTGGCGTTGAAAATTTCCGCGCCGCCCGGAGCCTGCAGGTTCGCGCCGACTCGCGCAATGCGGCCGCTATCGAGAAGAACGTCGAGCGAAGCGTCGGTGCGGGACGCAGGGTCGAGCACTCGTCCGTTGCGAATCAGGAGCATTCGTTCATCCCTTTGCAGGGTGGGGAGCGTCAGGAGGCGCGCCGCCCACCAGATGGTAAAGAAGCGCCATGCGAATGGCGAGACCGTTTGTGACCTGCTCGAGGACGGCGGATTGAGCGCCGTCGGCAACCGCAGGATCGATTTCGAGGCCGCGAATCATCGGGCCGGGATGCAGGACAAGAGCGTCGGGCTTGGCAAGGCGCAAGCGCGCGGGCGTGAGCTGATAGCAGAGAATGTATTCCTCGGGAGCGAGAGAAGGCTCGTGAATGCGCTCGGTCTGGACGCGGAGAACGAGAACGACGTCGGCGCCGGAGAGGGCGTCTTCGACGCTAAAGGAGCGGCGGACGTTGGGAGCCAGGGATTCGAGTTCGCGGGGAATCCACATGGCCGGGCCGCAGAGGGTGATGCGGGTGCCGAATTTAGAGAGCAATTGGATATTGGAGCGGGCGACGCGGCTGTGGAGGATATCGCCGAGAATTGTAATGTTCAGCCCTTCGAGAGAGCCCTTGCGGTCGCGAATCGTGAGCGCGTCGAGCAATGCCTGCGTGGGATGCTCGTGCGTGCCGTCGCCGGCGTTCAAAACGGGGATTTCGAGACGCTGCGAGACGAACTCGGGCGCACCGGAAGAGCTGTGGCGGATGACGATGGCGTCGGGGCGCATGGCATCGAGGGTGCGGACAGTGTCGAGGAGCGATTCGCCTTTTTTCAGGCTGGAGGCTTCGGCCTGGAGGTTCATCGTGTCGGCGCCGAGGCGCGAAGCAGCGGTGGTGAAGCTGATGCGCGTGCGGGTGGAGGATTCGAAGAAAGCGATGGCGACGGTCTTGCCGCGCAGCGTGGCGAGCTTTTTGAGAGGATTGCGCTGAAGTTCCTGGAATGGCTTGGCCTGATCGAGAATAAAAGTGATTTGCTCGCGGGTGAGGGTTTCGATTCCGAGCAGGTGTTGCAATCCGAGCAGCACTGTATCCCTTTAGAAGAATTCCTCCGGAGCGAAGATCCGGCTTTTAGGGTACCCGGTCGACCAAGACGACACGCTCTTCGGGGTCGATCTCGTTCAGGCGGACCTCAACGATTTCCGTGTCGCTGGTTTGGACGCCGCGGCCGATGAAGCTGGCTTCGATGGGCAGCTCGCGATGGCCACGGTCGATCAGGACGCAGAGTCGGACGCGGCGCGGACGGCCAAGGTCGAACAGGCCATTCATGGCGGCGCGGACCGTGCGGCCGGTGTAGAGCACGTCGTCAATGAGCACAAGGTCGCGGCCATCGACATCGAAGGGAATTTCCGTGGACTGGACGACGGGCTGCGGAGCGACGGTGGAGAGATCGTCGCGATACAGGGTGATGTCCAGAACACCGACCGGAATCTCGATGCCGGAGAAGGTGTGAATGATCTTCGCGAGGCGCTGGCTGAGCGGCACGCCGCGGCGACGCACACCGATGAGCGCGAGATCCTTTGTGCCGCCGCTTTTTTCGACGATTTCATGAGCGAGACGCTGAAGGGTACGGCCGATTTCTTCCGCGGAGAGGAGTTGTCTTTTCTCGACGACCTTCATGAGCGCCACATCGTAACATAGACCGCGCGGAGTCCGCAGCGTGGATTGCGCGAGGAGCAGGCAGCGCGAGGGCGCCCAAGGGGCTCAGAGGCGAGGCTGGAGAAAGAGCCGAAGTGGGGCGCTCCGCTTGACCCCCGTGATAGAATTTCGACCGTGAGTTCCGGAGCAGCGGCCCTCCATCTTGACCGGCCCGCGGAAGTTGACCTCCACGTCAGCGTCGGTTCCCTTTCCCTTCAAAACCCGATTATTGCCGCCAGCGGGACGTTTGGCTATGGGCTGGAGTTTGCCGAATTGGTAGATCTCAACCGCCTGGGTGGAATTGTGGTCAAGGGGCTCTCCAGGGAGCCCATGGCAGGGGCGCCCTCTCCCCGGATGACGGAAACGTCGAGCGGGATGATCAACGCCATTGGGCTGCAGAACGTGGGCGCGCGGGCGTTCGTGGCGGAGAAGTTGCCGGCTCTGCGGCGGTTTAAGACGGCGATTATAGCCAACGTCTTCGGGCGTAGCATCACGGATTATGTTGAGGTGACGAGGGTGCTGGAGGGCGCCGAGGGGCTGGCGGCGCTCGAACTCAACATATCCTGTCCGAACGTCGAAAAGGGGGGCGTGGAATATAGTACCGACCCCTCACTTACGGCAGCGGTGGTGGGGGCAGTCAGAAAGGCGTGCAAGCGCCCGCTCTGGGTAAAGCTCTCACCGAATGTTAACACCATTGGACTTATAGCAAGCGCGGCGGCGAGCGAGGGTGCAGACGCGCTGGTCGTCGCGAACACCTACCCCGCGCTGTGTATCGACAGCCACAATCGGAGGTCCCGGCTTGGTAGTACGACGGGAGGGTTGTCGGGCGCAGCGATCAAACCTATAACCATGAGGCTGGTGTATGAGACCAGCCGGGCCGTTGGAATTCCAGTGGTTGGGCTCGGCGGGATCGAAGCACCTGCGGATGTGGCGGAATACCTCCTAGCAGGGGCATCTGCCGTGGAGGTCGGAACAGCCCATTTTGCCGACCCACGGGCCTCGGAACGCCTGGTGGAGGGTGTGGAAAAATGGTGCAAAACTGAAAAGGTGTTTGAAATCAGCAAATTACGAGGAGCTCTGCAGACGTAAAACCGTTGATTCATGGGGCTCCGGAGAGGTAAAATATGCTGATTCAAATGAGGTTAGGTGAAAATGAAAGTTAGATCACACGTTGCTTTTGCTTCTGTGTTTTTAGGACTGGGTATGCTTGTCTTTACACCGATGGCCAACCCAACCGCCACGGTAAAGATAAGCGACCCTCCCCAAACATCAGCAGCGCAGTCCCCGATGTACTCCCCCTCCCCAGCCAAGGAATCATCCAACCAGCGAAAGCCGCTGGCGGTATGGGACTGCATTTCCAGCTGGTACGGGGACGACTTTGAAGGGCAGCCGACCGCAACCGGAGAAATTTATGATATGAACGGGTTGACGGCGGCTCACCCGACGCTTCCGCTGGGGTCGATCGTCCGAGTGACGAATACCCGGAACCACCGGAGTACCGTGGTCCGGATCAACGACCGAGGGCCGTACGTGGAAGGGCGCGAGCTGGACGTCAGCTACGAGGTAGCGCGACGGCTCGGATTCGAGCAGCGCGGCACCGCCAAGGTGCGCATGGAACTGCTGGAGGTGCCTTCACGTCACGCCCCAACACGCCAGAACTAGTTGTCGCCCTGGATGTCGATTCCCTACGCCCGGCTGTCGCCTTGGCGCGAAAGCTCAAGGGGGCGGCCGGGATGATGAAGGTAGGAAGCCAGCTCTTTACGGCCGAAGGGCCACAGGCAGTGGAACGGCTGGCCGCCCTCGGACATTCTATTTTTCTCGACCTCAAATACCACGACATCCCAAACACGGCGGCGAGTGCGGTGCGCGCGGCGATGGAGTTGCCCAAGCTGCGCCTGATGACGATACACACGTCGGGCGGACTGGCAATGATGCGCGCGGCGCGGGAAGCCGCCGGGACGAAGAGAAACCGGCCGAGGTTGCTGGGCGTGACGATTCTTACCAGCCTAGACGCAGAAGAAATGAGTCGCGTAGGGTACGAGGGCTCACCCGCGATACGCGCGGTGGAACTGGCAAAGCTTGCGAAGCAAGCGGGACTCGACGGGGCTGTGGCCTCGATTCACGAAGTGCACGCGATACGCGAAGCGTGCGGCCCGGAGTTCATTATTTTGGTGGGAGGAGTGCGTCCGGCGTCTGCCGCCGTGAACGATCAATCGCGGATCGGGACGCCGGCGGAGGCCGTCGAAGCGGGAGCGGATTATCTGGTGGTGGGGCGGCCGATCACGGCGGCGGCGGATCCGCGCAGCGCGGCACTGGCGATTACGAAAGAGATTCGCCGGGCGGTTGCGAAGCGCATGTCCTAACGCAGTCGGGCAGAGCGGCAATTGGCAATCCGAATTGATGAATTGAAGCGGGGGATGACAGCGGTTAACGGTTTCGAATTCCTTTCGACAGGCAAGTGGACCGAATAACGCCTGACCGCTATAATGAATTGATTCAAGCAACTTGGGCGGGGGAAGAGCATCTAAGCGCAAAGAGCCCGAACTACGATGCAATTTTGTCAGGAGCAATCATTCGAATGAAGACAGCCACGTCCCGAGCGACCAAGGTGATTGAAAAGCCTGCCGCCGCGAAAAGCGGCATGGTGCGAATGACGCTGGACACGCTTCGTTACCGCACGCGCGAACGCCTGGAACTAATCAACATCACCAAGGATTTAAACGAGGTGGTCCGGAAGCATGGAATGAAGGCGGGAATGCTGCTGGTGCAGTCGCTACATACGACGACGGCGGTTTTCATCAACGAGTTTCAGCAGGCGCTGCTCGACGATATCAAGACATTTCTCGAGCGGCTGGTGGGGCGAATCGAATACTGGCGGCACAACGATCCGAAACTTTCCGAGTGCAACCGGCAGAACGCGGATTCGCACCTTCGGGCGATGCTGCTGGGGCACACGCTTTCCGTGCCGGTCCGCGACGGCGAGATCGCGCTGGGATACTGGCAGTCGATCATTCTGGCGGAGCTGGACGGGCCGCGGGACCGTTCCTTGCACGTGCAGGTGTTGGGCACGCAAGACGAAGCGGAAGACTGACGCGGCAAAAATCACCCCTCGCCGGCTGAAGGCCGCCGCTACATCGAAATCCTGTCGAACTAATCTCTTCGAGGCGTCCGCCGTTCCGGCGCCGAGATTCCTCGTCGTCGCGAAGACGAGGGATGTCAACAGAGCCAACCTATTCCAACGATTCAATTGAACCTCGGCGTGCTTGCGCCGAACTCTGCAAACCTGCCCACAATCGGCCTCTTTTGGGGGGTGACGGCCGCTAGAGATTCAGGGTGAGAGACGTTTCGGGGACGAAACCGTCGGTGCGGGGCGCGGAGCGGGCCGTGGCCGGAATGGGATTCTTCATGCGGTCGACGGGATTGTAGAGAGTGTCGCGCTCGACCGGGATGCGTCCGGCAGCACGAATCAGGCGCTCGAGTTCAGAGCGCGTCATGTGCTCGGGCGTGGTGGCGCCCGCGTCGTGATAGATTTTCTCTTCGACGACAGTGCCGTCGAGGTCGTTGGCGCCAAAGCGAAGCGCGACCTGCGCAATGCGCGGCGTAAGCATGACCCAGTACGCCTTGATGTGATCGAAATTATCGAGCAGCAAGCGCGCAACGGCCATCGTGCGGAGATCGTCGAAACCCGTCGGATTCGGGATGTGCGAAAGGCCCGTATTGGCGGGGTGAAACGCGAGCGGAATGAAGGTGACGAATCCGCGCGTTTTGTCCTGCGTTTCGCGCAACTGGATGAGATGATCGACGCGCTCTTCGGGGGTTTCGACGTGGCCGTAGAGCATCGTTGCGTTGGAGCGCAGGCCGATTTCATGCGCGGTACGGGCGATTTGCAGCCACATCTGGCCGCTGACTTTGTGGTCGCAAATAATCTTGCGCACGCGCGGATGAAAAATCTCGGCGCCGCCGCCGGGAAGCGAATCGACGCCAGCGCCTTTCATCGCAAGCAGCGTATCGCGAATCGAAAGCTTGGAAATGCGCGCGTAGTAGCCCACCTCCACCATCGTGAAAGCCTTCAGATGGACTTGTGGAAAGCGCTGCTTCAAACCGCGAATCAGATCGAGGTAATACTCGAACGGCAAATCGGGGTGCAGGCCGCCGACAATGTGAAATTCCGTGGCGCCTTCGGCAACGCCATCGGCGGCGCGCTGCCAGATTTCATCGAGAGCGAAGGTGTACGCGCCGGGAGCGTCCGGAGAACGGCCGAAAGCGCAGAGCTTGCAATGCGCGATGCAGACGTTCGTGGGATTGATATGGCGATTGACGTTGAAATAGGTGACATCGCCGTGGCGCTTTTCGCGAACGAAGTTGGCAAGCCAGCCGACGGCCAGCAAATCGTTGGATTGGAAGAGCTCGAGACCATCTTCAGCCGTCAGGCGTTCTCCGGCCTTGACCTTAGCGGCGACGCCTTCGAGCCGTCTATCCGTGATTTGCAAATCTCTTGCCATGCGTTTCGCTGTCCCGCAATCAGGGGTGAGAAACCAACGAAGCCACGCCCCAAAAAATCAAAAACAATACACTAATATATCCGTTCACGGTAAAAAACGCAGCATTCATCTTGCTCAGGTCGTCAGGACGGACCAGAGAATGTTCGTAGGCGATGAGTGCAGCGACAACGCCGAGACCAATCCAAGCGGGCCAGGCGAGGTGAAAGGCAAGCGTGAGCCAGGCGAGAAGAATCAGCATGGCAACGTGCATAATGCGCGCGATGAGGAGTGCGCGGGCGATGCCGACTTGCTTGGGGATCGAGTAAAGCCCGGCCCTGCGGTCGAACTCAACATCCTGACAAGCGTAGAGGACGTCGAATCCCGCCACCCACAGCGTTACGGCGCCGCAAAGAATCAGAATGTGCAGATCGAGGGATCCGCGAATGGCAATCCAGGCAGCGGCAGGGGAGATGCCGAGGCAGAGGCCGAGAACGAGATGCGAAACAGAGGTGAAGCGCTTGGTGTAGGAATAAAGAAACAGTAGAGCCAGAGCGATGGGGGAGAGTTCGAACGCGAGGTGGTTCAATTCCCAGGCGGCGAAGACGAGAATGGCGGAAGCGAGCACCGTGAATGCGGCGGCGAAGGCCATGCTGAGCTGCCCGGTGGGCAGGGCGCGATTGGCGGTTCGAGGATTGCGGCGGTCGAAATCGACATCGGCGATGCGGTTCATGGTCATGGCGGCGGAGCGAGCGCCGACCATGGCGACAATGATCCACAAGAGCTGCCACCCGGTGGGGAGCACGCCCGCGACATGGGCGGCCAGAATTGCGCCGACCAGCGCGAAGGGCAAAGCGAATACGGAGTGCTCGAACTTGATCATTTCGAGAACAACGCGAATGCGGCTTTTGGTCATCGGTTTTTCGAGTGTCTCGGCATGGTTTTCTGCTACGACTTTGCGCCCTTCCAGCGGTATTGAGAATCCTGCGGCAAATCGAGTTGCGCCAACACGCGGCATGCGAACTGCAGGGAAAGATCTTCGATCTTTTCCGGACCAAAGTAAAATGCGGGCATGGCGGGCATGACGACGGCGCCCGCGTCGTTGGCGCGAAGCATATTTTCCAGATGAATGCGGTTGAGAGGCGTCTCGCGGAGACAAAGAATTAGTCGCCTGCGCTCCTTGAGGCAAACATCCGCAGCGCGGGTCAACAGATCGTTCGCGATGCCGGCGGCGATCGATCCGAGCGCGCCAGCCGAACAGGGAATGACGGCCATGCCGTCGACAAGGGCGCTCCCGGAGGCAATGCTCGCGCCGACGTCTTTGTTTGGAAGGTATTCGATTTTGCGGGTGTCCTTTCCCGTGATAAGAGAAGCGAGTTTCTTCAGGTCTGATGGGACAATGCCGAGCTCGGTGGCGAGCAGGCGCTGGCCGGCTTCGGTAACGACTAGGTGGACGCGGGAAACGCGCGGGTCTGCGTCGAGAATGCGGAGCAGCGAGCGGGCATAAATCGCGCCGCTGGCGCCGGTGATTCCCACGGTGATGGACTTCCCTTCCGGTTTCGTTTCCGCCATTTTTCGAGAGCAACCCGCTCGCAAAACACTTTCATTCAGCGTATGCACATCGCTGCGGATTTGCAAGCAAGCCGGCGAGAGCGGTCTTTGCTCCAAAGGGTGCTCACGAAAACCGGCGGGTAAAGTCTACGAGCGCCCAGGGTGTGATTGCGCCGCAAAGAAAGTTGGGCGAGAATCCCGTGTGTCATTTGGGAGATAACTGCATGAGACATCGAAGAATCTTTCCAGCGGCGCTGGCGCTGCTGATGATCCTGTCGCTGACTACAGCGGCTCTGCCAGCCGACGTGCCGGACGTGAAGGTCCCGAACCTCACGCTGCAGCAGACAACACTGTCGAACGGCCTGCACGTGATCCTCGTTCCCGACCATTCCGCACCCGTATATGCGATCTGCATTACCTATAACGTGGGCAGCCGGAACGAGCATCCGGGGCGGACGGGATTTGCGCACCTGTTCGAGCACATGATGTTCCAGGGATCGGAAAACGTCGGGAAGGGCGAACACTTTATTCTTATTTTCAATAATGGCGGCGGAATGAACGGCACGACGAACTCGGACCGGACGAATTACTTCGAGGAGCTCCCCAAGAATCAGCTCGATCTGGGGCTTTTCCTGGAAGCGGACCGGATGAGGTCGCTGAACATCACGCAAGCGAACCTCGACAACCAGCGCAACGCCGTACAGGAAGAGCGGCGGCAAGGGATCGACAATCAGCCGTACGGCCGGGCAAACCTCGACCTCGACAACCTCGTCTACGACAATTTCGCATACAAGCATTCGACGATCGGATACATGTCCGATTTGAACGCGGCGAGCATCGACGACGTGCGGGCTTTCTTCAAAACCTACTACGCTCCAAACAACGCCGTGCTGACGCTGGTGGGCGACTTCGATCCGACCGAGGCGCTGGAAAAGATCAAGAAATACTTCGGAACGATTCCGGAGCAGCCGGCGCCGCCGAAAGTGGATTTGCATGAGGAGAAACACTACGGCGAGAGGATGGAGATTATCTACGACCCGCTCGCGAGGCAACCGGAAATCGACATGGCCTACCTGATACCTCCGGGGAATACCGAAGGAAACTACGCGATGCAGAACCTGGCGATCATTCTCGGACAGGGCGAAAGCTCGCGGCTCTATCAGCGTCTGGTGAAGGACAAGCAACTGGCGTCGAACGTGAGCGCCTTTGCGAACGCGCGAATCGGCCCGAGTCTGCTTTACATTTCGGCGAATCCGCGCCCGGGGGTAAAGGTAGAGGATTTGCAAAAGGGCCTCGACGACGAAATTGCGGCGCTTGTGAAGGATGGCGTGACGCAGCAGGAGCTGGACAAAGCAAAGACACTGCAGCTACGGCAGGACATCGATCGAAGAAGGACCGTTCTCTCGACTGCGGTACTCATCGGACAGTACACCGTCTATTTCAGCGAGCCGGAACTGATCAACACGATTTTTTCCAAGCAGAATGGAATCACTGTGGAGCAGGTGGACGCGGCGGCCAAAGAGTATCTGGTGAACTCGCAGAGAGCCGTGGTGACCACGTATCCCGCCGCGAATGAAAATGCCGACGCAAAGGGGGCCCAATGAGCCGCATCGAACGTCGGGAGAATCGGAACACGGAGAGATACGCCTCGAGAAGCAGCCGCGCGCCGGTCCTGACGCTGGCGGCGGCTGCCTGCCTCGTGCTTTTGCCATCGCTTGCGGGGACGGCAGCGGCACAGGGAAAGGCCACTGAACTGAGCAAAGTGGTGCGACTGAACCGCGCGCCGGTGAACAAGGAGGTGCTGCAAGTGAAGCTGCCGAGGCCCGAAGTAGTGCATCTATCGAACGGGCTGACGCTGCTGCTGCTGGAAAATCACAAACTGCCGACGGTTTCGTTTTCGTTGTGGATCAAGCCCGGGCAATTAGCCGATCCGGCGGACCTGCCGGGACTGGCGGCGTTCACGGCAGATATGCTGAGGGAAGGAACGGAGAAGCGGACGAGCGACCAGATCGCCACGGAAGTGGATTCGCTCGGCGCCTCGCTGGACGCGGAGTCCGATTTTGGAGTGAGCTACACGACGGTTGCGGCTTCCGGGCTATCGAGTTCGACAGCGCAGATTCTGGACCTGATGAGCGACGTTGTGCTCCATCCAACGTTCCCCGCCGACGAACTGGCGAAATACAAGGAGCGGGAACTGGCCGGCCTGGAACAAAACCTTTCGAGCCCCGGGTTCCTGGCGCAGCAGGCGTTTCACCGCGTTCTCTATGGAGACTTCCCTGCCGCGATCACGTCACCCACGAAAGCGTCGATTCAGAAAGTCACGGTGGACGACCTGAAGAAGTTTCACGACCAGCATTACGTTCCGGGAAATTCGATTCTAGGCGTAGCGGGAGATTTTCAATCCGCCGAAATGCGCACCCTGGTGGAGAAATACTTCGGCGGATGGAGCGGCGCGGCGGAGGCAGTGGAAAAGCTGCCGGACCTGCCCGCGGCACAGGCCTCGAAGATCACGCTCGTGGATCGCCCCGGTTCCGTGCAGACCTACATTATCGCGGGGAATCGCGGAATTCGCCGCGGGGATCCCGAGTATTTCGACTTGGCGGTGATGAATCAGGTGCTCGGCGGGGGACCGCAGTCGCGCCTGTTTCTCGATTTGCGCGAGGTGCACGGCTACACCTACGGCTCCTACAGCCGCTTCAGCGCGGATATTTACCCGGGCGAATGGCAGGCGCTGGCGCCGGTGCGGACGCCGGTGACGGACGGCTCGATGACGCAATTCCTGCACGAGTTCAAGAAGATCAACGATGAAACGGTGCCGCAGGAGGAGTTGGAGGAAGCGCAGCGGGCGATTGTGGCGCGCTTCGCGCTGTCGCTGGAGCAGCCGGCACAAATGCTGAATAGCTGGCTGACGGTGCATTATTTCGATTTGCCGGTGGACTACTGGGACGTGTATCCGAAGCATATCTCGTCGATCAGTGCCTCCGAAGTGCAGAACGCAGCAAAGAAGTTTGTCGACCTGGGGCACATGCAGTGGGTTTGCGTAGGAGACAGGAAGCAGATTGAAGACGTGCTGAAGAAGTACGGACCGGTGACGGTGGTGAACGCCGAAGGGCAGCCGGAAAACTGAGCGAGCGGAGAGGGGGCGGAGCGCCAGTCGCGCTCTGCCGGCAGCGTCCGGAAGCGTTTGGAAATTTCGCTGTATTCTACGCAGCGATCTTCCTACCAGCGGACGCTGGTAGTCGCTGCGCTAAGCCTTCTTGATAGCCTTGATGATCAAGAGCAGCACGACGGCGCCTATAATGTCCACGATGATTCTGCCGACTCCCGACGTAGCTCCCAATCCCAAAAGCCCGAAAATCCAGCCGCCCAGAAAAGAACCGACAATGCCGACCAGGACGTCAACCCAGAAACCGAACCCGCGGCCCTTTACCAACTGACCGGCTACCCAGCCCACAAAAGCACCCACAAGAATCGTCCAGATAATCCACATTGCGTGGCCTCCTGAGAGTGATGGAATTGCGTCGCCCGCAGCGGCGGGAATTCGGGCGCTTGCCTGCGCGCCACTCTAGCACAGGAGGACCTTGCGGCTTCGGGATCATTTCGGCACGAAGCGTGGACGTGGGAGGCGGCGCGAGGTGCTAGAATTCGCCGCGGCAGATCAAGGGAGCGATGGACGAACGCGACATCCGGAACTTTCTGGAGGCGGTGCGGCGCGGAAGTGTCGGCGTCGAGGAAGCAGTGGGACGGCTGCGCGCACTGCCCTTCGAAGACATGGGCTTCGCGAAGATCGATCACCACCGCGCGCTGCGGCAGGGATTTCCCGAGGTGATTTACGGCAAAGGGAAAACTCCCGCGCAGGTGGGGCAAATCGTCCGGCGAATGCTGCGCGCGAAAAGTTCGCACAATATTTTAATCACGAGGGCGAACAAGAAGATTTTCGCGAGCGTAAAGCGGGCGTCGCGAAAAGCGGTGTTCCACGAGAATTCTGGTGCGATCACCATCGAGCGCGATGCGGCGATTCGCGGAAAGGGGCTGATTCTGATTGTTTCTGCTGGAACCAGCGATATTCCCGTGGCGGAAGAGGCGCTGGTGACGGCGCAATCGATGGGAAACCGCGCTGAGGCGATTTACGACGTGGGAGTGGCGGGGTTGCACCGATTACTGAAGCATCGCGAGAAGCTGGCAGAAGCGCGCGTGATCGTTTGCGTGGCGGGAATGGAGGGCGCGCTGCCAAGCGTGGTGGCGGGGCTTGTAGCCGCTCCGGTGATAGCGGTGCCGACGAGCACGGGCTACGGATCGAGTTTCGGCGGGCTGACGGCGCTGCTGGCGATGCTGAACAGTTGCGCCTCGAACGTGAGCGTGGTCAACATCGACAACGGATTCGGCGCGGGTTGCGTGGCGAGCGTTATCAACCGGCTGTGACGAGGAGCTAACGCAGCGCGGCTGCGAGGGCGGCGGCCAGCGGAGGTTCTTCCTCGGCGAAAACCGTGCGCAGGTCGATTACCAGGCGTTCGTCTTCGATGCGGGCGACGATGGGGGCACCGGTTTTCGGTTTGCGGAGCCGCAGCTCGAGCGACGAGGCGGAATGGCGCGAGCTCTGAATCGTAATCACTTCGGTCGGCAACTGCTGGTCGGGCGTAGAACCACCGCCGATGACGGAAAAGCCGCCAAGGATTTCCACTTTCACGTCGCCGGGAATCTGCGGACGGAGAACTTCGACAAATGCGAGGGCCCGCTGCTTCAAGCGTTCACGCGTCTGGAGAATCATGCGCAGAGCGGGAATTTCATCATAGGCGCCGCGGCGGTAGGACTGCAGGGTCACTTCGAGAGCGGTGATGGTGAGCTTGTCGACGCGCAGCGCGCGGAACAGCGGATTGCGGCGAATGCGAGAGACGAGATCGGTCTGGCCGGCAATGATTCCTGCCTGCGGGCCGCCGAGCATTTTGTCGCCGCTGAAGGTGACGACAGAAACACCCGCGTCGAGGCTGGCCTTGGCGACCGGCTCGAAAATTCCGTGCGAGGAGAGGTCGATGAGGCAGCCGGAGCCGAGATCTTCATACAGCGGGAGCTGCCGCTTCTTTGCGAGCGCCGTCAGATCTGAGAGCGAGGGGCGTTCCGTGAAACCCGTAATGCGGAAATTCGAGGGATGCACGCGCAGAAGCAGGCGGGTGCGCTCGGTGATCGCGTACTCGTAATCGCGCAGGCGTGTGCGATTGGTAGTGCCTACTTCCCTAAGCTCCGTGCCGCTTTCCGCCATGATGTCCGGGATGCGAAAGCCGTCGCCGATTTCGATGAGTTCGCCTCGAGAGACAATGACCTCCTGACCCTTCGCCAGAGTGTTGAGGACCAGAAAAACTGCGGCGGCGTTGTTATTGACGACGATTGCCGCTTCCGCGCCCACAATCTCCGCCAATGCCTGGGCGGTATGCGTGTCGCGTTTCCCCCGCTCGCCTTTTTCCACGTCGTATTCGAGGTTGGAATAGCGCGTTGCCGTTTCGGCGATGCGGCGAGCGGCCTCAGGCGCGAGGGGAGAGCGGCCGAGATTGGTATGCACAATCACGCCTGTGGCATTAATCACGGGGCGAAGCGAGGGTGCGAATGAGGCTTCGATTTGCGCGATGACACCGGCCTCAAGGGTCGACATGTCTTCGAGGCCGTTTCCTTTAGGGAGGCCCGATTTGATCGTCTCGCGCAGATTCGAAAGGACTTTGCGGGCCGCGGCTGCAACGGCGGTATGGCCGGCTGTTCCGGCGAGGGCGAGAAGGCGGGGGCGCTGGAGAAGTTCATCGACCGAGGGAATTTGGCGCAGGCGCGCCGCGACGGAATCTTGCACGCCAGAATTGCTGCGACTGGAAGAGGTCATGCAGGCGGTATTGGAGCACACTGGCGGACGGCCCTGCAACCGCCGGGATTTGCCTTTCCGACAAGCCTTCCCTCAAGGCGATTGACGTCCTGCAGGGGGACATTTACGCTTGATTACTACCAAATTACCCGCCATGCCATCCATCGACGACGAGCTGGCACAGATCGAGCGTGACATTCGCACGCTCAAGATTGAATACGAGCAGTATTTCGGCGGAGGCCGCCCGCGGCCGCCGGCCGACACGCAGTGGCGCGTCGATGCGATGATGCGGCGCTACAACGAACGGGCGGGCGAATTGAGCGTGGGGCAACGCTTCCGCTTCAACAACATCCAGCAAACCTATGCGAAGTATCAAGACATGTGGCGCAAGAAAATGACGCAGAAGGAAACCGGAGCCGTGCAGCACCACTATGGCGCGGCGGCGAAGGCCATCGAAGCGGAACGATTGCGCCAGGCTGCAGCGCAGGCAGCCGCAAATCCCCAGGAAAATGCGGCAGGCGCATCGGAGGCGGCGGGAGAATCGGCAGCAGCCGCAGCAAAGAAAGCCGCAGCTTTTGCGCTTTCGGTTTCTGATCCCGAACAGGAACGAGAAAAAGTGAACAATCTCTACCAGCATTTGATCGATGCGCGCGCGGAAACCGGAGAGAGTTCGGGCGCGCCGAGCCTGAAAGATTTCGAACGGTTTGTGCGCCAGAAAACGAAGGAATTGAAAGACAAGGGCGGCAAGGCGGTGGAGTACACGGTCAGCATCGAAGCCGGCCGCGTGAAGCTGAAGGCGAAGGTTTCCGGCTCCTAGGTTTCGTCTCTCCCTTTTCCACCCGAAATCTCAGATTCAATGCGGCGCCTCGCGGCTAACGCTCCCTCCGCAAGACTACTTCCGGAGTCACCCATGAACGCTCCATCTTTGCCGGAAAAAAGCTCTTGCAGATTGGGATTTCGATGACAATCCTTGCGCTGAGGGTTCCGCCGGACGCGGAGAAAGGTGGGGGCGCAAGAGGAGTGGTTAAGCGGCATGGCAGCAGAATGTCGACAAATTCAAGAGGTCGATGAGCGCCTGCCCCGAATCGAAGGGCTACTCGGTGAAGTGAGGGCTATTCCTCGCGAGAGTCACGGCGGCGATTGCGGGAGCCGCGCTTCTTCAAGCGCTGGGTGAAGCGAATCGGTGTGCCGATGAAATCGAATTCCTCGCGCAGCCGGTTTTCAAGGAAGCGCTGATAGCTGAAGTGCAGCGGGCGCGTCTGATTGGTGAAGAGAACGAACGTCGGAGGGGACGCGGTCGCCTGCGTGATATAGAAAATTTTGACTTCGCGACTCGCAGGAGACGTGCCGCGATCGAGGTCCACTTTCTTGAGCCAGCGATTGAGCTCGCCGGTGGAAATGCGGCGCTTGCGCGCTTCGGCGACGCGGTCGATGGTGGCGTAGAGCTTGTCGACTCGCTGGCCGGTCAAAGCCGATAGAAACACGATGGGGGCGTAACTCAGGAATTTGAGCTTTTCGCGGATGATTTTCTCGTAATCGACAAGGAGTTTCGCCGGGTCGGCCATGGCGTGCTTCCCTGCCGCTTTTTTCTTGCGCGCCGCTTTTTCTCCCGCCGCTTCAAGCGCGAGGTCCCATTTGTTCATGGCGATGATGACGGAGCGTCCGGATTGCTCGGCGTAGGAGGCAATAGTGGCGTCGTGCGAAGTCACGCCGATGGACGCATCGACGACGAGGATGGCGACGTCGGCGCGTTCGAGATGCTGGCGGGCCATGATGACGCTCAATTTTTCGGCGATGAGCTTCGTCTTGCCTTTGCGGCGGATGCCGGCCGTGTCGAGAAATCGGTAGGATTTACCGCCGTGGACTACGACGGTATCGACCATGTCGCGGGTAGTGCCGGCTTCCTCGGAAACGATGGAACGCTCGGCGCCAGCAAGACGGTTGAGCAGAGTGGATTTTCCGACGTTGGGGCGGCCGATGATGGAGATGTTGACGTCGACTTTCTCTTGCGATTGCTCACCGCGGGGGAATTCGCTGGTGATCGCGTCGAGAAGCGTATCGACGCCAAGGCCGTGCTCGGCGGAGATGGGGAAGACTTCCTTGCCCAACTCGAAAAACTGCGCGGCGAGATCGGATTGCTTGGGCGTGTCGGCCTTATTGACGGCAATGATGGGAGGTTTCCCGGCGCGACGGAGCATCTGCGCGAGATCGGTGTCGAGCGGGACGACTCCGGCGCGGCCATCGACGACGAGGACGACGCGCGTGGCCCCATCGATAGCGACCCGCGCCTGGCGCATGATTTCGCCGGGAATTCCGGCTTTGTCCTCGGGAACGATGCCGCCGGTGTCGACGACTTCGAACGAGCGCCCCTCCCACTGGCCGGTGCCGTAGATGCGGTCGCGCGTAATGCCCGGCTCGTTGGTGACAATGGAGCGGCGCGTGCCGGTGAGGCGGTTGAAAAGCGTCGATTTGCCCACATTGGGGCGGCCGACGATGACGATGGATGGAAGTTTTTCGGTCATGAAGTAAGCAGGCCGCGAAACACGGTTATCTACTGTACCATCCGCAGGCCTAAAAACGGGCCGAACGGCTTGCTATATAATCCGGGCCATGTCATTCGCCAGACGCGCGGGAAGAATTGTGATGCTTGTGCTGATCGCGGCACTCGCTGCGATCCTGTACGACTGGTATGCCAACGTGCACCCACGGCGATCGAGCAACGCGGCGCTCGAAGGAAATTCACCAGCGGGCGAGACGGTGTGGGTGACGGCCAACGGATTGAAGCTGAAAACGCGCGTCTACCGAAGTGAGCACATCGGCGAGCATCCGGTGCTGGTCGTCGTCCTGCATGGCGACTCGCCGTTTCACGCACCGTCGTATCAGTATATTTTTGCGCGAAGAGCGGCGACAGAGATCGACAACGTTGTGGTGGCGGCGGTGCTGCGGCCGGGGTACACCGACGATGTGGGCGACACTTCCGACGGCATCCGCGGGCACACGACCGGCGACAATTACACGCCGCAGGACGTGGATGCGATTGCAGGAGCGGCGGCACAATTGAAGGCCAAATACGGCGCGAGCGCGGTGATTGTCGCGGGACATTCAGGAGGAGCAACGATTTCGGCGGACATAATCGGGCGGGCTCCCGGAGTGGCGGATGGAGCGCTGCTGGTTTCCTGCCCCTGCAACGTTCCCGCATTCCGAAAGCACATGGCCCAAAAACAGCTCAATCCAATGTGGCTCGAGCCAGTGGACAGCCTCTCGCCGCTCGATTTAGTTCCAGACGTGGCGGTCACGACGCGGGTACGGATGGTGGTGGGAGCAAGGGATTCAGTGGCTCCGCCAGAATTGACCAAGGGGTATGCGGCGGCGCTGCGCGCGAGACACGTCGACGTGGTCGTAACAGAAGTGCCGGGGCAGGATCATGAGATTTTTCTCGAACCGGTGGTATTCGAGCAGTTGGGATTGTTGGTGAAGGATGTGGAAGCGCAGCCGGGTCATTGAATTTCACGCGGGAGATGGCATGCGCGGCGTTCACAACCGCGCCGGGGAGAGCAAGAAAGATTCGCATTCACGGATTGTGTTAGTTTAGATCTTTCGTACGTTCCCAACAGCGGACGCCGTGCCGGTTATGCCCAAGAAAACAGAAACGCAAAAACAGGAAGAACTGACGATCGAGGAGATTTTCGGCCCTGGGGGGGCGCTCGAAAAGCAGTTACCGAATTACGAGCCGCGCGCTTCGCAGATCGAAATGGCGCGGATTGCGGATGAAGCATTTTCGAAGCACCAGCACGCCGTGATCGAAGCGGGCACGGGAACCGGAAAGACGCTGGCGTACTTGATTCCGGCGATTCGCAGCGGGCGGCGCGTGGTGATCTCGACAGCGACGAAATCCCTGCAAGAGCAGCTCTTCCAGAAAGACATTCCCTTCCTTCAGAAACATTTTGCGCCAAACCTGAAAGCTGCGCTGATGAAAGGCCGGGCGAATTTCTTGTGCCGGCAGAAGGTGCACCAGATGGAAGGACAGCCGGTGCTGAAAGGGCTCGATGAGATCGACTGGTTCACGCAGATTCGCGATTGGGAGAAGGTGACGCAGACGGGCGACCGGAACGAGCTGACGTTTCTGCCCGACGATGCGGAGATGTGGAACCGGATCGACGCGCGAAGCGATCTCTGCACCGGGCAGAAATGCCCGGAATTCGCGCGCTGCTTCATCACCGCCATGAAACAGAGGGCTGAAGAAGCGGACCTTGTGATTGTGAACCATCATCTGTTCTTCGCGGACCTGGCGATCCGGCAGGACGATTTCGGCTCGATTCTGCCGGAATATTCAGCGGTGGTTTTCGACGAAGCGCATGAAATCGAGGATGTGGCGAGCGATTATTTCGGGCAGCAGATTTCCAGCTACCGGTTCGAGGAGTTGGCGCGCGACATCGAAAACACGCTGCGCGTGCTGCACATCGAAGCAACACCGCTGCGCAAACATCTGGCGCGGCTGCGGGAGCGCGGGCGGGCGTTTTTCGAGAAATTTCCGGAACGCGAGGGACGGTATCCGTTCGAGCCGGCCGAGCGTCGTTCATTTCTCGAGCGCAATCGGGAGGCGTACGAGGAGCTGACGTCTGCCGTAAAGCGCGCGGAAACGGAGCTGGCGGCGCTCAAACAGAAGCCGGAAGAGATCCTGACGCTGGCGCGGCGCGCGGCGGAAACTCGGCGCGAATTTGCCTTCTTGATGGAGAGCGAAGAGAAGAGTTACGTCTACTGGTATGAGAGGCGCGGGCGAGGAGTGTTTCTGGCGGCGACGCCCATCGACGTGAGCCAGATTTTGCGCGAGCGGCTGTTCGACCCATTCGACACGATAATTTTGACATCGGCGACACTGGCTGTTGGCGGAAGTTTCGACTACTTGAAACAAAGGCTCGGCGTGAGGCCTGCGAAGGAAACGGTCCTGCCGCAGGAGTTCGATTATGCGGAGCAGGCAATGCTCTACATTCCGCCGAATTTGCCGGATGTGCGGGCTCCGGGATTCAGCGAGCAGGCAGGACGCGAAATCGCGGAGCTTCTCGAAATCTCGAAAGGGCGCGCGTTTTGCCTGTTCACCAGCTACGCGCAGATGCGCGAGCTATACGAGCGGGTATCGGCGCGGGTGAAATTTCCGCTGCTGCTGCAGGGCACAGCGCCACGATCAGTCTTGCTGGAACGGTTTCGTTCGACGCCGAATGCGGTTCTATTTGCAACGGCGAGTTTCTGGCAGGGAGTGGATGTGCCGGGCGCGCAACTTTCCTGCGTGATCATCGACCGGCTGCCGTTTGCCGTGCCGAGCGATCCGATCGTGGCGGCGCGCGTGCGGGCGCTGCAAGAGGACGGGAGAAACCCGTTCGCGGAATTTCAGGTGCCGGAGGCGGTGCTGGCGCTGAAGCAGGGATTCGGAAGGCTGATCCGGTCGAAGACGGATCGCGGGATTCTGGCCATTCTCGACAACCGCATCCGGCGAATGCAGTATGGTAGAATTTTTATAGAGTCCCTGCCCGGCTACGCGACCACGCAGGACCTCGCCGAAGTTTCGCGCTTCATGGAAAATCATTCAAACTAGGCGAAGCGAGGCCCGGCTGTGCGCCGGGATTCCAAGGAACGGCATGTACGAAGTCAGCGTAGACGACCAATTCGCCGCAGCCCATCAGCTCCGCAACTACCACGGCAAATGCGAGGACCTGCACGGCCACAATTACAAGGTCCGGGTGACCCTTTCCGGCGAGCGCGTGGATGCGACCGGGCTGCTGTACGATTTCGTGCTAATGAAGAAAGCGATTCAGGGTGTGATTCGCGGGCTGGATCACAAGTATTTGAACGAACTGCCGCCCTTCGACGCGCTGAACCCTTCCGCGGAAAATATTGCGCGGTACTTGCACGACCAGATTTCGAAGCAATTGCCGCCGGCCGCGAACGGCGCGCAGGTAGCCAGCGTGACCGTGTGGGAATCGGATTTCACGGCAGCGACGTACCGGCCCTGAACAGCGGGGGCCCGGCGCGCGCTTGACGCCGGAGGGCAGCGGCATTACATTGCGCGGGCGTTTCGCAGACGGAGTATAGCTCCGGCGCGGCAGGTGCGCGATAATGAACGGCCGCGTCATACTTGAAGCGTAGGAGAAACCTACATGAAGAGAGTCCTTTATGGATGTTGGGCGCTGGCGCTTGTATTGGCGCTTGCGACAGTGGCAGCAGCGCAGAACGACCAACTGGGCGGCAAGGTGCTGGACAAGGACGGCAATCCGTACCCTGACGTGACGGTCCAGATCAAAAACACGGCTACGGGGCAGTCGTACACAACCAAGACGGACAAGGGCGGCAATTACGTACAGCTCGGCATATCCGCGGGACTTTACGACGTGACCTTCACGAATGAAAAAGACAACCTTAACTACACCGTGCGAGTTCAAATCTCCGCGGATCAAGAAAACCCGCTGAACGTCAGCGTGAAAGATCTGCTGGCAAGAAACGCCATCGCAAATCCCGAAGCGGAAAAGAAGCACGCGGAGGAAGAAAACAAGTTCAAGGCGATGAAGGAGCACTTCCAAAACGGAATAAACGCAATGAATGACGCGGCACCGTTGCGGGAGCAGCTAAAGACCGCGGCTGCGGATCAGAAGGGCGCCATTCAGGACAAACTGAACGCCGACTACACCACGGCAATCAATGAATTCGAGCAAGCCGAACAGAGCGCGGGTCAAAAAGAAGTGAAGAACCATGCCCTCGTTCTGGCGCATCTTGGCGAAGCGTACGAGTACGCCGGGAAGTACGACGATGCGGCAGCGACGTTTCAGAAGGCCATCGACCTGCAGCCGCAAGCCGCATTTTATACGCATGTGAGCACGAACATGGCGAATTCCGCGGTCGCGCAGACCGATCCGAAAGTGCGCGACCAGAAGCTCGCCGATGCCGGGGCAAACTGCGACAAGGCGGTGGCGCTCGATCCCTCGCTGGCGGCGATGTGCTGGAAAAATATCGGAATTATTCTGAGCAACAAGGGATTGTTGCCGCAAGCGGTGGCACCGCTGCAAAAGGCAGCGCAGGCGAGCCCGAAGGATGCGCAAACCTGGTACCTTCTGGGAAGCGCGCTGGCGGCGACTATTGAAACCAAACAAGAAGGCGACAAGCTGATCTACAACATTCCGCCCGGAACACTGGACGCGTATGAAAACTGCGTGTCCAACAGCCCGAATTCTCCTCTTGCAGCACAGTGCCAGGCAGCGCTCGACGGTCTGAAACAATTGGCGGGCGGCGAAGACGTCACGGTGAAGAATCGAAAGCACAAATAGCAGATTTGGAAGCAACCGTCCGGCGAGGACAGTCGCAAAAAAACTGTCAAGGATTTACTGAATTTCCACAAGGGCTTAACCTGAGAGGCTTTTAATTTCTCGACCCGTTTCTACGACAGTGTTATCCTCTCGCGTATCCCGAAGGGGTTTTTTGTGAACGAAATTGGTGTGAACTCGCCTGCCGCCCAGCGAAGACGGAGCGAGAGAATTTCTGGTTCTGTCCCTGTTTCCATTCACGGCACCGACCTGCTGGGCCAGTCGTTCAGCGAACGAACCACGACGATCAATTTCAATTTGCATGGCTGCCGCTACACATCTCGACACCAACTGCCGAAGAACAGTTGGATTACCGTGGAGGCCCCTTCAGAGACCGGCGGGCAGGCCGTTCGGGCTCGCGTCGTGTGGATTCAGAAGCCGCATTCGATCCGCGACTATTTCCAAGTTGCCGTCGAGATGGAAAGCCCGGCAAATATCTGGGGAATCGAAGCTCCGCCGGCGGATTGGCATGTTGGATCCGGGACGAAGTATGAACCGGCACAGACAATCATCGAAATCGACGTGCTGGGAGAAAGCAGGCGGGAATCGCGGCCTCTTCCGGCTAATCTTGCAAACTACATTCGAGAACTGGTGGCCCATATGGCAAATGAGTTTCCTGCGGAATTCCCGTCGAGCGAACTGGTCGAACCTTCCACAATTTCTCCAATGGAAACGGGCGAGATTCACAGAACCGTTGCGGACTCCGCGCCCAGCGAGCAAGTGAGCGAGGCGCCGCTGCTACGCAGCGTTTCTCTGGAAATCGAGCGGCGCGCCAAAGAGGCCGTGGAGTCAGCGGCGGCCGAAGCGCAAACGGCACTCGAAGAATCTTCCCGGACGATGGCGGAGAAAATCGGAAGATTTCACGAGGAGCAACTGGAACGGACGGCGAGAATCCTGGAGAAGAGAGAGGCAGAAGTCTCCACGCGCGAAAGCGAATCGGTCGCCTCGATTCGAGCCGAGATGGATGAACAACTGGCCGGCGTTCGTACCCTGTTCGGCGAGCTCGATGCGACCGTGCGGGATTTGCGCGCGGAAAAGGAATCGGCGCAGGAGGCCTCGAGCCGGATGGCTCAAGCGCGTTTGCAGTGGGAGGCCGCCGAGGCGGCACGTTCGACGCAGCAACCGAGCGAGGAATCGCGCGAAGCCGCAGCCGTGGGAGAGGCTTCGCTGGAAGATTGGCGGCGGCGGCTGGAATCGGAAATGAGACTCGCACAAGAACAGTGGAACGAGCTGCTGCAATCGTCGCTCGATGCAGGCGTGCACCGGCTGATTACCCAAGTTTCCGGTCGTTCACAGGAAGTTTTGGGAGAATCGGAGCGGCGCGTCTCCGAACGGTTCTCCGAACTTCAGGATTCGCTGCTGCAGGCAGCAGCCGAAGCCCGCCAAACGCTTGCCCAGACGAAAACAGCGCTTGAGGAAGAGACGGCGCGCGCGGGATTTTCGCTGGCTGAGATCGAACATTCCGCCGCGAGGATGCAGGAATACTCGGCGCAGCTCGAAGCCGCCAGCCACGATTCATTGAACGGGCTGCACCGACGGCTGGAAAAAATCCTGGAAGACCAGACAGCGGAAATGAGCCGTCGCGCGGAAGGCTTGGCTGCGGGGCTCCTCGAGCGCACCGGTCCGGCGCTGGATTTGCTGTCGAACGAGACTCTTTCGCGAACAAGGGTGGACGTCGAACGCATCCTTGCTCCTCATTACGAGCGAGCTGCGGAGCTGACGCGCGAGCTCCAGACGCGTGAGTTGCAGGCGGAAGACAGTTTGCGGCTGCACCGCGAGCGGCTGCGGCAAATCTCCGAGCAGAGCCAACGGGAATCGGCGGCGCAGATGAGTTCGACGGTCGCGAGTCTACGCTCGGATTTTGAAGGCGCGCGCAAGCAAGCTCTCACGAAGTGGTCCGAGGAGCTGGATGCGAGCGGTGTCCGCGCGTCGCACGCCGCAGCGGAATCGATCGAACGCGCTTCGGAATGGTTTCAGCAGGAAACGCGTGGAAGGCTGCAGGTCCAGGTGGAGCAGACACTGGCAGCTACCGCGGCGGCGATGGAAGAGAAGCAGTCCCAGCTCGCAAGCCGATTCGAAACCCAGCTGGAAGAACAATCGTCGGCGAAGACAGAGCAGATCGAGCAGCGGCTGGATCAATTTGCGGGCGAGCTGACGGGCAGGTCGCGGACACAGATCGAACAGGCCGCGAGAACCGCGGCCGAATCCTTCGGGCAGGTTGTGCAGGACATTTTCTCGCGCGAGATGGACCAGTTCGCACAACGCAGCCATGCAGCGCTCGAAGAGCGGATCGTCGAACTCGAGCATTCGGCGCAAAGGCTGCTGCGCACGCTGGAGACCACCGTGGCAACGTCGCTCGAAGGCTTTCATTCGCGCCTCGCGGACCAACTGGAACAGGGGATCGCGCGGGGCCGCAACGATCTTGCCGAGGAGTTCGCAAAGGCACTGGAGGCCCACCGGAATGAACGAGCGGCGCATCAGGATGCGTGGGCGCAATCGCTGGAATCGATCAGCGGCGCGGCGGCCGGGCGTTTCGAAGAGCGGCTGCAGACGAGCAGTGATTCGTTTGTGGTGTCTTCGGTGCGGCGTCTGAGCGAGCACGGCCAGAATA
>Ga0335073_10002626_pt1 | contig 24686 bp, 25 predicted proteins | sample Lox_Sample_22_FD_207093 | JGI IMG/M metagenome (GOLD analysis project Ga0335073, IMG submission 207093) | Soil microbial communities from Loxahatchee National Wildlife Refuge, Florida, United States - Lox_Sample_2.2 | ecosystem: Environmental > Terrestrial > Soil > Wetlands | place: USA... | reverse complement strand
GCCCGCCCCCTCCCAGGCCGCGCCCGCCTCCTCCCAGGCCGCGCCCGCCTCGTCCCACACCGCGTCCGCCTCGTCCCACACCGCCCTGGTGCGCCGGGCGCGCCGCATCTACCGCGAGCTCGCCGCGCTGTACCCGGACGCGCACACCGAGCTGAACTTCGCGACCCCGCTGGAGCTCCTGGTCGCGACGATCCTGTCCGCACAGACCACCGACAAGGTGGTCAACCAGGTCACGCCGGTGCTGTTCGCGCGCTACCGCACGGCGGCCGACTACGCGTCGGCCGACCGCGGCGAGATGGAGAAGATCATCAAGTCGACCGGCTTCTTCCGGGCCAAGACCACCAGCCTCATCGGACTCGGCCAGGCGCTGTGCGAGCGGTTCGGCGGCGAGGTGCCGCCCCGGCTGAAAGACCTGGTCACGCTGCCCGGCGTGGGCCGCAAGACCGCGAACGTCGTGCTCGGCAACGCGTTCGGCATTCCCGGGATCACCGTCGACACGCACTTCGCCCGGCTCTCTCGCCGCTTCGGCTGGACCACCCAGACCGACCCCGTCAAGATCGAGAAGGACGTGGGCGCGCTGTTCCCGCGCAAGAACTGGACCTACCTGTCGCACCTGCTGATCTGGCACGGCCGGCGGGTGTGCCTCGCCCGCAGGCCCGCTTGCGGGGCGTGCGAGGTGGCTCATTGGTGTCCGTCCTTCGGCCTGGGCCCCACCGACTACCAGACCGCGATCAAGCTGGTCAGGCCCGGGCCGTTCTCATGACCGGCGGCGCAGCCGACGTCCCCCCGTGGCTGGCCGGCCTGGCGCAGGCGGCCGCCGGGATGACGGTGCCGCCGGGGATGGCGCCGCCGGCCGGCGGCGGCCGCCCGTCCGCGGTGCTGATCCTGTTCGGCGAGGGACCGCGCGGGCCCGACCTGCTGCTGGTCCAGCGGAGCCCGTTCCTGCGGCGGCACGCGGGCCAGCCCGCGTTTCCCGGCGGCGCGATCGACGAATCCGACGGCGGCCCGGTCCCCGCGGCGCTGCGCGAGGCCGCGGAGGAGGCGCGGGTGGACCCGTCGGGCGTGCAGGTGCTCGCGGTGCTGCCGGAGCGGTTCATCCCGCGCAGCGGGTTCTCGGTGACCCCGGTCCTGGCCTGGTGGCGCCGTCCCGGTCCGGTGGAACCCGGCGACCCCATGGAGGTCACCTCCGTGGCCCGGGTCCCGGTCGCCGACCTGGCCGACCCGGCCAACCGGCTCACCGCCCGCTACCCGTCCGGGCAGGCCGGCCCCGCGTTCCGCGTCGGCGGCATGCTGGTCTGGGGCTTCACCGCGATGATCGTGGACCAGCTGCTCGCGATCGGCGGCTGGGAGCGGCCCTGGGACTCCGGATCGGCCGAGGACCTGCCGCCCGACGTGCTGCAGGCGGCCATGGGCCCCGACCCGAGCCCTTGAAGTTTCCTGCAGGTTCGCTGTAGTCTGCGCCACGCTTGCCGGGCACTCGGCCCGGCGCTATACGGTTGGGCTCGTGCCGGGTGACTTGCTGGACCTGATCCTCATCGTGCTCGTGGTCGCCTTCGGCGTGGCCGGGTACCGGCAGGGGTTCATCATCGGCGTGCTGAGCTTTGCCGGCTTCATCGGCGGCGGCGCGATCGGCGCCATCCTCGGCCCGCGGATCGCCCGCTCGATCACCTCGAACACCGGCTGGCAGGCCGTGACGGCGATCATCGTGGTGTTCCTGGCCGCGATGATCGGCCAGCTGCTCGCCTCCGGGCTGGGCGTGGCCATGCGGTCCCGGCTGACCTGGCGGCCGGCCACCGTGGTCGACGCGGTGGGCGGGGCCGTGGTCAGCGTCCTGTCCGTGCTGCTGATCGCCTGGCTGATCGGCTCGGCCGTGGCGTACGCGCCGTTCCCGGCCATCTCGCACCAGGTGAACGACTCGGCCGTGCTCCGGACCGTGGACCGGCTGATGCCGGCCGAGGCCAGCGTCATGTTCTCGGACTTCCGCAGCCTGCTGGAAACCGGCCCGTACGCCCAGGTGTTCGGCGCCCTCGGCGCGGAGAGCGCGCTGGCGGTCTCGGCGCCGGACCCGGGCGTCCTCGACTCACCCGAGCTGGGCCCGGCCGAGCGCAGCATCGTGAAGGTCAGGGGCAACGCGCCGAGCTGCAACGAGCAGATCGAGGGCTCGGGCTTCGTGTACGCGCGCCACTACGTGCTCACCAACGCGCACGTGGTGGCGGGGGTCACCGAGGGGCCGACCGTCTTCCGCGGTCATAGGGCATGGAAGGCGCGCGTGGTGATGTACGACCCGAAGACGGACCTCGCCGTCCTCTACGTGCCCCGTCTCAACGCCCCTCCGCTGCCGTTCGTCCCCCAGGCCAAGATCGGCGCCAACGCGATCGTGGCCGGGTATCCGAAGAACGGCCCGTTGAGCACCGTGCCCGCGCGGATCGGCGGCATCGAGCAGGCCACGAGCCCCGACATCTACCAGACCAGCACCGTGACCCGGCAGATCTACTCGATCCGGGCCCTCGTCCTGCCCGGCAACTCGGGCGGCCCGCTGCTCGCCCAGACCGGCGGGGTCTACGGCGTGGTGTTCGCCGCGGCGACCTCGGTGCCGGACACCGGGTACGCGCTGACCGCGGCCCAGGTCCAGAACGAGGCCGAGCTAGTGGTCGGCCGCACCGCGGGCGTCAGCACGCAAGGATGCGACTGAGCTTGCTCAGCCAGCGTCCGCGCGCAGGCTGACCCGCAGCCGGGCCGGCGTGGCCGCGGCCAGGCCGTCGCGCTCGATCTGGTCCGCGAGCCCCGCGGCGAAGCCGGCCACCCGCGCCGTGTCGACGCCGTGCGGCGGCGGGCCGTCGGCGTAGTCGGCCACGCGCTGGCCGCCCCGGCGCAGCAGCGCCGCCGCGCCGCGGGCGTTGCCGCGCTGCGCGTGCGTCAGGCCCACCGCCACCTGGGCCAGCCCCTGCCACAGGTCGCGCTCGTCGGCCGGCGCGGCCTTCCAGGACGCTTCGAGGACCTCGTGGGCGCGGAACGCCCGGCCGGAATCGATCAGCTGCTGGGCCAGGTCGAGCGCGGCCTCGGGGGGCAGGGCCGGCTCGTCGGGCGCCGGAGGCGGCCCGGCCGCGTCGCGGGGCAGCGGCCGCCCGAGCTCGTCACGGGGGCGGGCGTTCCGGGGCCGCCCGGCCGGGTCCCGGTCTCGGGTCCGGCGGGCGTCTCCCTCCGTGGCCGGCGGCGTCAGCGGTCCGGCTCCGGGTCGGCCAGCCAGGCGCGCAGCTCGGCATCGAAGCGATCGGGCAGCTCCTCGTGCGGGAAGTGCCCGGCGCCCTCGATCAGGCGCCACCGGTACGGTGCCTCGACGTGCCGGCCCGAGCCGGCGGCCGCGCTCGGCAGCACGCAGCTGTCCAGGGATCCGTGCAGGTGCAGGGTGGGCGCCTGGATCGGGGCGCGCATGCTGCGCGCGTAGCGCAGCCCGTCCGGCCGGAGCCGGGACCGGACGAGCCAGCGGTAGTACTCCAGGGCCGAGTGCGCCACCGACGGCAGGCACATCGCGGCGCGGTAGTTCCGCTCGGTGGCCTGGTCCGGCCAGCCCGGGCCGGACCAGGTGCTGAGCATCCGCCCGACCTGCTGTGCGCCGTCGCGCAGCAGCTGCCGTTCCGGGAGCAGCGGGACCTGGAACCTGAGTGCGTACCCGCTGCGCCGGCCCTGGCCGAACGGGTCGGACAGCACCGCCGTGCGCAGCCGGAGCGGATGCGGGACGGAGACCACGGCGAGTCGCGTGACCACCTTCGGGTAGTAGGCGGCCACGGTCCACGCGATCAGGCCGCCCCAGTCGTGGCCGACCAGGACGGCGTTCGCCTCGCCCAGCGACCGGATCAGCCCCGCAGCGTCGGAGGCGGCGGTGACCAGGTCGTAGCCGCGCGGCGGCTTGTCGCTGCCGCCGTAGCCGCGCAGGTCCACGGCGACCGCGCGGAAGCCCGCGGCCGACAGCGACGCCAGCTGCTCCCGCCAGGTCCACCAGAACTCGGGGAAGCCGTGCAGCAGCAGCACCAGCGGCCCGTCCCCGCTCTCGGCGACGTGGAAGCGGGTGCCGTTGGCACTGACCGACCGGTGCGACCAGGGCCCTTCGGCGAAGACCGGCGACTCGCCGCGCGCCGTCACCTGGCCCGTCCCCTCGTCCCCGTAGCCGGCGTGCCCGCGGGTCACGACGTCCCGGCCGCCGGCCGGACGGCCGGCCCCTCATCACGCTGCAGCATGGCCAGGTCGGCCTGCACGGTGTTCCGCGTCTTGCTCAGGCCGCTCATCCTCTGCACCAGCAGGTACCCGATCAGGATGGCCAGCGCGCCCAGCAGGACCAGGGTGCCGGAGACGATCAGGAATGCGGCCCACGGCCAGATGCCGAGCGCGATCAGGCCGTAGCCGTACGCCCAGCACAGCATGACCAAGGTCATGGCGCCCACGACCCCGGCGAACCCCACCAGCACGGCGGCGGAGCCGAGCTTGCGCACGTCGGCCCGGAGCTCCATCTTGGCCAGGTCGAGCTCGCACCGGATCAGCTGCGAGACGTCGCTGACCGCCAGGGACACGAGGTCGCCCAGGGACGGTTCGGCGGCGCCATCTGCCGGTTGCTTGACTGCAGGTTCGGCCATCGGTGCTCTCCACTTCTTGCGCTGTCGCAACAAGTCTCGCTCATGCCTTATCGCGGCGTTCGCGCCGCGTCCACTCTGGCGCGCCGCAACTGATCATGGCACGCGTTTTGCTGGGAAGCAGGCGAGTAAGCACGGCAGACGCGAACGGCGCCCCGTGCGGGGCGCCGCCGCCTGCCACGTCAAAACCGAGTTACCAAGCGTGCACCTTCTCCGCCGGACAGGTTATTCGCCTGCCTCGGCACGCCTCCCGCGGCTGGTCGCGCGTGGGTACACCGGGTTGTCGTGGTTTCCTCGTTTTCTTTCTACGACGGATCTGCGGGCTTGTGAACCCCGCGTTGGGCGTAACCGATTCGTTATGTCGATTGATTTGCGTGTTCACATGCCTTGAACAGGCACGGACCGCGGGCCGCCCGTGAGCGCCGACCGCGCCCCGAACGCGAGCACGGGCCACTGCCGCTCGCGGGCGATCCGCCGCAGCGCCCGGTCGGGGTTCACCGCCCGGGGGTGGCCGACGGCCTCCAGCATCGGCAGGTCGGTGACCGAGTCGCTGTACGCGTAGCAGTCCGGGAGCCGGTAACCGCGCCGGCTCGCCAGCTCCCGCACCCCGCTTGCCTTCGCCTCGCCGTAGGCCCAGAACTCCATCTCGCCCGTGTAGCAGCCGTCGGCGACCCTCATCCGGCTCGCGATTACCTCGGCCGCGCCGAGCAGATCCCCGATCGGCCCGACCATCTCCAGGCCCGACGTGCTCACGATGATGACATCCTGCCCGGCGCGGCCGTGCGCGGCGATCAGCCGCCGGGCGTCGGCGTACACCAGCGGCAGGATGATCTCGTTCAGGTGCCGGCTGACGATCTCGCTGACCCGTTCTGCGGGCCATCCCCGGCACAGCTCGCCGACCTGGGCGCGGAGCCGCTCCATCCGCTGGTGGTCGGCTCCGCCCAGCCGGAACACCAGCTGCGCGAACGCGGTCCTGATCGCATCGGTGCGGGAGATCAGGCCGTAACGGTAGAACGACGGGCCAAACGCCAGCGTGCTCGACCGGGATATGATCGTCTTGTCCAGGTCAAAGAAAGCGGCCGCAATTGTGTCATCGCTCTCGACGGAACTGCCCACGGTCCGGCAGCATAGAGTAAGGCAGCGATTTGCAGGTTGCCTCTGCATGACCGGCTGGTAACTTCGGCTCACTACACGTAGGCTTTCATGGGTGACGGCACCGGCTCTGCCCCCCCGGGGCCGGACCGCACGGTGACCCCCGCTCTCCCCCCCGGCGGGGGTCACCCCTTTTAATGGCACCGTGCCTCGGGCCGCAACCGTTTGCGTCCGCCGGCCGGCCTAAGAAACCGCACCCGCCTCGCTGAGCAGGCATTCCAGCAGCCGGACCGCTCCCGGCTTGGACAGCGGCTCGTTGCCGTTCCCGCACTTGGGTGACTGGATGCACGAGGGGCACCCGGCCGCGCACTCGCACGACGCGATGGCCTGGGCCGTGGCGCCCAGCCACTCCCGGGCCGCGCGGAAGCCGCGCTCGGCGAAGCCGGCCCCCCCGTCGTGCCCGTCATAGACGAAGACCGTCAGCCGGCCGGTCGCCGGGTGCAGGTCGGCCGAGACGCCGCCGACGTCCCAGCGGTCGCAGGCCGCGACCAGCGGCAGCAGCCCGATGGAGGCGTGCTCGGCCGCGTGCGCCGCGCCGGGCAGGTCCACGCCCGCGCGGGCCAGCGCGGCCCGCTGGCCATCCGAGATCGTCCACCACACGGCCCGGGTGCGCAGCGTGCGCGGCGGAAGGTCGAGCGGCACCACCCCGGCCGGCTGACCGGTGTCCAGCCGCCGCCGGGCAAACGACACCACCTGGCGGGTGACCAGGACGTCACCGAAACCCACCTCGGCGGCGCCCCACGCGGCCCGGCGGTCGGTTGCGGCGACCTCGATGCTGGTCAGCTCCCGCGCCGACGTGGTGTACCCGGGATCGCAGGCCTCCACCAGCGCCACGCAGTCGTCCAGGTCCAGCCGGGTCACCAGGTACATCTCGCCCTGGTGCGGGTAGACGGCGCCGGTGTGCGCCAGCACGTGCGCGGACGGCTCCTCTACCGTGCCGACCAGCCGGCCGGTCGACGCCTCGACGACGCGCACCGGCGGTCCCCCGGTGCCGCGCAGGCCGGTGGCCGCGGCCCGGCCGTGTCGGGTCCAGCACCACCTCCGGCTGCCGTCCGCGCTCTTCCTCGGCCGCAACATCCCGCGGCGGCTCAGGTCGTCGGCGACCTCGGCCGCGGCCGGGCCGAACAGCGCGATGTCCGCGTCGGTCAGCGGCAGTTCGGCGGCCGCCGCGCACAGGTGCGGCGCCAGCACGTACGGGTTGCCGGGGTCGAGGACGGTCGCCTCGACCGGGCGGTTCAGCAGGGCTTCGGGATGGTGCACCAGGTAGGTGTCCAGCGGGTCGTCCCGGGCGATCAGCACGGCCACCGCGCCGCGGCCGTCCCGCCCCGCGCGCCCGGCCTGCTGCCACAGGGCGGCCCGGGTGCCCGGCCAGCCGGCGACCAGCACGGCGTCCAGCCCGCCGATGTTGATCCCCAGCTCCAGGGCGGGCGTGGCGGCCAGGCCGGTGATCCGGCCGGCCAGCACCCCCTCCTCCAGCGCCCGCCGTTCCTCCGGCAGGTAGCCGGCCCGGTACGCCGCCACCCGCGGCGCCAGGTCGGCCGCGCCCGCCTCGGCCAGGCTCCGCCGGGCGCCCAGCGCGACCGCCTCGGCCCCGCGCCGGGACCGGACGAACGCCAGCGCGGGGATGCCCCCGGTCACCAGGTCGGCGAGCAGGCCCGCGGCCTCGGCGGTGGCGGTGCGCCGTACCGGCGCGCCCGCCTCGCCGCGCAGCGTGGTGAGCGGGGGCTCCCACAGCCCGAAGGTGACCGGCCCGCGCGGGGCGCCGTCCGCGGTGACCGCCACGGCGTCCAGCCCGGTCAGCAGGCGGGCGCAGGTCTCCGGCTCGCTGATCGTGGCCGAGCAGAGGATGAACACCGGGTCGCGGTCCGGGGCCCGGTACGAGGCGTGATGCGCGCTGACGCGGCGCAGCCTGCGCAGCACCTGGGCCACGTGCGACCCGAAGACGCCGCGGTAGGTGTGGCATTCGTCCACGATCACGCAGGACAGGCGGCGGAAGAAGCCGTCCCAGCGGGCATGCCGCGGCAGCAGCGAATGATGCAGCATGTCCGGCGTGGTGAGCAGGTAGCTCGCGTGCGCCCGGGCCCAGGACCGCTCGCCGAAAGTGGTGTCGCCGTCCACGACGGCCGCGCGGACGCCGGGAACCCCGAGCGAGGACAGCATCCGCAGCTGGTCGGCGGCGAGCGCCCGGGTCGGCGCCAGGTACAGCGCGGTGCCGCCGTCCAGCACCTGGGTCAGCGCGGGGAGCAGGTAGCCCAGCGACTTGCCCGAAGCCGGGCCGGTCGAGACGATCACGTTCCGGCCCGCCGCCGCCTGATCGGCCACGGCCGCCTGATGCGCCCAGGGCCCGGGCACCCCTGCGGCCTCGAACGCCTTGGTCACCTCGGGCGGCGCCCAGTCTGGCCACGCGACGCGCCGGCCAGGGGATGCGGGCACGTGCTCCAGGTGAGTAAGCTTGCCCGACCGCGCGCCCTCCGTCAGGATCCGGGCGGCGCCTGGGGGGATCGGAAGCTCGGCATCAAGCAACGGCACCTCGGGCATAGGGTTTCAGTCTGTCATCTCCGGGCAAGGTGCCTGGAACTGCGATCTGGTATAGACATGACTTCAGAGCGTAATTGGACGCGCGCGGGTAACATGGCCAGCCGCGGGGTGCGCGTTCCGGCCCCCGGGCTGCACGCTCAGCCCCTGACCGCATGGCGCTGGAGGACTTTGTGGATCTGAAGTTGGATCACCACACCAAGGATGGGATCGAGATCGTCGACGTGGAAGGCGAGATCGACGTCTACACTGCGCCGCGCTTGCGTGAGCTTCTGATCGAGCTGGTCAACACCGGTTTCTATCAGCTCGTGGTGAATATGGAGAAGGTCGAGTTCCTTGACTCCACCGGGCTCGGGGTGCTGGTTGGCGGCCTGAAGCGGGTCCGGGCCCATGACGGCTCGCTGGACCTGGTCTGCACGCAGGAGCGGATTCTCAAGATTTTCCGGATCACCGGCCTGACCAAGGTTTTCGGGATCCACGACACCGTGGACGAGGCCATCGCGGCCAGGAAGTCCGAGAAGTAGCCAGCAGCTGACACATGCCCACCGTTGAAGTCAGCTTTACGGCCCTGCCGGCGCACGTGCGGACCGCGCGGCTGGTCGCCACGGCGGTAGCCAGGCGCAGCGGCGTCGACGAAGCCCTGCTGGACGAGGTGCGGCTGGCGGTCGGCGAGGCGTGCTCGAGAGCGGTGGAGGCGCACCGGCTGCACTGCCCGGCCGAGCCGGTCAGGCTCGCCCTGACCGACGTGGCCGGGCGGTTCGAGGTGGAGGTCACCGACACGGGCCGGCCGCAGGGCTTCGGCCTGGCCGTCATCGCCGAGCTCGCCGACGACGTCCAGATCAGCGAGACCTCGGCGGGGACCAGCATCCGGATGAGCTGGCCGTCGGTCGGGCTCGCGCCCTGAGCGGTTCGGTACCGCATGGCGATCTGGTCCTGGCCGCATGACTCCCGGGGGCGCATTACCATTCAGCGACGCAGGTGCGTAGACTCCCCGGCACTACCGTCGTGGCACTCCTCGACGAAGTTCGACGTGCCCGCGCCCGGGTGCCGTGCCATCGCTCGTCACGCCGCACGGGGCGCCAGCACTGCGCGAAGCTCGGGTGCCCTGTCAAGGAGGACAGATGTCTAGCCTCAAGCTCGCCCTGGCGAGCGGGCCGGCCACCGTGACCGGCTCCAATCTCACCTGGGTGATCGTCGTGGCGGTGGTCGCCCTGTGCGCCCTCGGCGTGGCCGCCGTGCTGGTCCGCGAGGTCCTCGCGGCCAGCAAGGGTTCGGCGAAGATGCAGGAAATCTCGCAGGCGGTCCAGGAGGGCGCGGCAGCGTATCTGCGGCGCCAGTTCCGCACGCTGAGCGTGTTCGTCGTGGTGATCTTCTTCGTGCTGCTGGTGCTGCCGGCGGACGGCGCCGGGGTCCGCTGGGGCCGGTCGGTGTTCTTCCTGGTCGGCGCGCTGTTCTCGGCGCTCACCGGGTTCACCGGCATGTCGCTGACGGTGCGCGGCAACGTGCGCGTCGCGGCGGCGGCCAAAGACAGCGGCGAGCACTCGGCGATGCGGATCGCGTTCCGCACCGGCGGCGTGGCAGGCATGTTCACGGTCGGGCTCGGGCTGTTCGGCGCGGCGATCGTGGTGCTCATCTATAAGGGCAACGCGCCGAACGTGCTCGAGGGCTTCGGCTTCGGCGCGGCGCTGCTCGCCATGTTCATGCGCGTCGGCGGCGGCATCTACACCAAGGCCGCCGACGTCGGGGCGGACCTGGTCGGCAAGGTGGAAAAGGGCATCCCCGAGGACGACCCGCGGAATCCGGCGACGATCGCCGACAACGTCGGCGACAATGTGGGCGACTGCGCCGGCATGGCGGCCGACCTGTTCGAGTCCTACGCGGTGACGCTGGTGGCCGCGCTGATCCTGGGCAAGGTGGCCTTCGGCAACGCCGGCCTGGTCTTCCCGCTGATCGTCCCGATGATCGGCGTGATCACCGCGGTCATCGGCATCTTCGCCGTCGCGCCGAGGAAGGGCGACCGCAGCGGCATGACCGCGATCAACCGCGGGTTCTTCATCTCCGCGGTGATCTCCCTGATCCTGGTGGTCGGGGCCGCGTTCCTCTACCTGCCGTCGCACTTCAGCCAGCTCACCGGCGTGACCGACCCCGGCATCTTCCGCCACGGCGGGAGCCCGCGCTGGCTGGCCATCGGCGCGGTGGTGATCGGCCTGGTGCTGGCCAGCGCGATCCAGCTGCTGACCGGGTACTTCACCGAGACCAACCGCAAGCCGGTCCGCGAGATCGCGCAGGCCTCGGAAACCGGCGCGGCCACCGTGATCCTGGCTGGCGTCGCGATCGGGATGGAGTCCGCCGTCTACTCGGCGCTGCTGATCGGTGGCGCCGTCTACTGCGCGTTCCTGCTCGGCACCGGCAACGCCACCATCGCCCTGTTCGCGGTCGCGCTGGCCGGCACCGGCCTGCTGACCACGGTCGGCGTGATCGTGTCCATGGACTCGTTCGGCCCGGTCACCGACAACGCGCAGGGCATCGCCGAGATGTCCGGCGAGTTCGAGGGTGAGCCCGCGGAGACCCTGACCCACCTGGACGCGATCGGCAACACCACCAAGGCCATCACCAAGGGCATCGCGATCGCCACGGCGGTGCTGGCCGCGACCGCGCTGTTCGGCGCGTTCCGGACGTCGGTCGTGGGCGCGCTCGGCAAGGCGGGGGGGACCTTCACCCTGTCCATTGACCATCCCAACGACCTCGTCGGCCTGGTGGTCGGCGGGGCGGTCGTGTTCATGTTCGCCAGCCTGCTGATCAGGGCGGTGGGCCGCGCGGCGGGCCAGGTGGTCCTGGAGGTGCGCAACCAGTTCCGCCTGCACCCGGGGATCATGGACTACACCGAGAAGCCCGAATACGGAGCGGTAGTGGACATCTGCACCAAGGACTCACTGCGCGAGCTGGCCACCCCCGGGCTGCTCGCCGTGCTCGCCCCGCTCGCGGTCGGCTTCGCCCTCGGCTACGGGCCACTCGGCGCCTACCTGGCCGGCGCGATCGCGGTCGGCGTGCTGATGGCGGTGTTCCTGGCCAACTCCGGCGGGGCCTGGGACAACGCCAAGAAGCTGGTCGAGGACGGCAACTACGGCGGCAAGGGCTCCGAGGCACACGCGGCCACCATCATCGGCGACACCGTGGGCGATCCGTTCAAGGACACCGCGGGCCCGGCCATCAACCCGCTGCTCAAGGTCATGAACCTGGTCTCGCTGCTGGTCGCGACCAGCGTGGTGAAGTACAGCGACAACGACGGCCTGCGGGCCGGCGTGGCGATCGGCGCAGTGATCATCATCGTGGCGGCCGTGCTGTTCTCCAAGCGCCGCTCTACGGCCATCACCGAGGGCACCCCCGAGGCGGCCATCGCCGCCGTCGCGGGGCCCGGCCCGAGCGCCGAGCCCAGCGTCGAGCACACCGCGGACGAGGCCGCCGCGGGCAAGAGCACCACTAACCCGTAGCCGCCGGGTCCTCGGCGTCGGCGGCCTCGACGTCGTCGCGGGAGATCCCGAGCAGGTGCAGGATCGCGTCCAGGTACGGGACGCTGACCGAGGCGTCGGCGGCGTCCCGGACCGCGGGCTTGGCGTTGAAGGCGACGCCCAGGCCGGCCGCCGCGATCATGTCGAGGTCGTTGGCCCCGTCGCCGACCGCCACCGTCTGGCTGAGCGGGACGCCGCAGGCGGCCGCGAAGTCGCGCAAGGCCCCGGCCTTGCCCGCCCGGTCGATGACCGGGCCGGTGATCCGGCCGGTGAGCTGGCCACCGTCGATCTCCAGGGTGTTGGCCGCCGCGTAGTCGAGGCCGAGATCGGCGGCGAGCACGTCGGTGAACTGGGTGAAGCCGCCGCTGACGATGCCGCACTTGTAGCCGAGCCGCCGCAGCGTGCGGATCAGGGTCCGGGCGCCGGGAGCCAGCCGCAGCTCGGCCCGGACCTCGTCGATGATCGAGGCGTCCAGCCCGGCCAGCAGGGCCACCCGCTCCCGCAAGGCCGCGGCGAAGTCAAGCTCGCCGCGCATCGCGGCCGCGGTCAGCTCGGCCACCTTGGCCGCGCACCCCGCCCGCGCCGCGAGCAGGTCGATGGCCTCGCCGCTGACCAGCGTGGAGTCGACGTCCATCACGACCAGGCGCATGGCCCGCCGGTGCAGGCCGCCGCGCTGCACCGCGACGTCGACGCCGCGGTCGGCGGACTCCCGGGCCAGGGCCGCCCGCAGCGCGGCCGGGTCGGCCCCGGAGATGTCGAACTCGATGCAGGTCACCGGGCGGTGCGCGAGCCGGGAGATCCGGTCGATGTTCGCGCCGTTCGCGGCGATCCGCCCCGCGATGCCCGCGATCGCGGCCGGGGGCAGCAGGCGGCCGAGCACGGTGACGTGCAGGCGGCCGCGCCGCAGCGCGGGCTCGGCCGACCCGGCCGTGATCTCGGCCTCCAGGCCCAGGTCGGCGGCCACCGCGGTCACCTCGCGGTGGATCGCGGTCAGGTCGGGGGCGCTGTCGCAGGACAGCAGCACGCCGAGGACCAGGCGCCCGCGGATCACGACCTGCTCGACGTCGAGCACGCTCAGCTCGTGCGCGGCCAGGACGGTGAACAGGCGGGAGGTCACGCCGGGCCGGTCCCGGCCGGTCACCGTGATCAGCAGCGTCATCTGCGGGCTAGACATGGCGGCACCACGCTACCCGCGGTGCGCCGCCGCCCGCCTGCGGGTGCCCGCAACCCCCGACGCGGATCAGGGCAGCAGCAGGTGCAGGTCGCCGAACTCGTGCCAGAGGTAGCCGCGCTCGATCGCGGCCGCGTAGCAGCGGCTGAGCAGGTCCAGGCCGGCGAACGCGGCGAGCATCCTCAGGTGGGACGAGCGCGGCTCGTGCAGGCCAGTGATCAGCCCGTCCACGGCCAGCAGCGGGGTGTCGGGGGTGACGACGTGCTCGGTCCAGCCGGCCGATGGGGCGACGCCGGCGGAGGTCCCGGCGGCCCGGGCGGCGGTTTCCAGCGCCCGTACCACGGTGGTGCCCACGGCGATGACCCGCCCGCCGTGCCGCCGGGTCAGGTTGACCAGCCGGGCGGTGGCCGGCGGCACGTCGTAGGGCTCGGGGTAGGGGTCCTCGTCGCCCTCCAGCGACGAGACGCCGGTGTGCAGGGTGAGCGGCGCGAACGTGATGCCCCGCGCCACGAGCCTGGTCACGACCTCCGGGCTGAACGGGCGGCTCGCGCTCGGCATCTCGGCGCTGCCCGGCCGGGTTCCGAACACCGTCTGGTACCACTCGATCGGCCACGGCCGCCGCACGTAGGAGTACCGGATCGGCTCGCCCCAGCGGAGCAGATACGGCAGCACCGCGGTGGACAGCCGGGCCCGCCACAGCCTGGGAGTGAATCGCGCGTCCAGGGTCAGCACCGCCCCGCCCGGTAGTGCCAGCCGCTGGCCGGGTGACCCGCCGGGGTCCGGCACCGTCGCGGCGCCGCCCGCCGCGCGCAGCTCCACCAGCCAGTCCCCGTCCGGCAGCGGCGTGGAAAAGTGAACGGCTGGACCGCCGGGCAGCGGGGGAAAAGAAGCAGCCGGACCGCCGGGCAGCGGCACGGCCGCGGGCAGCGTGGCCGAGGTGTTGACCACGAGCAGGTCGCCGGGCAGCAGCAGCGCGGGCAGGTCGGTGAACGCGTGATGGCTGATCTGCCCGGCCGCGCCGCGGCTGACCATCAGCGCGACCCCGTCCCGCGGGACGCCGCGGGCCTCCGGGGGCTCATGGGCCTCGCGCTCGGCGGGCAGGGTGAAGTCGAGAGCGACGCGGGGATCGGCGGCCTCCACCGCGGCGGCCGCGGTCACGACCGCGCTCCCGACGGCATCAGCTCGGCGGCGCGGTACCGGCCGTCCGGCAGGCGCTCGGTGAGGAGTTTGCGCAACGCGGGGACCACGGCCTCAGGCAGCGGCCGGTCGGAAATGTCCGCCCCGGGGAAGGCCTGCTGGTGCATCTGGGTGCGCAGGTCGCCCGGATCCACCCACCACACCCGGACCAGGTTCTCCTCGGCGGCCAGGACGTTGCTGGCCTGCTCCAGGGCGGCCTTGGCTGCCCCGTAGCCGCCCCAGCCCGCGTACGCCTCGACGGCGGCGTCGGAGGTGATGGACAGCACCGCGCCGCCGCGCCGGCGCAGCCCGGGCAGCAGCAACTGGGTGAGCGCGATCGGCGCCAGCACGTTGACCTCGAACGCATCCCGGAGTTCCCCGATGGGGTAGTCGGCCAGCGCCGGGAGCGGGCTCGCGCCCAGCGTGCCCGCGTTGTTGACCAGCAGGTCGGGGCCGCCGAGGTCCTCCACGGCCCGGGCCAGGGCGGCGCGGTGCGCGGGATCGGTGATGTCGCCGGGCAGCACGGTCACGTCGGCCGGCAGGCAGGCCGAGGCCGCGGCGCGGAGCGCGACGCCGTCCCGGGCATCGATCACGAGCGACCAGCCGTCCTGGGCCAGGCCTCGCGCCAGCGCCAGGCCGAGGCCGCGCGACGCGCCGGTGATCACTGCGTTCTTCGTGGTCGTCATGATCGTCACGCTAGGCTGCGGGCCGCGGCGGCACATCGGGCGCGCGGCCGGACCGGCCTGGTCCTATGGTCCTAGGACCTGCGGCCGGTCCGTTATGCCCGCGGCGCCGGTAGCGTGCGGTGTATGACCCGGGGCACGGGCGAGGCGCGGCGCGGCCGGCCGGCGGCCGGCAGCCAGGACGACGTGCTGCAGCAGGTGAGCGAGGTGGTGCTCGCGGTCGCCCGGCAACTGTCCACCCGCGACGTGCTGCAGGTGATCGTGAGGTCGGCCCGCTCGCTGGTCAACGCCAGGTACGCGGCGCTCGGCGTGCCCGACGACCAGGGGTCGTTCGCCGAGTTCGTCGTCGACGGCATGTCGGAGCGCCAGCAGAAAGCCATCGGGCCGATACCCCGCCAGCACGGCCTGCTCGGCGTGCTGCTGCGCGAGGGAAAGCCGCTGCGGTCCGATGACATCCGGGCCGATCCGCGGTTCGAGTGGTGGCCGCCTGCCCATCCCGACATGTCCGACTTCCTGGGCGTCCCGATCCGGGACGGCAGCGACGTCCTCGGCATCATCTTCGCCGCCTGCAAGCGCGACCCCGGCGGCTTCACCGAGCGCGACGAGCAGCTGCTCGCGCTGTTCGCGTCGCACGCGGCCATCGCGCTGACCAACGCGCGGCTCTACGAGCGCGGCCGGGAGCTCTCGGTCCTGGAGGAGCGCGCCCGGCTGGCCCGGGAGCTGCACGACGCGGTGTCGCAGAAACTTTTCAGCATCCGGGCCAAGGCCCGCGCGGCCGAGGTGCTGGTCCGCCGGGACCCGGACCGGGCCGTCGCCGAGATTGAGAGCGTGACCGCCCTGGCCGGCCAGGCGCACGCCGAGCTCCGGGCGGTGATCGACGGGCTGGCGCCGCCGGACCTGGCCGCCGGGGGGCTGGCCGGGTCGCTGCGCAGTTATGCGGTGCTGGCGGGCCGGACCTACGGGGTGGAGGTGCGGTTCCAGGCGACGGCGCTGCCCGCGCTCGGGGCGCAGCGCGAAACGGCCATCTACCGCGTGGCCCAGGAAGCGCTGCACAACGCGCTGCGGCACTCCGGCGCGAGCGCGGTCTACGTGTCGCTGACGACCCGGCGGCACCGGGTCATCCTGGAGGTCGCCGACCATGGCCGCGGGTTCACGCCCGGGGACCCCCCGGCCTCTCCTTCCTCTGGAGGGCTGGGCCTGGCCTCGATGCGGGAGCGGGCGGCGTCGGCGGGCGGGACCCTGACCGTGCGCTCGGCTCCGGGCGAGGGGACGCTGGTGCGGCTGGAGCTTCCCGCATGATCACCGTGCTGATCGCCGACGATCATCCGGTGGTCCGGCAGGGGCTGCAGGTCCTGCTCAGCGTGCAGGACGACATCGAGGTGGTCGGCGAGGCGGCGGACGGCGGCCAGGCGCTGGCCCTGGCCGCGCAGCTGGAGCCGGACGTGATCCTACTGGACCTGAAGCTGCCGGTCCTGGACGGTGTCGCGGTGCTGCGGGAGCTGCGGGCCTGCGGGCTCAGGACGCGGGCCCTGGTGCTGACCAGCGCGGCCGACCGGAGCCTGGTGACGCTGGCCGTGCAGGCGGGCGCGGCGGGCTTCCTGTACAAGGACGTCGACCCCGACGCGCTCGTGCGGGCCCTTCGGTCGGTGCACGACGGGAACACGCTGCTCGCCCCCGAGGCGGCCGGGTCACTGGTGGGCACGCCCGCGGCCGTGCAGGGGATCGGCGCGCTCACCGGCCGCGAGCGCGAGGTGCTGGGGCAGATCGCCGACGGCCGCTCCAACCGGGAAATCGCCCGGCGGCTGGGCGTGTCGGAGAAGACCGTCAAGACGCACGTCAGCTCGGTGCTGGCCAAGCTCGGCGTGGCGGACCGGACACAGGCGGCGCTCCTTGCCGTCCGGCAGCTGGAGAGATAGCCTGCGCCCGACCCGACCCCACGTTCCGAGCCGGGAATGGCGGTGTGCCAGGAAGGAGCCGCATGTCCGACGAGGTGCTGCGGCTTCGCGGGGTAGGGGTCCGGCACGACCGGTCGATGCTGCTCAGGGACGTTGACTGGACGGTCCGCAGCGACGAGAGCTGGGTGATCGTCGGGCCCAACGGGGCCGGGAAGACCACCTTGCTCCAGGTCGCGGCGGCGTTGCGGATCCCGACCGAAGGCGCGGTAGAGATCCTCGGCGAGCCGCTCGCGGAGGCAGATCTCCAGGACCTGCGGACCAGGGTCGGATTCGCCAGCGCGGCCGTGGCGGACCAGGTGCCGCCGGCCGAGAAGGTCATCGACCTGGTGCTGAGCGCCTCGTACGGGATCCTGGGCCGCAACGAGGAGGACTACGACTCCGGTGACGTCACCCGCGCGGTGCAACTGCTCGACGCGCTCGGCTGCGCGCACCTGATCCGGCGCAAGTTCGCCAGTCTGTCCGAGGGCGAGCGCAAGCGGGTCCAGATCGCCCGGTCGCTGATGCCCGACCCCGAGCTGCTGCTGCTCGACGAGCCGGCCGCCGGACTGGACCTGGGCGGCCGCGAGGACCTGCTGCGGCGGGTTTCCGCGCTGTCCACCGATCCGCAGGCGCCGATGATCGTGCTGGTCACGCACCACCTGGAGGAGGTGCCCGAGGGCTTCACGCACGCGATGCTGCTGCGCAAGGGCGCGGTCCTGGCGGCCGGGTCCGTGCAGGAGGTGTTCACCGAGCGGAACCTGTCCAAGTGCTTCGGGGTCCCGCTGCTGATCGAGCGCCGCGCCGCTCGCTGGACCGCCCGGGCCGCGTCGGCCGGGCCCGGAAAGTAGCCAACGTCACAGCGCCGGCCGGGAGACGAGCCCGGCGAGCCGCCTTACGATTTGGTTCGTGCGAGGGTCCTGTGGACCCCGGTGAGGCGCTCGCCATCCTCTCGGCCGGAGCCGCCGCCGGCGGGGTCAACGCGGTCGTCGGGTGCGGATCGCTGATCACGTTCCCCACCCTGCTGGCGTTCGGCTTCCCCCCGGTCGTCGCCAACGTGTCGAACAACCTGGGCATGGTGCCCGGCAACGTGAGCGGCGGGTTCGGCTACCGGCGCGAGCTGGCGGGGCAGCGCGGCCGCCTGATCCGGCTGGGCGCGGCCTCGGCGGCGGGCGCGCTGGCGGGGGCACTGGCCTTACTGTCGCTGCCGCCCGGCGCGTTCACGGTCGTCGTGCCGGTGCTGATCCTGGTCTCCTGCGCGCTCGTGCTCCTCCAGCCCCGGCTGAGCGCGTGGCTCAGGACCCGGGAGAGCACTCGGCCGGGCCGGGCCAGCCCCCTGCTGTCGGCCGGCGTCTGCCTGTCCGGGGTGTACGGCGGGTATTTCGGCGCCGCCCAGGGCGTGCTGGTGATCGGGCTGCTCGGCAGCTTCCTGGACGAGACCCTGCAGCGCGTCACCGGGGCCAAGAACGTCCTCGTCGCCATGGTCAACGCCGTGGCCGCGGTCGTCTTCGTCGCGCTCGCGCACGTGTCGTGGGCGGCCGTGGCGCTGCTCGCCGCCGGGTCAACGGTCGGCGGGCTGCTGGGCGCGCGCTACGGGCGCCGTCTCCCGCCGGCCGCGCTGCGGCTGCTCGTGGTGGCCATCGGAGTGATCTCCGCGGCCAAATTGATCTTCTTCTGACTCCCGGGTTGTGACCGGTGACGTTCCGGGTACGAAAGCTAGATAGGCGTCGGCGCTTTCCGCCATCGGCGCTGAGCTGGCCGCCACCTGCCGCCTGACAGGCTCGCTCGGAGATCAGCGAGGAGGCTAGCGATGAAAGGTGACAAGGTCGAGATAGTCGTCGATGCCGGCGACGCCCCGGTCAAGACGTACGAGGTGGAGGCCACCCGCGCCGGGCGCCGGGTCGAGGTGGTCACCCGGCGCGGCCAGGTGGAGGTGAGCGAGCTGACCCGGGGCGGCTCCCCGGTCCGGACCGCCCGCTTCATGGCTAGCCGGGTGATAGCGCTGGTCGAGCACCCGGCGCCGCGCCGCGCGGGCCGACGGCCCGGAACCCAGGCCGGCGAGCCCGGACGGCCCGCGCGCCAGGCCGGCTAGTCCCGCTGGTGTGCCGGGCCGATCCGGCGGGCTACGGCGCGGCATCACCGCCGGGAGCCGGGGCGAGCAGGCCGTCTCGCACGGACCGCTCTACCAGGTCCCTGGCGTACTTCCCCAGGGCCGGCGAGCCGTCCTCGATCAGCGCCACCTTGGTGAGCACCTGATCGGCCGTGATCCCGTGTTCCTTCCAGGTTCCCCCGCCCGCGGACAGGTTCGCGAGCATGGGCTGCAGCCGGTCGAGCGCGCGCGCGAACCTGGCCTCCGGGGTCCGGCGCTCCTCGAACTCGTCCCACAGGCCACGGAAGCTGGCGGCCTGGTCCGCCGGCAGCAGCGCGAAGATCCGGTCGGCGGCCACGCGCTCGGCCTCCTCCTGCCGGGCCTGGCGCGCCGCGTCGGCGTAGACGAACAGGTCGCCGGCGTCGATCTCGACCAGGTCGTGCACCAGCACCATGGCGGTCACCCGGCCGATGTCGGTGCCGGCCGGGGCGTGCTCACCCAGCGCCAGGGCCATCACCGCCAGGTGCCAGGAATGCTCGGCCGAGTTCTCCCGCCGGCCGGGGCCAGCCAGCATGGTCTGCCGCAGCACGCCCTTCAGCCGGTCGATTTCCCGGGTGAACCGGATCTGCTCCTCGAGGCGCTCCATGTCCTGCAGGCTAGGCGACGCGGGCTCAGGCCAAGCCGTGGCGCTCCCGCAGGGCCTGGCGGTACTCCTCCACGACCAGGTCGGTCAGTTCTTCCACCGATGTCTCCCGGCTCGGCTTATCGAAGGTAATCTCGCCTTGCTGCAGCAGGTTGACCCGGTCGCAGATCTCGAACACCTGGCCGTAGTTGTGCGCGATGATGATCACCGAGACGTCACCGCGGCGCTTCAGGTCCTGCACCAGGTCCAGGATCATCGCGCCTTCCTTGACGCCCATCGCGGCCAGCGGCTCGTCCAGCAACAGGATCTTCGCGTTCTCGAACACCGCCCGGGCCACGGCGATCGCCTGCCGCTGCCCGCCGGAGAGCTGGGCCACGCTGACCTGGACCGAGGGGATGTTCACGCCCATCTCGTCCAGGTGCTCCCGGGCGATGCGGCGCATCGCCCGGTTGTTGAGCAGCGGCCAGCGCACCTTTTCCCGGTTCAGGAACATGTTGTGGTAGACGCTGAGCCCGGGAATGAGCGCGAGGTCCTGGTAGACAATGTCGATGCCGAGCGAGCGGGCGTGCTCGACCGACTTGAGCGTGAGCTCCTGGCCGTTGACCACGATCCGGCCGGTGTCCGGCTGCTGGAACCCGCAGAGGATCTTCATCAGCGTGGACTTGCCCGCGCCGTTGTCGCCGAGCAGGGCCAGGACCTCGCCGCGGGCCAGGTGCAGGTTCACGTCGCGCAGCGCCGTCACCGCGCCGAACCGCTTGCTGACGTGCTCGGCACGCAGCACGTCATCCGGCGGCGGCCCGTCACCGGCGGAGGGCTGGGTTCCGAGATCCTGGGTGGTCATATCGACCTCCCCGCTCCCCGGAGCCGGGCGAGCTGCACGTTCGCGATCATGGCGACCAGAATCGCGCCGCCGAAGATGACCGGCAATATGTTCGCGCTGATCCCAAGGATGTCAAAGCCGTCGGTCAGGGTGGCCAGCACCATCGCGCCGAGGAACGCCCCCAGGATCGTGCCCGAGCCGCCGAGCATCGCGGTCCCGCCGATGACCGCCGCGATCACGGCGTAGAACATCGGCGTGTAGCCGCCGGCGGTGGGGTCGACGTTGTTGGTGTAGAAGGCGGTCTGGAGGCCGACCAGCGCTCCCATGAAGCCCGAGATCATGAAGTTGCCGTACTTGATCCGGCCCACGTTGATGCCGGCCTCCCGGGCGCCGAGCAGGTTCCCCCCGGCCGAGATCGTGTACAGGCCCCACCGGGTCCGGGTGAGCACCACGTGGAAGATCGCGACCAGCACCACCGCCCAGACGAACGGGGCCCACTGCCACGGGTTGCCGGGGACACCGAGCCACTTCCCGACTCCGAGGGCGATGGGCGGGGTCGGCGACGGCTCGGCATGCGAGACGACCAGGGCCACGCCCAGCAGGACGAACCCGGTGCCGATCGTGGTGATGAATGACGGGACGCCTAGCGTGACCGTGATGAACCCGTTCACCCAGCCGACCACCACCCCGGACAGCAGCCCGAGGATGACCGCCACCAGCGAGGGGAGGTGGTAGTCAGTGATCGCGAAGAGCGTCACGAACGGCGCCAACGTGTAAATGAAGCCGACCGACAGGTCGATCTCGCCGCAGATCAGCAGCATCACCTCGCCGATCGCGATGATCGCGATCGGCGCCATGAGCTCCGACAGCAGGTCGACGATGTTGGTCTGGGTGACGAACGTCGAGGTGTGCGTGATCCCGAAGTAGAGCAGTAGCGCGACCGCGACCACCAGGACCGTGGCCTCACGCTGCCTGCCGAACACGGCCAGGCTGCGTACGACAACCTGCCGGCCGCCGTTTCCCCGCCCGCCGTCACCGTCGGCCCCGGCCGGGCCGAGGACCTTGCTACCTGACTCGACTGTGTCGCTCACGTCACCTCCCGGGCTCTGGTGCCCGCCCAAACCGGAGACGGGCGGCCGGCCTGTCGCCCAGGCACGGTCGCCCGCCGCCGACTTGTCCCTTTATACCCAGGACCCGGCCTGGGCCTTGCTCAGGTGCTGGTGGTCGCCATCGGGTTCTGGATCGCGCCGGACGGACGCGGCAGGTACACCTGCGCGGTCGTCGAGCCCTGGAATCTGCTGGGCTTGTTGTACTCGGCCAGGTTGCTCTTCGTGATGAAGGACAGGCCGGTGTCGGTGTCGGGCGGGACGAGCGTGCCGCCGGAGATGTTGAACAGGTACAGGTACAGCGTGGGCAGGAAGCCCTGCAGGTACGGGTCCTGGTAGATGGTGAAGTTGGTCTTCCCCTGGGAGATGTTGGTCAGCGTCTGCGGGACCGTATCGAAGCCGCCGTTGGGGAGGTGCGACAGGCCGGTCTCGGCGAGCGCCTGCGCCAGGAACGAGGTCGAGGTCGAGTCCACGGCGAAGGCGCCCTTGACGTTCTTGTGCGCGAGCAGATACGCCTTCTCGTTCGCCAGGATCGTGGCCGGGACCGTGGTGGTCGTGATCTCGGCGACCGTGTAACCCGCGGGCGTCAGGATCGAGGCGGCGCCGTCGTAGCGCGGCTGGATGTTCCCCGTCCCGGGAGTCTCGATGAAGATCGGCACGAGGCCCGGGGTCGGGATCAGCGACTTGATCCGCTGCCCGAGCTGCTGGCCGGAGGTGTACAGCGCCTGCCCGACGTAGGCCAGCCGGTTGGTGCCGATGTCGGCGACCCCGCTCTTGCTGACCAGCCCGTCGGCGTTGTAGCTCAGCACCGGGATGCCGGCGCTCATCGCGTTCCCCACCGGGGTGGTGAACGAGCTGGAGTTGATCAGCGTGGTCGCGATGCCGGCCGCCTTGGCCGAGATCGCGGCGTCGATCTGCGCCACCATCTGCGCGGCGACCGAGTTCGTCGAGCCGGTCCACTTCGGCGTGGGCAGGCTGAGCAGCGCGGCCGCGTCGGCCATCCCGTACTGGGTAGGCACGAAGAAGCTGTTCGTGGTGACGTGATTGACGAACCAGAACTGCCACGCCGGAGTCTTCGGGAAGTTTCCCGCGGTGCTCTTCGTGGCAGCGGCGCTGCTGGTCGAGTTGCTGCTGCACGCCGCGAGCAGGGCGGAGGCCGCCGCCGTCGCGCTGACCAGCCCGGTGCCCTTGATCAGCTTCCGGCGCGTCGGCCCATCCTTCATGTTGAGCGTTTCGATTGCTTCATCGACCTTCGGGTCGATTTCGTCCATACGGGCCTCCATCATTTCCCTGGGGCGGAAATGCCCCTTGGCTGCCGGTCGAGCAGAATGCTCTCCCGGCCGGGTCGCTGCAAACAGAGTTCAAGGTCCCGCAACACAGGACACCCTAGGCGGCCAGGCACGGTCAGGCGGAGACGGTCACCGGGCGGGACCGCGTCATGACCCATGCTCACCTGGCTCCCGTCTCAGGCCGCTCATCTGCGCAGCGGCTCGCGCTGGCGGCCGGTAAGGACCGACCGATGTGAGCGCTAACATTCTTGCACTTGTTAACCCGACGAGGCCATAAGCTAGAACAGGTTCAGTTGGGCGTCAACGATCAGCCCAAACCAGTCGCCTAAATGTGATCTGCCCTGATGTGAGCGGGCGGGCTGGGATATGGGAGCCTTTGTCGGGTGACGGCGCCGCGGGCGTGGAGGTGCCCGCGCGCAGCCTGAACTTCACTGGCCGCGGAGCCGCGGCCGGGCACCTAGCGGGTCGCGGTGCCGATGAGGCCGTTCCGGGAGACCAGGGACGCGAGGGCGTCCTCGTCCAGGCCATCGGCGGACTCCGGCGGCAGCGGCAGCACCAGGTAGCGGGTCTCCGAGTTGGCATCCCACACCCGGATCTCGGTGCCGGTGGGCAGTTCGAGCCCGAACTCCGCCAGGACCGCCCGCGGCTCGCGGACCACCCGGGAGCGGTAGGCGAAGCTCTTGTACCACGTAGGCGACGGGCCGAGCAGGGACGTCGGGTAGCACGAGCACAACGTGCAGACGATCACGTTGTGCACGCTGGGCGTGTTCTCGACCACCTTGAGCAGGTATCCGTGGGCGCCGGAGCCGAAGCCCAGCTCGGCCGCGGCGTCGTTGGCGTTGGTGAGCAGGCGATCCCGGTACGCCGGGTCGGCCCAGGCCCGCGCGACCATCCGCGCCCCGTTCACCGGCGAGGCGGACGTGTAGACGCCGGCGAGGATCTCCTCGAGCTCGGCGTCGGTGGTCAGCCCGGCGGCGATCACCCGTTCCTCGAACGCCCGGACCCGCGCCGCCACGGGAAGCTCGGCGTGCCCGCCGCTCATAGGGCCTCCTCCAGGTAGGACTCCCACAGGTCCAGGATCACCGAGTGCGACCCGCCGCCCCACAGGTCGGCCGCGCCGAAGCGCACCGTGTACACCGGCTCGGGGCGGGATACCCCGCGCACCGACTCGTCCGGCAGCGACCAGGTGGCGCGGACCTCCAGCACCTCGCCGACGTGGCCGCGGACGTAGCGCGGCAGCCGGGTGTGCCCGTCCGGGTCGCCGGGGCGGGCCCGGACCCGGTCGCCGGCGGCGAACCTAGCCATCCCGGTGCTCCCCGGGCTCCCGGCGGCCCGCGAGGTCGTCGCGGCCCGCCTCGTCCGGCAGCAGGCCCTTCTCGGCCAGCAGCATCTCCGCGGCGCGGAGCCAGCGCTCGTAGTACGACAGCGCCAGGTACTCGGCGGGCGGTATCCGCTCGATCGCGTCCCGGAGCTCGTCATACTGCCGGTTGATGATCCCGTGCCGTTGCAGCGCCCGGACCAGCGCGTACACCCGGGCCTCCCAGTCGGCGTGGAAGAACCGGCCGTCGTCGTCCTCGACCGGAACGGGCCCGAACCCGGTCTGGCCGCCCATGTCGTGCACCCGGCTCATGTACCCGACCGTACCCACTGGAGGCCGGGCAGCACCGTCGGCCGGCCGGTCGCGATCCTGCGGGCCTGGCCGGGCCCGGCCGGGAGCGGACGGCTGCTGATCATGCGCGACCCGGGCCGCCGGCCCGGCCCGTCCGTCTCGATGAACCTTTTTATCCTCCCGTGGCGGCCCACATACTGTGAGCTTGAGATCGACGGATGAAAGGGTGCGCCGCGACGATGTACCGGAAGACCCAGCAGCCCAAGGCGGAGCCGCTCACCCGCCGGGACAAGCGCGGCATCGCGCTCGTCGGCGCCCTGATCGTGGCTGGGCTGGTCGGCCTGGGCA
>Ga0335073_10002625_pt1 | contig 24688 bp, 25 predicted proteins | sample Lox_Sample_22_FD_207093 | JGI IMG/M metagenome (GOLD analysis project Ga0335073, IMG submission 207093) | Soil microbial communities from Loxahatchee National Wildlife Refuge, Florida, United States - Lox_Sample_2.2 | ecosystem: Environmental > Terrestrial > Soil > Wetlands | place: USA... | reverse complement strand
TCCTGGCCCGGCTGGGACTGCTGACTCTGGATCGCCCAAGTCGCACGCACACCATTCGCATGCACGCCCAGATCCAGCAGGCAGTCATGAGCTACATCTCCGCCGAGTACCGCGACCAGGCGGGCTCCGCGGCGGCGGATGCGCTGCTCGAGGCATGGCCGGCCGTGGAGGGCTCTCCGGAATCGGGCCAGCGCCTGCGCGCCTGCGCGGCCAGGCTGCGCGAGGTGACCGGAGACCTGCTGTGGATCAAGCGCTGTCATCCGGTGCTCGCGCAGGCGGGCGAGAGCCTGTCCGGCGCCGGCCTGACCCGGTCGGCCGCGTCTTACTGGCAGGCCCTGCTGACCGCCGACAGCGCCCTGCTCGGGAACAGCCACCCGGATACCATCCTCGCCCGCGGCAACCTGGCTGACAGCTACGAGCGCGCAGGACAGCCGGAGAACGCCATCGGACTGTACGAGGAGGCCTTCGCTGACTCAGAGCAGGTCCACGGTCCCGACAGTGCCGAGACTCTGACTGCTCTTGGGAGACTCTCCGCCGCCTACCTCGCCGCCGGCCGAAGCGGCGAAGCGATCGCGCTGCACAGGCGCAATCTCGAAACCAGGGAACGGGCGCACGGGCCTCGCCACCATGACACGATCGCGGCGCGGGCGCGGCTGGCGGACTGCTGCCTGTCCGCAGGTCAGCACAAGGAGGCGGTCGACCTCTACACGCGCATCCTGGCCGACCGCGAGCGCATCCAGGGGTCACGGCACCCGGACACGATGGCCGCGCGCGCGAGCCTGGCCTTTGCTTACCGCTCGGCGGGGCGCATGAAGGAAGCAATTCCGGCCTACCAGCGGGTCCTGGCGGATCGCGAGCAGACCCAGGGAGCACATCATCCGGATACGCTGGCCGCCCGCGGTAACCTCGCCTCCGCCTACCATTCGGCAGGCCGGATGAAGGAAGCGATTCCCGTCTATGAGCGCACCCTCACTGACTGGGAACAGCTCCACGGACCTCGCGATCCGCACACTCTCACTGCCCGCGGGAACCTCGCCGGCGCCTATCATTCGGCGCGGCGGCTGGCGGACGCGATACCGATCTACGAGCGCACCATCGCTGACTGCGGAGAAGTCCTCGGCCATGTCCACCCGGACACACTGACGCTGCGCAGCAACCTCGGGCTGGCGTATCACACGGTCGGCCGTCTCAGCGATGCCATCGCGATCTTCGAGTCGACGCTCGCCGACAGTGAGCAAGCGCTCGGGCCCGATCATCCGCTGACGCAGACCGCGCGGGAAAACCTTCAGGCAGTCGCGAGCGGCTGAGCCCCGATCGCTCAGCCCCGCAAGCTCTCAGACAGATGTGCCTTCAGCCAGACGTGCGCTCAGCCGGACGTACGCCAGTCCGAGGAGCGAGCGAACGGGTCCGCGTCCGGCGGCCTCGGTGCAGGCCCCCACGGCGGCCCGCCCGTGACCCGGGGGCGGGTAGTGATACCCGGATTTGTCACCGGACCATACCCGTGCCTGGGCGCGTAGGTGGGCTGCTGGCCGACGGGCCGCACTGGCAGGGGCGCTGACGCGACCTGACGGTGCCCGGTCGGCGGCACCGGGAGACCGAGTCCGGCGTAAGCAGGCGCTGGGACAGCCGGCTCTGGCGTCTCCTCGGCGACGGCAGTGCGCTCGGGCGGCTCAAGCCGGATTATCACGATGAGTGATAGCACCAGCAGTACCACAAGAAGCACCAGGAAGCCCACGAGGCTGTCGTTAAGCAGCGCTGCCCGCGTGACTGGCGTACTAGCGGTACTTAAGGCCCCGCCGGCCTGCAGCAGTCCGTTCGTCCCGAACACAGCAGTCATGCCCTTCTACACGCATTTCCTGGCCATTGTGTCATCGTCGCAGCGTGAATATCAGCAAACGCCCACACCGTTCGTCCGCCGGCGATGTCGGACCTCGCCGGTAGCATCTGGCATCGTGCACACGAGTTTCTTCGAGGCCACCGGCCCTAGGAGCTTCCTGGCGACCGGGGCGACGGCCGGACCCTGGAGCCCTGACGCCCAGCACGGCGGCCCGCCCTCCGCCCTTGCCGCCCGCGAGCTCGAGATGCATGAGCCCGACGGCACCATGCGGCTGGCCCGGGTCAGCGTCGACATCCTGCGGCCGGTCCCGCTGGGGCCGCTGACGGCCACGACCCAGACGCTCCGTCCGGGCAAGCGGGTGGCGCTGCTGCAGACCGTCCTGGAGTCCGCCGGCCAGCAGGTCCTGGTCGCGCGGGGCTGGCGGATCGCGAGAGACCCCAGTGCGCCGGTGATCAGCACAGATGCCGGCGTGCCCCCGATCCCGGCAGCGCAGAAGGAGCCCAGATTCCCCGGCGGGAACGCCGACGGGTACCTGGCAGAGATCGAATGGCGGTTCGAGACAGGCAACTTTGACGAGCCCGGGCCCTGTCAGGCATGGGCCCGGCCGCGGATTCCGCTCCTGCCCGATGAGGAACTGTCACCGATGTCGCGGGCGCTGCTGCTCGCCGACTCGGGCAACGGCATCAGCATGGCGCTCGACCCGCGGGCCTACATCTTCATCAACGTCGACCTCACCGTGATCTTGCAGCGCGACCCCGTCGGCGAGTGGCTGCTGATGGATGCAGTGACCACGATGGGCGGCACGGGCACCGGCCTCGCCGAGACAAAGCTGTCGGACACGGACGGGGAGGTCGGGATCGGCGTGCAGTCGCTCCTGGTCTCCCCGCGGTAAGTACCAAGCGTTACGTCCGGGAACGGGCAGGTGACCCACTCAGCGACGGCCAGCGAGCAGGAACTGCGCGGGCTGGTGCGGTCCGGCGCCGGGCTGACGGTGCTGACCGGCGGCCAGACTGGCGTCGACACCTACGCTGCGCTCGCCGCACTGCACGCGGGCCTGGCCGTGCATCTGGTCTTGCCGCACGGCTGGCGGCAGGAGGACGGCCCGCTGACTCCGGCCCGTCGCCGTCGCCTCCGCGGCGCGACCCTGCATGAGCTGTCGTCGCCGAGCTTCCGCTACCGGACCTGGACCTGCGCCTACCTCGCTGACGCGGTACTGCTGCTCGACCCCGCCGGCGGCGCCGGATGCCGGGAGACCGTGCGCGCCGCGACCAGCCTCGGCCGGCCGCTCCTGGCTGTCGGAGCCGGCCGGCTGACAGCGGCGGAGACGGCAGACTGGCTCGCTAGCGCGAGCCCGCGCGTGCTGATGGTCGCAGGGTGCCGGGCTAGCGTCCTTGCTAGCAAGGGCAAGGGGCGCGGGCTGCGCATCGACCTGGCGGAGATCATGGCCGCCGCACGGCGGTACCACGACGGGCTGATCGCGTCCGCCCGCTGACTGCCGTCCGGCTTACCGCGCCGCCCAGTCGATCGAGACCTTTGCGGCTTCGTCGGGGTGCCGCTCAAGCCAGCTCCGGGCGAACGGGCACAGCGGCACGATCGTCATGCCCGCGGCGGCGGCTTTGCTGATCGCTGCCTGGACGAGGTCGCCGCCGAGACCGCGACCGCCGAGCGACTCGGGCACCTCAGTGTGCACGAGCACGAGGCGCCCGGCGCGGGTGCGGTAGATCAGCTTCGCGAGCTCACCATCGGCGTGGATCTCGAACTGAGAGCTACCCTCGTTGTCGGTCACCGCGACGTCGCTCATGGCACTCATCGTCGCATCGGTTCCCTGCAGCTCTGGCGGCGGCATGGGCTCTCCGCGGTAGCTGGCAGCGGCCGTCGATGTGACTTCGGTGCTGGGCAAATGCCTCAGCTACCGGTACGCCGGGATGCCTGTGATGGCCTGGCCGAGAGCGAGCGTGTGGATCTCTTCGGTGCCCTCGTAGGTGAGTACGGATTCCAGGTTGTTGGCGTGCCTGATCACCGGGTACTCCAGGGTCACGCCGTTGGCGCCAAGGACCGTGCGGGCCTCGCGGGCGATGTCGATTGCCGTCCTGACGTTGCTCATCTTGCCGAGGCTGATCTGCTCCGGCGTGATCACGCCAGCCTCCTTGAGCCGGCCAAGATGCAGTGCGAGCAGCTGGGCGCGCTGCAGGTCGGCAAGCATCCAGGCCAGCTTGCGCTGGGTGAGCTGGAAGCCGCCGATCTTCTGCCCGAACTGCTCCCGCGTGCGGGCATACTCGGCGGCCGCCTCGAAGCAGGACCGCGCCGCGCCGGTGACGCCCCACAAGATGCCGTACCTGGCTTCGGACAGGCAGGACAGCGGTCCCTTCAGCCCGCGCACGCCCGGCAGGACTGCGGTGCCGGGCAGCTTGACGTCGTCGAAGTACAGCTCGGACGTAATCGAGGCGCGAAGCGACATCTTCTTGTGAATGTTGCGCGTGCTGAAGCCGCGGGCGCCACGCGGTACCAGGAAGCCCCTGATGCCGTCGTCGGTGGACGCCCAGACGACGGCAATGTCGGCTATTCCGCCGTTGGTGATCCACATTTTCGAGCCGCTGAGCACCCAGTCGGCCCCGTTCCTTCGTGCATGGGTTTTCATGCTCGAGGGATCTGAACCGTGGTCTGGCTCGGTCAGCCCGAAGCAGCCCGCAGCTTCGCCCGCTGCCATCCGCGGCAGCCATTCGTCCTTCTGCTCGTCCGAGCCGTACTTCCAGATCGGGAACATGGCCAGCGAGCCCTGGACCGAGACGAGGCTGCGCAGCCCCGAGTCGGCGGCCTCCAGCTCGCGGCAGGCGACGCCGTAGGCGATCGCGCCCATCCCGGCGCAGCCGTAGCCCTCCAGGTGCATGCCGAGCAGGCCAAGCTTGCCGACCTCGGGCAGCACGTCCCTGGGAAGCGTGCCGGCCTCGAACCAGTCGGCGATGTTGGGCATGATCCGGTCCGCGGCGAACTTGCGGACCGTGTCACGAACGAGCCGTTCCTCGTCGGCGAGCTCGTCATCGACGCGGAGCAGGTCGGTAGGCGCGGGGTCCGTGGTGCGCGGCATGGCGGGGTCCTCTCTGGGGGCCTGGGCTGGCCGTGGCCTCGCCGCTAGCGTATGCGCGCTGTCTGCCGAAAGGCGTCCGCGGGCTGCGATCGGGCATCATGGTTCCATGAGTGAGATGAATGGCGGGAACGGGGCAGCCGGCCCCGGTCCGGGCGACGGGGGCGGACCCGGTGGCGCGGGCGGGCCTGGCGGCTTCGGCAAGCCCGGTGGATGGCCTGGCCCCGGCGGCATGGGCGGCGGCAAGCGGCTGGAACGCAAGACCGAGGGCCGCTGGGTGGCGGGCGTCTGCGTCGGGCTGGCCGATTACCTAGGAGTGGACGCCACCCTGTTGCGGGTGATCTTCGCGGTCCTCACCGTGATCGGCGGATTCGGCGCGCTGGCTTACGTCTTGGCCTGGGCGCTCATGCCGGAGGAGGGCGAGTCAGTGTCGATCGCCGAGAAGATCATCAACAAGAACGGCACGTAACCGCTGGCGGTGCCGGCGGGACGCGACCGAGTCGCCGTTCTTCCGGTGCGGCCAAAGGAGGCGGCCGCTTTGCCGGCAGTGCCGTTCGTCCCCTATGCTGGGGCGGTCCCCGACGGCGGGCGCCACGGGCAAGGCGGCGATATCCGTCGAGCCCCCATCGTCTAGCGGCCTAGGACACCGCCCTTTCAAGGCGGCGGCACGGGTTCGAATCCCGTTGGGGGCACGCTAGGTTTAACCTGGCAATGCATGGTCCTGTAGAGCAGCTCGGAGTGCTCGCCACCCTGTCAAGGTGGAGGTCGCGGGTTCAAATCCCGTCAGGACCGCCGGGTCTGGCGTCAGGGCCTCCCCGCCGGGGCCTTGGCTCCAGTCGCGGTCAGGTAGCTCAGTTGGTACGAGCGTCCGCCTGAAAAGCGGAAGGTCGGCGGTTCGACCCCGCCCCTGACCACGGGTTTTACGAATCTCAGGCCCGCAATGGCTGTGTTAGTTCTGTGTTGATGTTGTGATCCGCACTCGTCGCGCTGGCGTATGGCGCCGCTCTCCCGATGTTCTCGCAGCTAGTTGCGCTGGATGGCTGCTGCGGGCAAGCACGACCTAGCTCTATTCAAGCGGAAGGTCAAGCGCTAGGCGGCCAGCGTCTAGGTCGTTCGCCTGCGCTGCGCGGAGACGACGACGTCCGTTCATGCTGACGGCTGGGACACTGCTACCTTGAGCGCCGTGGAATGTGACGAATACCAGCGCGCCGCGATGCGCACTGCCCGCGATGAGAGCGCCCCGGACGAGTTCATGCACTTGGTCTTGGGGCTGGTTGGTGAGGCGGGCGAAATCGCAGAGAAGGTCAAGAAACTGGTCCGCGACAAGAACAGCGACCTGGCCCAACTCGACCGTGACGACATGGCCGCCGAACTCGGCGATGTCCTCTGGTACACAGCCGTGCTGGCGAACTTCCTTGGCCTCTCGCTCGACGACGTCGCACAGCGAAACGTTGACAAGCTCGCAGATCGGCAGCGCAGGGCTGTCCTTTCCGGTTCCGGCGACAACCGCTAACACGTGCCCGGTCGTGCGGCCGGGCGCATGTCCGCCATGTTTCCTCGGCGGCGCTTCCGCAGCCAGCTGTGAGGGCTTCGCTCGACGGCTACTTCAGGGTGATCTGGTCGACTCGCCCGGCGGTGATGACGCCGCCGCCGATGTAGTACAGGATCCTGTAACCGCGGACACGGACGCGGTGATAGGTGCCCGATGGAAGGTCACGGCCTGGTATGGGTCATCTGCGAGCGAGCGGACGGCAGAGTGACGGCTCGCAGCCCGCTCCGTCGCACATAAGCGCGGCGCGGAGGCCGTGACAGCGCCCGAGTACTCGATCCGCGTCAGGCGCGAGCCGGGGCCTGGCAAGTAGGTCAGGGGTCTTCTGGGGCACGGTCCGGCCGTGTCGCGCAAGCGGGCTTGGTCCACGGCGCGGTTCTAGCCGCTGTGCCTCGGCCGGCGGCCTATGTCAATGCGGACATCAAGATTCAGGTGCTCCGCCAGCAGGTGCTTCAGTTCACCGCCTTCGATGACCCGCAGCCTATTATTGCGGGCCACAAATGCCTTGGTCTCGGGGCTAACCCACGCGGTGGTGACCAGAACCCCAGAGGTGGCGCGCTTCTCTTCGACAGAGCCTGCCAGTGCCCGGACGTCGTTTGTGGGCACGCATTTGCTGTAACGCTTGGCCTGGATAAGGATCTCCGCGCGGTGCACGATGTCTGTCTTGTTGTATGCGACAGCATCGATGCCCTCGTCGCGGGAGGACTGGGTGACATTCACCTCCATGCCCATCGCCTCGAAGAGCTGTCGTATCAGATTCTCGAACCTGTACCAGTCCATCTTCAGCAAGTCCGGGCGTGAATCGAGGCCTGCGAGCGCATCGATCGCCTCTGCGAAGCGGTACTTGGCCTTCTGGAACTCGATGACTGGCTCAACGGGCTCGACGTCGTACGGGTGCGGGGACAGTATCGCCTTGAGGTGCCTCAAGCACTGCTCAGGGTCGAGTTGGTCAAGGACAAGTTCTGCGAAGTCGGCCCGGCTGGCTGGAGCGCTGATCAGGTGCAGCTCTTCGAGCTTGCCGGTTGCCCGGTTGGTCGCTGACACAATCCCGTTGAAGACCACGGCGTCAACAACGTCCGGCGCAACTGGGGCCGTGAAGCATTCCCACATCGTTCTGAGCGCGATTTGATGGACTGCCGACGCGTACAGCTGCTTAATCTCCTTCAGCGGGCGTGCCGACTCATCGACCTCATTTCGGGCCTTGACGTATCTGAAGTCTCGGGTTGTCGGGACGATTTCGACTGGAGGTAGCCGGTACTGGACAACCAGCTCACGAGGATCTTCGCGGTAGGCGATCTGGCAGTCGAGAACGAAGCCGGCCGGGTACTCCGACAGGGCTAGCAGTTCGGTGAAGTACTCCTCCACTGCGTCGGGTGCACCAGCGAGGAAGTTCCTTTCAAGCTCGTCGACCGCCGCGTTGTGCTCGCGGACCTCAGCACTGATCTGGTCCACCATCGCCAGATAGTTGCTACGCGCGCCCTCCAGATTCCGGCTCCGCACCTCCTCGGCATGGGCATGCTCGGCAAGCACGCGCTGGAATTCGGCCCACGCTGCCTCCTTGGCCCGCTCGTACCTGGCCCTCCCTCCGACCAGGCCCGATAGAACCCCTGGTGCAGCTGGAGCAAAGGCGGCCCAGTCGGGAGGATCCGAAGGCCGTGCAAGGTCGCCGGGATCAAACGCGGGACAGTCAGCAGATCGCCTGAGCATGGCGAATGTCAGGGTCGGCGGCGTGCTCAATCCCGCGGTAAGAATGGTCCTGAGTTCGGTCAGCCGACAGTCAAGCTGGTCTCGCATGGCGCGGGCGGCTGCCGCGCCAGCCTCGTGGGCAAGTAACTCTTGCCGCTTCCGCTGTGCAGCATCTTCGCGTGCAGCCTGCCGAACTGCTCTATCTCGCTCTTGCGTGAGCTGCCGGACGAGCTGCTGCTGTGCCCGTTCTCGTGCTTGGGCAGCACGCGCGCGCCGCTCCCGCTCCCGTTGCAGATCTGACCACAGCGACCGTCTGCGCGCCATAATCACCTCCACCATCACGACAGCAAAAAGTGTCGGCGGGGACAAGACCTGTACCTGAGTTGGAGTCGCGTCCGCTCGACGCCTCTTGTGCTGGATGGGGGCCCCAGCGCTACCTTCGGGTGCGGCGAGTCTTGTGCAGCCCGCGGGCGAGGCTGCGGGCGCTGTCCTCGAACGTGGCGACGAGGTCGGTGTCGATTGGCGGCTGTCCGGATGCGTCGCAGCACGCTGGTTTGGTTCTTGGCTCCTCTGGCTCGGTGATCCCGAGAACCTCGTACAGCATGCGGTAGGGGCTCTCGCTGCGGGAATGCTCGGCCACAAGGAGCAGGATGCAGCGCTCGGCGGACTCGAAGCAGGTAAGCAGCCGCCAGGAGCCGTACAGATCGAGCCTGCAGACGCTGGACACTAATTCGCCGGCCAGCCGCACCCCCGCCGCGGCACATCCGCGGTGGCGGATGTCAGCTACGGCCAAGTTCAGTGCAGCCCGGGGCTTGCCGGTGAGCGCCGAGATCTGCGCAGCCGCCAGGCGGGTGGGGATGGTGGCGACTGTCAGGTGTCCTCCTGTGACGACGTATGCCCGAGTAGCCGACTCGCTTGCTCGAGGTCATCTGCTGACGGGACGTACTCGTCGGCAAGCTCGCCTGCCCGGAGCTGCCTAAGGGCCTCTGCAAGCTGCCCGTCGGCGTGTTCGGCGTCATCGTGCGCTGACCACCAGACGTAATCGCGCAGCTCGCGGATGCGGCCCAGCTGCCGCAGTTCGCTGACCAGAGCCTGGACGCGGATGAGGCTGTCGACGGTAACCTCGTGCCTGCGGTGGCGTACGGCGGGTGTTAGCACGCCCTCCCGCCGCCATGCTTCTACCGTCGTCCGCGAGACCTGCAGTAGTTGGGCAGCGACCGCTACTGACACGCTGGGCAGTTCGCTGCGGCGGTGCTCCAGAAGGATGCGCGCGGCGGTCCTGACGCCGGGCTCGTCGAGCCGACCCGCGGCCATCTCGGACAGCACGGCCACCTCGCCGACGATGCGCTCGGCATGCTCGAACTCGCTGGTGACTGCCATCTCTCGGGCCTCCTGTGCTCTGAACAGAATTATGCCATATCTGTTCACGTGGCCTAGATGGTCCGGGGACGCGATCGTCGCCATGACTGCTGGGAACTTGGTCAGCAGGTCCGTATCGATCACTAGCGACCTGTGGATCTGCCAGCTTCACAGCGAAATTGGATGATGTCGCGGTCGTTGGCATATGACTGCGCCAGCCAACACAGCACCAACACAAGCCCCCGCCGGAAAGCCTGTCTAACACGCAAATAACACTGACACGTCGGTACTGTCCGGCACACCTCGGCATTCCGCTAGGGTGGAACCGCATGACTGCTGACCAGCCTTAATGCAGGTCAGAGCGATAGTGGCCTTCAAGAACTGGTGCGCTCAAGCCCCGCGGAAAGGGCTCCTGAAAAGCGGAAGGTCGGAGGTTCGACCCGCCCCTGACCACCACCTCTGAGATGCGGCAGTGCTTTGGCCGCTCGGGCCGATCGACAGCAACGCTGACAGCAACCGCATCATCGGCAGACTAGCCAGCCCCAGGGAGATCGCTAGCAGACTTTCGCGGCTTTGGGCTCGCCGCAGCCTAAGCGAAATCATGTTGAGCGCGATGCAGGTGGTCCTGCACTATTCCGGCATGGCCGACGATGTGAGGTTTCCGGAGCTGAGCGTGCTTCCGGTGAGCCGCCAGCCAGCGCTGATCCTGCGGCCTTGGCGACCGGCGGACATCCCAGCACTGACAGCCGAGATGAGCCGCGATTACCTCATGGGTGGTATGTGGTCAGCACCGCACGAACGCCCGTTCAGGACCGTGCTGCGCGGCGGGGCGGAGCGGACTGGGCCTATGGGCGAGCGCGACGCACTGCGGTGGCTCGCGAGTCAGGACCGCGGCTGGCACGACGGTGACCGGCTGTGCTTCGCCGTGCTCGAAGTCGACCATGCTGGCGGCTTTGTCCTGGCGGGGAATGTCGGGCTGAAGAATCGCGACGAGACGGAGCGGATCGGCGAGCGCGAGACCGCCGAGATCGGCTACTGGACCGCGGTGGCAGCGCGTGGCCGCGGCGTAGCTCCGGCGGCGGTCAGGGCGGTTACCGACTGGGTCTTCGGTGCGTTCAGCGGGACAAGCCTGCGGCAGATCATGCTCGTTCATAACGATGACAACCCAGCGTCCTGCCGCGTCGCAGAGAAGGCCGGGTACCCGTTCCTGGAGTTCAGTCCCGCGAATCCGCCGCATTGGATTGAGGACGGGCACATCCACATGCGGCGAGCCGCCGCAGACCACGGCGGCGCCAGGGCGTGCCATTAACGTGCCATTAGCCAGGTTCGCGGTATCGCTCGTCAGCGAGCTTGGAAACGCAGCTCCGGATTGCGCGCGCACATTTTGGCCTGAAAGCGGAAGGTCGGCGGTCGACCCAGCCGCAGGCCACCACGTCTGACCAGGCAATGCTCCTGGGCCTAACATCCCTCGGGGGCACCCCTCGTGGGCTGTCAGGCTCATACCGATCGCACGTCTTACTTACCAGCCTCCGGAGGCCGAGGTAGTTGGGCGCTTGTCGACGTTGCCGTTCGCTCTAACGCCTGCAGCCCGGCCCCAGACTCGTTCACGGTCGGTCAAGTTAGCGAGCTGCCGGGCGATCTGCTTGCGGTCCGGCTCGTCGTCCCGGCGGTTTTCCCCGATGAGGGCGCCGACGCGCTCGCGCACGTCGGTGCGCCACGTCCTGAACTCGGTGTCGGACGCGGATGCCGATAGTGGTTCGGTGTCAAGGATGTCCCGTGCGTACTTCTCCAGGAGCGCATCGACAGGACTGCGGGGGCCGACATAGCTGGCTTCGGCCGATCCTGGCCGTCCAGCGAGGACGTAGATCTTGTAAAGGTCGAACAAGCGCTCTGTTCGCGGTGTCGCGACAATACGCCGTTCAAGGTCCCAGTCGGAGCGGGTGAGCCAGCGAGGGTTAGGGGACCCGTCCGGTTTGAGGGCCGGGGCGATGTAGGCCTCGCGGGCGCCTGGCGCTCGGTCCCAGGCGTTCCGCTCGTCGCGGCGCAGCGGTGCGAACGCCCGGCTGTCGAGTTGCAGCTGGTGCTTGGCCAGCAGGTACTCCTCGAGGAACCCGGCATTTTGCGGCCAGCGAAAGTAAGCGAGGGTCTCGAGGAGGATCTCGCGAACGGGCGGGCTGGTCCGCGCCGGGCGCTGCCCGGCGCTGGCCGTGCGCCGTAGCTGGCCGATCAGCCGGTCGCGCCGTTCATCGAGCCGCTCCAGCACGCTCACCTGCGCTACCAGGTCTGCGACTGCGACTGTCTCGTCGCGCACGTCGTCCATCAGCCGCTGCTGAAGCCGCAGGGTCTCCCCCAAGGTCTCGGCGAGTTCGTCCCTCACTGCAGGCATGTTCACGATGCTGATCTTACCGACCTTTCCATGTAAGGCAAGCATGGCGAGTTTCGTTAGCCATCTGAACTGCAGTCGGGTCGGCAGAGCTACATGTTGACAGAGCATGGAAGACCATGGCATGCTCGCATGGTGCTCCATGCACGGGACACATGGAAGATCCGGAGCCTGTGGAGCCGGGTTTGACGAAGGAGCCAAAGATGCTGAGAACGATCAGCGGAGACAGAAGCCCGCAGCCGACGGGTGCGCGGCGCCGGTTCCCGACGCGGAGGCTGCACCTTGTTGACATCGAGAACCTGGCTGGCTGTTCGCTTCCCGGTCTCGGTCAGGTCCGCGAGGCCTTAGATCTATACGCTGATTGCCTCGCGTTCGGTGCCATGGATCAGGTAGAGATTGCCTGCAGCCATCTGACGCTGCTGAACGCGGCACTCGGCTGGCCGCATGCCCACTACCGGGTTCGGTCCGGCCCCGACGGTGCCGACCTGGCATTGCTGGACGTGCTGCGGCACGAGAACGTGGCCGCGCGGTTCACCCATGTTGCAATCGGCTCCGGAGACCACCTGTTCGCCGAAGAGGCAGCATGGCTGGCCCGCCAGGGCGTCTGGGTGACCGTGGTTAGCCGACAGCGCAGCCTGTCAGCACAGCTTGCCCTGGCTGCCCGCGAAGTCATCTTCCTCGACACCATGGCCGAGGCTGCCTGATGAGCCGGCCGACAGGCACTGCAGAGACAACGGAGCTGCTGCGTCTTGCCCAGGTCACCGCTCCTCCCGCCAACCGCCCGGCGATCGCGCCAAAGGACATTGCGTGGGCAACGCGTCAGGGTATCAGCGACCGGAACGCCGGGACGGAGTGCCGAAAGCTCAAAAAGTTCCTCAGTATCCATGAGCTGCCCAGTTCCCCACTCACTCTGCGCCTGTGGAACGCCTACCTCCTCGCCAGGCAGTCGGCACCCAAGAATGCCTCGCGACGCGCAGCCAAACGCAAAGGTCCCGTCAACGCCGATCCGCGCGGCAAGTCGGTTCCGGCCGTGGTAAGCCCCTCCTGGGCGGCGCGCCAAGGGCGCGAGGACAGGATCAGCGGCAACGTCTGCCTGAGCTACGAGGACTTCCTGCGGACTTACGGTCTGCGCAAATCCGACGCTGCTCGCCGCGTGTGGCAGGCCTATCATGAGCGCGCCAAGTTGCCACCTCGTAGCACGCCGCCAAAGTCCGCGCAGAAGTCGAACTGGGCTCGTGGTCTTACTCTCAACGATGCGCCAGCTCGCCGCAGATCCGTGAAGCGGTACGACTGCATAGCGCCGCAGAGGAGCGACCTCTCCCCGGAGAATGCCGCCTTGCTCATGAAGGTCAATCAGCAAAACACGCTAGTGGATATGTGGCGCTGATCGTCGGGTGCGAATACTCGGTGAAGCCAGATTGTGCACGGTTCGGCTCAGCTGATTCCTCGCACTCACCAGACCTTTCACGAGGTCAATCTGCAGGCGTACAGCGCCCGCGTGATGGGGCAGGCTCTGGCGTTGCTGGTCTGACTGGGTGCTCGCTTATGGCTTGAGGGCTTCTGGCTTGCGGCCCCAGGCTAGGAAGGACAGGTGGGGCACGACCAGAGTGTGAGGGTCGGCGAGGTGGCTACGGACCGCGCGGTCCAGCGCATCGAGCTCGCCCTGATCGGCCAGCCCCAGGCTGATGATCATTGGATGAAGACTGCGTATCAGGTCGGGGCCGATCGTCCGGCGGGAGTCACCGGGCTTGCACACTCGTGCCCGTGCCTCGATGCCGATGTCGTGCAGCCCGGCCTGCCGGTATAGCTCGGCCAGACGGCGGCCGATGAGCAGGTCAGCGCCATGCCGGCTGAAGGCGTCGCGGAAGAGCTCCCACATCCGGGTATAGGCCGGGTTGGCCGGGTAGCACAGGGCGATCTCAACGTCCGGCTCCAGGCTGGCGACCCAGCCGCCTGGCTTGGCCAGCCGCACCATCTCGGCGAGCACTTCGGCGGGCTCGGGCACGTTTACCAGCAGGGTTCGGGCGTGCACCAGGTCGAATGATCCTGACGGCAGACCGGTGCGCCGGGCATCAGCCATCACGATCTGCACGCTGCCGAGTCCGCGTTGTGCGGTGAACTCACGGGCCATGGCGACGTGGCCCGGGTCGGCGTCCAGCCCGACGACGCGCCCGCCGGGTGCGACCCGCTCGGCGAGCAGGTCGAGGATTCCGCGCGGACCGCAGCCGAGATCGATCGCGTCCTGGCCTGGGCTAAGGTCCACCCGGTCGAGCAGCGCGGCGCTGTCGGGCCCTAACTCCTCAGACTGGCGCTGCAGCCGCGCGCTTTCCCCTGCGTCGCGGCCGAGTGCATAGACATCGGTCGCGGACGGCCTCGCCGTTGCGGTCATAGCTCTGCGCATGTCACGGTGCTCCCTGGTCAGTTACGGGAATGGGCGGTTAGCAGTCGGCCAGATAAGACGCTGGCTTCTGCCAGGCCCAGGCATGCCTCCAGCGGTTGCCCGTTCTGTCCGATTGCTTTCACGACCGGAACGGGCAACTTCAACTGGCTGCGTCCGTCGGCCTCGAGCGCCCGCCCGGCGGCTAGACTCGCGACCTCACCGCAGCTGGGACAGGCCGCCGCTCCGCCTTCGAACGAGAAGCAGCATCCGCAAAAACACGCAACGTCGGTCACCATCGCCACCTTCTTTTTCTCTGCGGCGTGCGCGCGCCTGGCCCGACTATCCCCGCACGCCATGTGACTGGGCGTGTGAGAACTCACGCGATGAGGCTGACGCCCGGGATGTGCTGCAGCCAGGCAGCGACGGAGGGACCGCGAAGCTGCCGGTACCGCACACCCGCGGGTTCATCGCGGGCGGACCCGTAGGCGGTAGCGCGATCCCCCTCGTGGGTTCGTGTAAGAGGTAGGTCAGCTGCGATTGTGGCGGGCCAGCAAAGTGAAGGAGTTGGGGAGTTGTCCCCGCCACGCCGCCGCATCGACGTTCTCCGGCCGCCAGAAGGGCTCAGGATGTTCAGCAAGGTGCAGCACCTGCAGGCCGGCCGCGATCACAGCAGTGACAATCTGGCCGAGCGTCCATTGCCATTCCACCGCTCCCCGGGCCGGGTACGTGTCATTCACGTGACTGCGCGAGAAGTAGCTCCGGTCCGGCCTGATTCGCGGCGTGTCCTCATCCCACGTCCATAGCGGGACAGCCGGATGGGCTTCGTGAATGAACAGGTGTCCTCCGGGCCGAAGCAATCGGGCAGCATCCTGGGCCCAGGCACCCAGGTCCCGCATCCAAATGAGCGCTCCCTTGCCGGTGTAGACCAGATCAGCGCACGCACCGCTCAACGGGGCCGGCGGCACCTCGGCGGCGACATACTTGCATGCGACGCCCAGTTCGTCCGCTCTGCGCTGTGCGGCAGTGGCAGCGACCACACTGAAGTCCACGCCGATCACAACCTGAGCACCGCTGCCAATGAGGGCGATGTCGTCAAGGCCATGGCCACTCTGCAGGTGGACCACTGCAGGCGATGTTTGCAGGAACGGGCTAAGAAGCTCGAGCTCGGACTTCGTAAGCGACGACTCGTCCCTGGCCAGCACAAGCAGATCCTGATACTCCCGAACGTGCTTCTGCGAGGCCGCCTCCCAGGCAGCCCGATTCGACTCCACTTGGGGGTGCATCCCATGCCTGGGCAGGTTCAGACGGCACCTCTTCGGGTGGCTGATCACTCGTGGCGGCCCTGTTCCGCAAATGGAGGGGCCGGCTCCGGGTAGGAGCCGGCCCCAACCTAACTGTCTAGCTGCCTTTCTCCCTAGGCGGTCACTGCCGAGAGGTTCACTTTCGGCCGGTGATCAGACCGGCGAAGTTAGGCGCGCCGATTCCCGTTGCCTCGTCGAAGCCGGGCGTCACCGGGTAGAAGCCGTTGTTGGTGCTTGGCTGGTGGAACCCGGTGATGTCGTGGAAGTCGGCAGCCCGAGTGAACGGGTTGTCATAGAGCGAATAGAGCAGATAGTTGGCGTTCCCTGTGCGGTGACCCTGGAAGGCGTCCCGGTCACTGAAGAGAGCCGCGAAGAGCGGCGCGGAGAGGCTGGTGCCACCGATGTGGAACCAGCCGGCAGCGCCAGGCGTCGGGGTGAGACCGTAGCAGGCGCTCGCGTAGGGGATACCGGCCGGGTTGATGGTCGAGAGATAGCTTGACCCGGTGCAGTACTCCGCGTAGCCGGTGAGGGGATCGGAGTCGGCCGAGATGTCCGGCTCTTCGCGGCAGGGCTGACCTTTCGATGCAAGAGCGCAGTTGCTCGGTCCGGAGACCGTGTAGGGGTTGATGACCCCAGGTCCTCGCTGATAGTTCGGCATCGGCCAGAAGATGCTGTGACCACCGCCACCCGCACCGTAATTGCTGCAGTTGACGATGCCGGGATCGGTGGCAAGCGACGAGTTGTTCCCGCTGCAGACGTTCAGCGTGTTCCACACTGCTTCGGTCCCGTACGGGTAGCTCGGGTTCGAGTTGTCGCCCGGGTCGAATGACTCGAACGAGGTGCCGCCGGTGCTGGTCACCCAGGGCTGGCTGGCCGGGTCAAGAGCCTCGAGCGGGGCGTAGTCGCTGAACGTGCCATCCCCGATGCACTCGAAGGCACCGGTGTCGCCCGCCGACGAGAACATGCTCTGTCCCTGCGCCGCCATCTGCTCGAAGATGAGGTTCTCGGCCTGGGCGTAACCAAGGCCGGCATCCGGCTCGCAGATCGCCCAGCTCGAGCTGATGGAGTCAGCGATGTCCTGGTTGGCGATGGTGGAGTACTCGTCCAGCTCGGTCGCACCGGTGAAGTCGTTAGGTGCGTTGTAGACGAGAACGGAGTTGGCGTCGGGCGCGATCGTCAGATCCTGCTCGATGTCAGCCTCGACCTCGATGTCACCACCGTAGCCGTAGATACAGGTGTCGCCCGCCGGGCACTGCGCGGTAGTCGTCGCCAGCGGTCCGCCGTCGACATTGATGTCGACCAGTCGAGGGTGGTACCCGTGGCCATAGAACGTCCGCGCCCAGTTTGTGATGTCCGACTGGTTGTAGGCCGACAGCTCAAAAACGGCCACGTTGGCGCCGGCGCCCTTAGCGCGCGGTCCGGCGTTGGGGGCGTTGTAGATGCTGTTGGTCTGTGACGGGGTCAGGCCGCTGCAGCCTGGGCCGCCGCCGTAGCCGTTGAACGGCCCGTTAGCCGGGATCGCCTGGAGCTCCTCCAGGGTCTGCGGATAGGGGATCTCGCAGCTTGGCTCGCCGTGTCCGTTGCCGTGTCCGTTGCCGTGTCTGGCCGAGCTCGCCGGAGTTAGCTTGTAGGTCGGGTGCAGGCGGACGGTGTTAGTTAGCCCCACCACGCCCAGTACCCGGGACGCAAGGCTGGCGGGCACTGCGGCCGGCCTGGCGTTGGCGTAGAACTTCACGCCCTGAGCGTTGCGGTATCTGTTGATGGTTGTCGAGAAAGCGCTATCGACGTGGGCGGTGCTTCCGGTCGCGCGAAGCAGGAAGGGCGTCGACGTCCGCTGTACCGTCAGCCCCTCGCCCCGCAAGTACGACGTCACCGCGTCCACGGTGGCCCGAGATGGCGCGAACCTGGCGTCGAACTGGCCTTTGGCGAGCCAGCGGCCGTAGTCAGCGCTGCCGGGCGTGTACAAGCCGTGGAGAAGGGAGTTGAGGCCAGCCTTGTTGGCCGGCTGAAGCACCACTTCCACGCTCATGCGACTGGCCGACATCTGCCCGGTCTTAGCCGCATGGATCGGCAGGTAGCTGCCCGGGATTCGGGCCATGCTCTTCGTCGGTGACGATGCCGCCGATGCGGTCGCAGCCGCCGAAAGCGAACCTGCCGCGGTCAAGGTGATTATTAAGAGCTGGAACCCTCGCGGGAGATGCATACCGCCTCCTCGTTGGGGCCTCCGGCGTCCCGTCGACATCGCCGGATGCCGCTGCTCTGCCAGAATGACGAGGTACAGCATGCTCCCAAACGCCCGCGTTTGTCGAGGTCCAGAGTGGTGGTCAAGACTGGACGTGTGGAGTTCTTCTGCTATCACCGGGACCGGCCCGGCTCAGTGACGTTGCGCGAGGAATTGCTGGAACGGCACTGGTCCTACATGGACCGCTACCAGACGGAGATGATCGCCCGCGGCCCGACCCTCGCCGGAGACGGTGACACGCCTACCGGCAGCGTGCACATCGTTGATCTGCCCGATCCTGCTGCCGCGCGCGCGTTCGCCTTCGACGAGCCGAATTATCAGGCAGGCGTGTACCGCGACCTGCTGCTGCGCCGGTGGCGCAACCTGCTAGGGCGCACGATGTGGGACTTCCCCGGCGGCCGCGACGGCGGCAACCGTTACCTTGTGCTCGGTCTCGGAGCCGGGCAGGCCGCCGACCTCGCCGTGCCCACCAGTCAGGACGAGCTGATCGCGTACGGGCCGCTGCTGTCCGACACCGGCGCCATATGGCTGGGAACGGCAGTACTGCTCCGGGCGCGGGACCCGGAGAGTGCTCGCAACATCCTGACTTCAGACCGGTACGCCGACATCGAGGTGCACAGCTGGCAGTTCGGCGGGCGGCAGTGATGAGCCGGAAGGAAGCTCACTAAGTCGTGACGCTGAACCCGTTGACGGTGAAGGTCCGGCCGCCGCCGTAGGGCGCCTCGATGCCGTACTCGACATCGAGATCGCCGGTGTCAGCCGAGGTGATGTAACCATCCGCCTTCAGCTGGCTGATGATGCTGGCGATGTTGACGGTGCCGCTGGTCTCGTTCTTCGGCAGCACCACCGACACCGTGCCGGTGGAGTTGTTGCCAGCGACCCAGACCTTCGACCCATCGCTGAGCGTCCCGGCCACCGACCCGGCAGGCACCTGACCGTTGACGTACGTCCAGATCATCAGCTCCAGGTCACCGCTCCAGTTGTTACTGGTCGCGTCGGCGGCGGTGGTCAGCCAGATGTCGTAGGCGTACTCATAGTCCAGACCGCTGCTGCTGCTCGGCGGCGTGATGTCAAAGCTCGACGTCAGCGTCGACGGCAGCCTCTTGTAGATCAGGCATTGGTCGGATGGGTAACCGACCACCTCGGTAGTGCCCTTGTTCGCGTTCAGCGCGACCGAGAACGCCGCAAGATCACCGTCTGTCGCCGCCTTCTCGCTGACCGAGTAGCCGACATTGCTCGCGTCGCCCGACCAGGTGTCCACCCCGAACTTGCAGTCGACGTTGCCCTTGGGGACGGAGGTAATCGGCGTCAGCGATGGCGCGGGCGGCGAGGATGACGGCGGAGGCGAAGGTGCCGAAGCCGGGGGTGACGAAGGCGCAGAAGATGCGGGCGAGTGAGGCTTTGACCTCCGCTTCGCCTTCGGCTTGGTTGCGTGCGTTCGCTTAGCACTGGGAGTCGGTGTCGGCTGTGAGCTAGCCGTGGAAGCTGACTTGAGCGCGTGCCCGACGCTGGTCGCGATGTAGTGCCCGGCTTGAGATCGACTCCTTGATCCGACGAGCTTCTCCGATGAATAGATACCGACCGCTACCGCGACGACAACAACAATCGCCGCGACCGCCGCGAGCTTCGGCTTCAGACTCGCGCGTCTAGCTCTTGTACCCATCGAATGTGCCGTCCTTAAAGCAAGCCGTGCCGAGCCTGGCCGCAGCGGCTGCCCGCTGAGTGCCACGACGTGGGTTGTCGGAAGGGGAGAGGCCCGGGCGTCAGGGGGCCGCCATCGCGCTGAGCCTTAGTGCGGAACTGGCCGAAAAACCCCGAACCGCTTGGGTCGGTGTATACGGCCAGTCGCATGGCTTGCACAGACCGAGAGACTATGCCGCTCATGGCCGCACGGCTGGGTGTTTAGCGTAATTTCCGCCCGCGTTCGCCGTTCATCTATGCCGTAATTAGGTATAAATAGGTCTAAAACGCTAAACCCTCCAACCCCGCCGGCCAGCTGCAGCAGACATCAGAACGTGATCTGAATGGGATCGAGATGTGACGGGCGAAGCTCCCAGAGGGCTGCTGGCGGAGGCGCTGAGCACGCTCGCGATGGCGTAGCGTAGCTGCGTGAGCAGGGAAGCCGAGGACTTGAACCGGCGGCTTCTGCGCGCCCGCGACGCCATGGACCGCGCCTACGCCGAGCCGCTCGATGTCCGTGCCGTGGCCGCCGTGGCCCATCTCTCCGAAGCCCATTTCATCCGCAGCTTCCGAGCCGTCTTCGGCGAGACGCCGCACCGTTACCTGCAGCGCCGGCGCGTGGAGCGGTCGATGTTCCTGCTGCGCGAGACCGACCGGAGCGTCACCGACATCTGCTTCGACGTTGGCTTCTCTAGCCTGGGGTCCTTCAGCCGCACGTTCCGGGAGATCGTGGGCCAGACGCCGTCGGGTTACCGTGTGAGGAACGAGCCGATGGTGGCGCCCAACTGCTTCCAGATGGCGGTGACGCGGCCAGTCGAGGTGGCGGCGCCGCCGATGCGATCGAGCAGTTTTGGAGAAGCCGCTGCGGCAGGGGCCTTCCTAGCATGAGGGTCGTCACATCCGAACTCGCAGAGGACATCACGCGATGATCACCAACCTGAACGTTGTCTCCCTCAAGGTCCTCGACCAGGACGAGGCACTCGACTTCTACGTCAACAAGCTCGGGCTAGAGGTGGGCCAGGACTTCGAGCAGGGCCCCATCCGCTGGCTGACAGTGCGCGTTCCCGGCGAGCCTGGCCTTGAGATCTACCTGGACAAGCCGGGCCCGCCCGCCACGGACGAAGCCACCGCCGAGCAGCTCCGCGAGCTGATCACTAAGGGCGCCGTCGGCTTCCTCGCGTTCCGGACTGACGACGTCCGGGCGCTGTATGAGGACTTCAGGCAGCGCGGCGTCACCGACTTCACCCAGGAGCCCACTGACCACTTCTACGGCACGGACATGGGCGTGCGTGACCCCTTCGGGAACGCGATCCGCTTCCTCCAGCCGGCGAAGGTCTCGCACGAGGCGACGGCCTGACCGCTCTGGCCGAACCCCTGCCGCGAGAGCGGCCTGACCACATCGCCGCGCGCGCCGGCTACACGCCGGCGCGCGCGGGCTGCAACCCGGGAGACACGCGATGAGCACGGACACGAGCACGGACACGCAGGCGGCGGCGTTGCACCTCGCCGACAGCCAGGACCTGATCCGCGTGCACGGGGCGCGTGAGAACAACCTCAAGGACGTCAGCGTTGAGATCCCGAAGCGCAGGCTGACGGTCTTCACTGGCGTGTCCGGCTCGGGCAAGAGCTCCCTGGTGTTCGACACGATCGCCGCGGAGTCGCAGCGACTGATCAACGAGACCTACAGCGCTTTCGTGCAGGGCTTCATGCCGACGCTGGCGAGGCCCGAGGTCGACGTACTCGAAGGGCTGACGACGGCGATCATCGTCGACCAGCAGCGGATCGGCGCCGACCCCCGGTCCACGGTCGGCACCGCAACCGACGCCAACGCGATGCTGCGCATCCTCTTCAGCCGGCTCGGGAAGCCGCACATCGGCCCGCCTAAGGCGTTCTCCTTCAACGTCGCCTCGATCAGCGGGGCGGGTGCGGTCCAGTTCGAACGGGGCGGCAAGACCGTGAAGGAACGGCGCAGCTTCAGCATCACCGGCGGCATGTGCCCGCACTGCGAAGGCCGGGGCACTGTCTCCGCCATGGACCTCACCCAGATCGTCGATGACTCCAAGTCGCTGGCCGATGGCGCGATTACCGTACCCGGCTACACCGGTGGCGGCTGGAACTCCCGGCTTTACATCGAGTCGGGCTTCGTCGACCCGAACAAGCCGGTCCGCGACTACACCAGGAAAGAGCTGCACGACTTCCTGCACCACGAGCCGGTCAGGCTGAAGATCGCCGGCATCAACATGACCTACGAGGGGCTGGTCCTGCGGATTCAGAGATCGATGCTGTCCAAGGACAAGGAGGCGATGCTGCCGCACGTCCGGGAGTTCGTGGACCGCGCGGTCACGTTCGCCACCTGCCCGGAGTGCGGCGGCACACGGCTGACCGAGGCTGCCCGTTCCTCGCGGATCAAGGGCGTCAACATCGCCGAAGCCTGCGGCATGCAGATCAGTGACCTGGCCGAATGGGTTCGCGGCCTCGGCGAGGCGTCGGTAGCGCCGCTGCTGACCGCTCTCCAGCAGACGCTCGACTCGTTCGTGGAGATCGGGCTGGGCTACCTGTCGCTCGACCGGCCCTCCGGCACGCTGTCGGGCGGCGAGGCGCAGCGCGTCAAGATGATCCGTCAGCTCGGCTCCTCGCTCACTGACGTCACCTACGTCTTCGACGAGCCCACCACCGGCCTGCATCCGCATGACATCCGGCGGATGAACGACCTGCTGCTGCAGCTCCGGGACAAAGGCAACACAGTTCTCGTCGTGGAGCACGAGCCGGCCACGATTTCGATCGCCGACCACGTGGTCGACCTCGGCCCCGGTGCTGGAACGGCGGGCGGCGCCGTCTGCTTCGAGGGCACCGTCGGCGGCCTGCGCGCGAGCGGCACGATCACCGGCCGGCATCTGGACGACCGGGCCGCACTCAAGGAGACCGGCCGGACGCCCACGGGCAAGCTGGAGATCCGCGGCGCGACCACGCACAACCTGCGCGACGTCGACGTCGACATCCCGCTCGGCGTGCTTGTCGTGGTCACCGGCGTCGCGGGCTCGGGCAAGAGCTCGCTGCTGCACGGATCGATACCGGCTGGAGCGGGTGTGGTGTCCGTCGACCAGGGCACGATCCGCGGCTCGCGCCGGAGTAACCCGGCAACCTACACCGGACTGCTGGACCCGATCCGCACCGCATTCGCAAAGGCCAACGGGGTGAAGCCGGCCCTGTTCAGCGCGAACTCCGAAGGCGCCTGCCCCGGCTGCAATGGCGCCGGCGTCATCTACACCGACCTGGCGATGTTTGCCAGCGTCGCGACCACCTGCGAGGAATGCGAGGGCAAGCGGTTCGACGCGTCGGTGCTGGACTATCACTTCGGCGGCCGCGACATCAGCGAGGTGCTCGCGATGTCGGTGACGGAGGCCCTTGAGTTCTTCGGCGCCGGCGAGGCCCGCGTGCCGGCCGCGCACGCGATCCTCGGACGGCTCAGCGACGTCGGGCTCGGCTACCTCAGCCTTGGCCAGCCGCTCACCACGCTGTCGGGCGGCGAGCGCCAGCGGCTCAAGCTGGCGACTCACATGGCCGACAAGGGAGGCGTCTACATCCTCGACGAGCCGACGACCGGCCTCCACCTCGCGGACGTGGAGCAGCTGCTCGGCCTGGTGGACCGGCTCGTGGACGCCGGGAAGTCGGTCATCATCATCGAGCACCACCTCGCGGTGATGGCGCACGCCGACTGGATCATCGACCTGGGGCCGGGCGCGGGCCACGACGGCGGCCGGATCGTCTTCGAGGGCACTCCGGCCGACCTCGTCGCCGCCAGCTCCACCCTCACCGGCGAGCACCTCGCGGCCTACGTCGGCGCCTGACCGCGTCGCGCAGGCAGGTCAGCTCGCGCACTGAGAATCTGCGGTCCACGACCCCTTTCACACCGGGAACGCGCCGCGTTACGGCTGCCTGATCTACCCGACTTTCTCCGGTTATCGGCGCACTGAGCCCGACCCCGGTCACGCTCCGTAGTGATGTGCGTCTCAATACGAAACCTAGCCTCGTGACGCTGCGTCAGAGTCCGGTAACAAAAACCGAGAGCACGTACGGGGGACCTCTTATGGCCAGCAATGTCCGGCATCTCACTGGCTGCGGGCGCGGAGGCGCCAAGGCAGCTGTGTTCGCCGGCGCTGCCGCTGCGCTGCTGAGTACCGGGACAGCAACCGTCGCCAACATCACGCCGACCGATTTCCCGGCAGCAACGTTCCATCACGAGGTTCCCCAGGCGCGGCATAGCTCCTCAAAGCCGCGCACGGGCAGCGGCCGTGACCCGGTCCGGCTCGACCCAGGTCGCCGGGCAATAGCGGGACGGCTGATTCCTGCCAGGCCGTCGCTGGGCCGAGTGACGATTCGCTGATACCGGATCAGTCCGGCCTGCCAGCTGCCTGCAGCGGGATTAGCGCGATGAGGTGCCCGAATCGCGAGAAGTCTGTGACGTTGATCGTGACCAGGCTGTCGATGCCGTGCACCAGCATGGTCGCGACGACGTTGGCGTCATGTACTTGCTTACCGCTGCAGGGAATCTCACTCAGCAGGTCCAGCAGGCGGTCAGCGACACTGGCCTCCTCGGCGAGCAAGCTCGTCCGCGTTCGGAGCGCGCGGACATTGGCGACAGCGTCCGCCTGCTTGAGGCCGAGCCCGTTAGCTTCCACTGGCCGGGTCGCGACCGCGAGGTACTCACGCATGATCTGCCCGCTCGCGTACAGCGTCGTCCCGCGGGCCGTCCACTCATTGAGGATCGCCAGCGCCTGGCGGTGCTCGGCCCTGCCCTGGTCAGTAGCGGACAGGAAGACGTTCGTGTCCACCAGGACGCGGCCTGGCGGCGCCGGCTCTCTACCGGCCATCGTCGGTGTAGATGTCCTCGCGGGACCAGTTCTGCGAGCCGCCGATGTTGACCGTGGTCAGCGCGAGCGGCGGCAACGACTCGGCGGGGGGCACGGGTTCGGCCGCGGCTGACTCGAGAATGGCCAGCAGCTCCTGCTGTAGCGAACGCTGATGCCTGCGGGCTCGCTCGCGCAGGGCGGCCGCGACGGGGCCGGGAACGTTGCGCACGTTGAACGCCACCACGCATGAATGGTAGCACTACTAGTATCATTGCTCCCGATGCCGGACTTCGTGCTTGATCACACGCCCCAGTGGATCGACCATTTCCGCCGCGAGGG
>Ga0335073_10002624_pt1 | contig 24701 bp, 22 predicted proteins | sample Lox_Sample_22_FD_207093 | JGI IMG/M metagenome (GOLD analysis project Ga0335073, IMG submission 207093) | Soil microbial communities from Loxahatchee National Wildlife Refuge, Florida, United States - Lox_Sample_2.2 | ecosystem: Environmental > Terrestrial > Soil > Wetlands | place: USA... | reverse complement strand
TATCCAGCGAGGATTACGGTGGCCTGGAGGGTAAGTGCCACGAGGCGCTAGTGCTCAACCGCCCGGACGTGATCGAGGGCGTGCACTCCTCGATGCTCGAAGCCGGCGCGGAAGTCGTGGAGACGGACACGTTCCAGGGCTCGCGGATCAAGTTGGAGGAGTGGGGCCTGGCCGACTACACGGTCGAGATCAACACGAAGGCCGCGGAAATCGCGCGCAAGGCGGCGGGCGAGACGCGCTACGTAGCGGGCTCGATCGGCCCGACGGGTCACCTGCCCGCCTCGGAGGACCCCTCGCTTGGCCAGATCCGCTTCGGCGAGCTGGTCGAGGTGTTCGCCGAGCAGGCGGCGGGGCTGATCGACGGCGGCGCGGACCTGATCATCATCGAGACTGCGCAGGACATCCTCGAGGTCAAGGCTGCGGTGTTCGGGGCGCGCGAGGCGTTTAAGTCCACGGGCCGCACGCTGCCGATCCACACCTCGGTCTCGTTGCTGCCGAACGGCGGCAAGATGTTGCTGGGTACGGACATCTCCTCGGTCCTGACGACGCTAGAGGCGCTGAAGGTCGACGTAATTGGCCTGAACTGCTCGACGGGGCCGGAGGACATGCGCGACGCGATCCGCTTCCTCGGGGAGTTCTGCCCCGTGCCGGTGGCATGTATCCCAAACGCGGGGCTGCCGCTGCAGGGACCCGACGGGGAGACGATCTTCCCCGAGCAGCCCGAACCGCTGGCCGAGGCGCTGAAGGAGTTCGTGGAGCGCTACGGCGTGGGCGTGGTGGGCGGCTGCTGCGGCACGACCCCCGCGCACATCGCGGCGATCGCCGAGCGCGTCGCCGGGCGAGAGGTGAGCCCGCGCCCGCAGCCGCGTCCGCCCCACCTCTCCTCGATGATCGCGGCGACGCCGCTGCAGCAGCAGCCCGCGCCGACGATGGTGGGCGAGCGCGTGAACTCGCAGGGCTCGCGCAAGGCGAAGGAGCTGCTGCTGGCCGACGACTACGACGGGTTGGTGCAGATTGCCGAAGACCAGGTGGAAGGCGGCGCGCACGTGCTCGACCTATGCGTCGCGCTGACCGAGCGGACCGACGAGGACGAACAGATGCGCCTGTTGGCGAAGAAGGTCTCGCTGACGCAGCCCGCGCCGATCCAGATCGACTCGACCGAGCCGGAGGTGATCGAGCGCGCGCTGGAGCAGATCCCCGGGCGAGCGATCGTCAATTCGGTCAACCTCGAGGCGGGCCGCGAGAAGCTGGACCGCGTGGTGCCGATGGCGCTCGCCCACGGCTCGGCGCTGATCGCGCTGACGATCGACGAGGTCGGGATGGCGAAGACCGCCGAGCGCAAGGTCGAGATCGCAAAGCGGATCCGGGACCTGTGCTGCGAGGAGCATGGCCTTGACCCGCAACTACTGATTTTCGACTGCCTCACGTTCACGCTGACTACCGGGGATGAGGAGTGGAAGCCCTCGGCGATCGAGACAATCGAGGGGATCCGTCAGATCAAGGCGCAGATCCCCGACGTGAAGACCTCGCTGGGCGTCTCGAACGTGTCGTTCGGCGTCTCGCCCGGCGCGCGCGCCGTCCTGAACTCGGTGTTCCTGCACCACTGCGTGGACGCGGGGCTGGACCTAGCGATGGTCAACCCCAACCACATCACGCCCTACTTCGAGATCTCTGAGGAGGAGCGCGAGCTGGCAGACGACCTGGTGTTCAACCGCCGCGAGGACGCGCTGGAGCGTTTTATCGCCCACTTCGAGTCCAAGGGCGAGGAGGAGGGGCCGGCGGGCGCGGCGGACCCGACTGAAGGGATGGAGCCGGAGGAAGCGCTGCACTTCCACATCCTGCGCCGGCGCAAGGAGGGAGTCGAGGACTGGATCGATGAGAGCGTCGAGAAGATCGGCGCGGTGCCGACGCTGAACGAGGTGCTGCTGCCCGCGATGAAAGAGGTCGGCGACAAGTTCGGGGCTGGCGAACTGATCCTGCCATTCGTGCTGCAGTCGGCCGAAGTGATGAAGCGCGCGGTAGCGCAGCTTGAGAACTACCTCGACAAGATCGAGGGCTACACGAAGGGGACCGTCGTACTGGCGACGGTGTTCGGCGACGTGCACGACATCGGCAAGTCGCTTGTGAACACGATCCTGACGAACAACGGCTACACGGTGGTGGACCTCGGCAAGCAGGTCCCGATCCAGACAATCGTAGATGCGGCGCAGGAGCACGAAGCCACGGCGATCGGCCTCTCAGCACTGCTGGTCTCGACCTCGAAGCAGATGCCGGCCTGCATCCAGGAGCTACATGCGAAGGGCCTTCAGTTCCCGGTGCTGATCGGCGGCGCGGCGATCAACCGCGCGTTCGGCTATCGCGCGCTGTATCCGGGCGGCAAGGAATCCGAGGAGGTCTATGAGCCCGGCGTCTTCTACTGCAAGGACGCGTTTGAGGGGCTGTCGGTGATGGACCAGCTGATCGACTCCGACGCGCGCGGCGCGCTGGTGGAGAAGCTGATGGCGGGTGCCACCGAGTTCCGCGCAAAGGGCGAGGAGCCCGTCGAGGAGCTGAACTTCGCCGATGACTCGGTGCGCTCGGCGGCGCGCACCGACGTGCCGATCCCTACCCCTCCCTACTGGGGCGTGCAGGAGATCGAGGTCGATATGGACGAGGTCTACCGCCACCTCGACACGCACGTCCTGTTCAAGCTGCACTGGGGCGGACGCGGCGTGAAAGGCGAGGCCTGGCAGAAGCTGCTGGATGAGGACTTCCGTCCGCGCCTGGAGCGGATGTGGAAGGAGCAGACCTATCTGCATCCGCGCGCGCTGCTGGGCTTCTTCCCCTGCTACGCGCTCGGGAACGAGATCGTGGTGCTAGACCCCGAGGACCGCACGACGGAGCTAACGCGCTTTGTCTGCCCGCGCCAGCCAAAGGGCGATCGTATCTGCCTCGCGGACTTCTTCCGCCCCGCAGACGACGGCAAACCTCCTGCGGAGCTGGATGTGATCGGCGTGCAAGCGGTCACTGTGGGCTCTGAGGTTACGGAGCTGATGGCCAAGCTCGAGGCCGACGGCGAATTTGCCGAGCAGCTGTTCGTGCACGGTCTGGGCGTGCAGACGGCAGAGGGTCTGGCCGAGTGGCTGCACTGGCGCGCGCGGACGATGCTCGGGATCGGCGAGGCGCAGGGCCGGCGCTACTCGTGGGGCTACCCGGCGGTGCCGGAGCAATCCGAGCACCTGAAGGTCGATGAGCTACTGCACCTAGAGCAGATCGGGATGACGATCACCGACGGTTACGCGCCGGACCCCGAGCAGTCGACGCTCGCGATGATCGCCCACCACCCGCAAGCGATCTACTTCGGCACACGCCAGGGCCGCCTGCTCCCCGACGGCTCACCCGACGACTTGATCCGCGGCTCCTACCGCGACCCCTCGCTGTTCGGCGAGATCGGCGACGACGACCCGCCGGAAGGCGCCGTGGAGTCCGAGGACGAGCCCGCAATGGCGGGCGAGGCCGGCTAGCTAGCTCAACCCGCCCCTAGGACGTCGTGGGTCAAGCCGTACAAGGACGCAGGGAGCGTGGCGTGCGGATAGCACGCGAGCGACCGAGGACGCCGTACGGCGCCGTGCCCACGGCGTCCTAGTCGTCTTCGCGCGGGGGCGGACGGAACAACAGCCGCTTGACCTCCGAGGCGGTGCCGCCACCGAGACGCAAGGCTGTCTGAAAGCCCTGCTCTCCGAGTTCGCCTTCATCGAGCGCGCGGCGCAGGGCGTTGAGCGTGGGCAGATCCTCATCGGCGACCTGATCGCGCGAGGTCTCGATCAGGATTAGGTGGCGCGGGCGTTTCAGCGCGGCGGCGGCACGCACGAAGGGCTCACGCTCCTCTGCGCCGACACCGTCAGCGACGAGCACGACCGTGTCGCGATTCTGCAAGCGCTTGGCGACGGCCGCGGCGAGCAGCTCCCGGGCGCGGTCCTCCAGCTCCTCCTCGGCCACCTTGCCGCTAAGCAGCCCGCGCACCTTGGCGAGCGAGAGCAGACTCGCACGGTCATCGACGAGCCGCGTAACGAACGCCTCCCGCTCGGCGGCCGAGGCAGAGACGACCACGAGCAGGCTCCCGGGCGAGTAGCGCAGGCGGTCGGTCGGCTTGAGCACGCTGCAATGGACCGCGATGTTGGCCGGGCGCTCGGGCGCGCCCTCACGACGCGGGCGGTCCGAGGACCAGCCGGTGCGCTCGTCCACGCCGATTTTCACGCTGCGCGCTCCGGGCCGGCTCGCTGAAGGTTGCTCTGTCATACCTCCATCATGCACTAAGCGGACAGCGGAGTCCGCCACCCCGTCCGTCAAGCGGGACTATTCGCGATCAGTGCGAGCTTGGCGCGACGGTCGAGTGCCTTAATGCGCGCCTCCTCGCGACGTGCGGCTGAGCGGTCGGCCATCGCCGCCTCATACACGAGCTCGACCGGCAGCCTGCTGGCCGTGTAGCGGCTACCCCTGCCCGCCGAGTGACGACGCAGTCGCCGCGCGACGTCGGTGCTCCAGCCGGTGTACAGGCTGCCGTCGGCGCAGCGCAGCATGTAGACCCAGGCGTCGCTCACCGTCTCCTATACGGCGTCGGAGAGTCGATGCCTGCGCTGTCCCGCCCTCCGGTCGCAGTCGGATGGAGAAAGGTGGCGAAGAAGGTCCATGAGGTGGTCGCGATACTCGAAGCGCACGGATGGCGCCTCGTCCGTGAGGGCGGCAGCCACCGTCAATTCAGACACCCCACTTCTCGACTGGTCGTGACGGTTAGCGGCAAGCGCAGCGCTACGATGCCGGTAGGCCAGTTGGCAAGCATCCGACGGAAATCCAGGATCAAGGATCTGCGATGACCGAGTACGTAGTCATCTACGAGAGAGCCAATGACGGGAGCTGGGGTGCCTCTTCGCCCGATTTGCCGGGGTGCGTCGCGGTCGGCACCACGCGCTCTGAAGTCGAGCGGCTGATCGGCGAGGCGATCCCCCTACATCTGGAGATGATGCGCGAGGTTGGAGAGCCGATACCGATCCCTCGTCACATGGCTGGATCCGTGACCGCTTAAGCGGCGGACGGCAACCGTAAAGACGCGCTCAACCCGCGCGGCCCGCGGCGGCCTCGCCCGGCTGGGGCAGCGGCCCCAGCTCGATCGGCGCGGCATGCATCGTGCGCAGGCGCACCTCGCGCCAGGACAGCCCCTCGTTCAGCAGCGCAGGCAGGCCCATGAGCAGGGCGGTCGCAAGCTCGACCGCCTGCAAGACGATGCCGTAGGCGATCGCGCTGGGGGTGGAGACGTGGTAGGCGCCGGCCAGGACCGCCACGCACGCGGCCTGGAAGACGCCAACATTCGCTGGGGTCGCGGGCACGACGGAGGTGACGTTGACCGCGAACAAGACACCCGCGGCCGCGGCGGGGGCCGCGTCGATGTTCAAGCCGAGCGCGATCATCAGCAGCCAGCAGGACAGCCATTGGAGCGTCCATGCGCCCAGCTGGGCCACGGTGGCCAGCGCCGCGGGCCGCGGCCTGCGAAACACGCGCAGACCTTCGCGCAGGCGCGAGAGCGAGCGACCCGCCAGGGCGAGCAGCATCTGGGCGCGGCGCGAGCGCGAGATCCCCGCGGGAGGCACGAGCACGGGCGCGACGTTTGCGCCGATCAGCACGGCGAGCGGGGCGAGCGCAACGAGCAACAGCGCGCGATCGTGCCCGTCGAGCACGCTGACGCTCGACACGCCGGCGATGCCGAGGATCAGCAACGCCAGCAGGTTGAGCATCGTCTGCGAGATGATCGTGCCGAGCACGACGGGAAGCGTCTCTCTGGCGCGCCCAATCCGCCGCGCGACAATCAGCGCACGCGAGGGCTCGCCGAGGCGGGCCGGGAGCGTGGCGGACATCAGCACGCCGATGAACGTCCCTTGCATCGCGTCGCGTCGTTTCGCGCGGCGCCAGGTGGGCGCCGCGGCGAGGATCGCGTGCCAGGAGATCGCGCGGGCGAACATCGCGGCGCACATCAGCGCGAGTCCCGCCGCGATCAAGCCCGGCTTAGAGGCGACGCGCGTGGCTGCCACCCCCGCCCCGCCGCCCGGCTGCCGCGCGCCCCCCGCGCCCCCGCCGCCCGCGAGCGTCGTGGCGGTGAGCGCCGCGCGCCGAAGAGTACGCAGGCGCCGCTCGCGCCCCACCAGCGGCGGCGGCGTGGGCGCGAGCGACGGCAGACGCTGAGGTGGCACGCGAGGCTGGAGATCCGCGGGCGCAAAGCCGTGCCGTCGCGCGGCACGCGCAACGGCACCCTGCGAGCCGCGCTCGGCGGCGCCCGCGAGCGCGATCGCCTGCTCGTAGCCGTCAAGCACTTCGGCGGCGACGTGTGGCCAGGCAAAACGCTCGGCGCGCTCGCGCGCCGCCGCCGCCATGCGGTCGCGCCGCGCAGCCGTCGCGGACCACGTCGCGGTAGCCGGGGATATCCGAGGCGAGTACGGGGGTCGCCGCCGCAAACGCCTCGGTCAAGACCATGCCGAAGCTCTCGCCGCCGAGCGAGGGCGCGCAGAGCAGGTCGGCACGCGCGAGCTCGGCGAGCTTGCGCTCCTCGGAGACCTTGCCGAGCGCGTGCACGTCGCGGTCGTCGAGTTTCATGTGCGCGACCTCCCCGGCGCTTGCGCCGACGAGCGTGAGCGTGGCGGGGACGCGCTCGCGCAGCGCCTCGAACGCCCGCAGCAAGACCGGCAGCCCCTTGCGCTCGACTGCCTGACCCACGAAGACGATGCGCAGCGGATGCTCGCCCGGCTCGACTACCGGCCGCTCTGATGACGTCGTGACTGAGTCGAGCGCAAGCTCGGTCTCGCCTGCCGCCCGGGCCAGCTCGTCCGCCGTGGGGATGCGCACGCCGTTGGGCACGATCCGGTAGCGGCCGCCGTAGAAGCTCTGCGCCGTCCAGGCGGCAGCCTCGGATACGGCGATGCGCACGTGCAGGCGGTTCATGCGTCGGCGTCCGCCGAGCCCGACGGCGGCGATGCCGTTGGTGAGCGCATTCTCGGAATAGGTGTGGAAGGTGCCGACCAGCGGCAAATCACCCGCGGAGAGCAGCGCGTCCCAACCGAGCACCGGGACGACGGGCTCGTGGATGTGCAACACGTCGTATCTCCCGTCACGCAGCTCCCGGCGCAGTGCGTATAGCGAGCTGGGCGTGACGGCCATATTCGAGACCGCGCCGTTCGCGGGGATGCCCACGGTGCGCCCGAGCGAGACGAAGCCCTCAGGGGTGGGATGACGCTGCGGATGCGCCCCGCGGTGCAGGCGCCGGGTCAGTCCGTCGTCGGGGTCAAACGGCGCGAGGATGCGCGGTTCGTGCCCGGCTTCGCCAAGCTCGCGTGCGAGCGCTTCGATGTGGCGGGTGACACCGCCGGGGTAGGTCCACGAATACGGCGAGAGAAGCGCGATTCGCACGCGTCCACTTTATCCGTCGCGGGAGTCGTCGGCGTCGTCGGAGTATCCAGGCGGTGAAGCCTGCCGCCTACCGCTCGGGCGCCATGAGAAGGCTGCGATAATCGGCCCCGATGAGCGCGCGCCATTTCGTGAAGTACACGTTCCTACGTGCCGACCCGGCCTGGCGGCGACTGCCCGACGAGGAACGCGAGCAGCACAAGCGCGAGTTCCTCGCCGCGTGCGAAGACTTCGCCGACGGACACATGCTGCAGAGCTTCTCGCTCGTGGGTACGCGCGGCGACGCCGAGTTGCTGCTGTTGGCCGAGGCGGAGAACCTCGACCGCATCCACGAGTTCCACGTCGTGCTCGCGCAGAGCGGACTGATGAAGTGGTCGCAGACCCCCTATTCGTTCCTCGGCATGCGCAAGAGCTCGGAATACTCCGAAGACGAGCGCACCGTGCCGCGTGGCTTTCGTGGCAAGTACGTGTTCGTCTACCCCTTCGTCAAGTCCCGCGAGTGGTACGCGCTGCCGGCTGATGAGCGCTGGCAGATCATGCAGGGGCATATCCAGGTAGGCCGGGAATACCCGGGCGTCGACAACCACACCGCATATTCATTCGGGATCGACGACCAGGAGTTCGTGGTCGCGTTCGACACCGACGACGTCGGCACGTTCCTCGACCTCGTGCAGAGGCTGCGCACGACCGAGGCGTCGCGCTACACGGTGCGCGACACACCGAGCTTCACCTGCCTGGCGATGTCGCTGGAGCGCGCGCTGAATGCGCTTGACGGCGAGCGGATCGCTCTCACGGCCGCGCTGCCGAGCGCCTAGCCGTGGCGGTCCCGGCGAAGCCGACGCGCAAGGGCAAGGCGCCGTCTCGCCGCAGGGTCTCGATCGCCAAGGCGACGGAGTACCTACGCGCGAGCGACCCGGTCATGGCGCAGATCGTCGATTCGGTCGGCAAACTGCCGAGCGCTCGGCAGGGCAGGCCCGAGCGCGAGGATCACTACGGAGCGCTCGTGCGGGCAATCGTCGGGCAACAGCTCTCGGTGCTGGCGGCGCGCGCGATCTATGGCCGCCTGACCGAGCGCTTCGGCGGACGTCCCCCTACCCCGCAAGAGATCCTCGCCGACGACCCCGAAGAGCTGCGCGCCGCCGCGGGTCTCTCGCGCGCGAAGGTGGGATTCCTGCGCTCGCTCGCCGAGCACGTGCTCTCAGGTGAGCTGGAGCTCGCCCGACTGAACGAGCTGCAGGATGAGGAGGTGATCACCGAGCTCGTCGCAGTCAAGGGGATCGGCGAGTGGTCCGCGCACATGTTCCTGATGTTCCACCTCGAGCGTCCCGACGTGCTCGCTGTCGGCGACCTCGGCATCCGACGGGCGATCGAACGTGCCTACGGCCTGGACGGACTCCCCGACGCCGCGGAGGTCGAGCGACTCGGCGAGCCTTGGCGGCCACATCGCACGCTGGCCTGCCGCTACCTGTGGCGCTCCCTCCAGAACGAGCCGACCTGAGAGAACGCGAAGGGGCGCCACGTGGACGCCCCTTCTCACGAGTCGCGGCTTTGTCGCAGGCCGCTTTGTCGTGGGACCGCTTACTTCGTTTTGGTCTCGACCGGTTCCTCGTTGACTTCTTCTTCGATGTCTTTGCCTTCGCCCGCGATCGTTTCATTGAGCGTGCTCATGCCCGTTTGTTCGGGCGAGCGCATTTCAATACCCGTCGTGTTCGTCGTGAGCGTGTCGTTGGCCTGACCTTCGAAGGCTTCGGGTAGCTGCTTGCCTTTTACGGCCTTGTACAGGACTAGGCCCCACTTGCTCATGTGGTTGAGATTGCTGAAGAACCCGTTCTTGACCTGCCCGATCACCGAGCCTTCGACCGTGTGGATCGTTTCGGGAAGTTTCCCGCAGTAATACGTGAACAGGATGCCGCTGCCGCCTTCGGGCTTCAGATCCCAGCCCGCGGTCTTCTTCGTACTGTCGATGTAGGCGAGGTTGCCTTCGAGCGTGCCCTGTTCGATGATTTCCCCTTCTTTGGCAGGGGTCGTCTGGCACGGGCGTTTCGCGGAGTCTTCGCAGATGTCAAACGACAGTTTGACCTTCTCGGTTTTCGCGCCGGTGTATTCGCCTTTGAACACCGATGCCGAGCAGAACACCCGCTGACCGCCCACGGTTTCGAGCACCGTTTCTTCACCGACGCCGAAGAACTTGTTGTGCGGCCCAGGCCCGGGCAGCCATTCGTATCTCCCGTTGTGCCCCGCCTTCGGTTTGATGCACCGCGCGCTGCCGTAGCCACCGCTGTAGATGGTCTTTTTTCCTTCTTTCACACCTTCGACTTCCACACAGCGCCCCACTTCCGGCGGTTCGGCCGCGGCCGTCGCCGCCCCAACCGCGCTGATCGCAAACGCTGCCAGCAGACATCCACCGGCCACCCTTACTCGTCTCATCTGAACTCGCTTCCTCCGCGTCGATTGACCCCGTCCCGCCCGCACCTGATGCGGGCAGCGCCCCGTTCCCAACGGGAACTGAGACGCAGAAGCGACAGCCTCACGCGGCGGAGAATCCTCCGAGCCGATCCCCGCGCTCCCGGCAAACGCTCGGCCGAGAGATACCCCCACAAACTTAATCTCAAACCGCACTATGCCGCCCCATCCTCGGCGGTGCGCCGGACCGCCGTCCTACTTCTTCTTCTTGGATTTCTTCGCCTTCTTGGCGCCGTACTTCTTGCGCGCCTTCGCTTCGCAAGAGGCCCGCTTCTGCTTGTTGTGCTTGAACTGCTTGCGGCACGCCTTCAGCGCTTTGGTCAACTTCTGCGCGCGCGTCGCTTTGAAGCCCTTGACCGCCCCGCACCCGGCGATCGCGACGTTCGTCGTCGTGCTTCGGACCACGCCGTTCTGCCCGGTGATCACGGTCGGCATGCCGACCTTCTTCGAGCAGATGTTGTAGTTGGGACCTTCCTGGGTGTTGATCGTCAGCGCCGAGTGCGGGCCCGCTGGCAACTTCGTTTCAAAGCTCGTGAACGGAGCGTCGGGCGAGGATTCGAAGCGCGAGTAGGTGACGCCTTTTTTGATGTCGGTCTTGCCGTCGAGGATGATTTCGACCCCTTCGCCCTGGAGCACGAACTCGACGTCGGGGAATGCGGCGTTGCCGTGCGAGACGAGGTAGGCCGGCCCGGTCAGCGGGTTCTTGAAGACCGGCGTGTGGATCGTCGCCATGCCGATGTTTGAGCCCTCCGGACAGCTCGCGGAGTTGGCTTCAAAGACTTTGTCGATGCAAGCTTTCTGGATTGTCGTCAGGCGCGAAGGCAAGATTTTCGGGATGGTCAAGAAGACTTTGGCGATGCCCGCCTGGCCCAGCCCGGCCGATGTCACCGTGACGTTGAAGCCCGTACCGCCGGCTTTGCTCCCGTGGCCGCCTGCCGACGCTGTCAGCTTGGGGGCAAATGGCAGGCTCGCGCAGTTCGACACTCCGAAGGGATGCGATACGGACTGCGAGGCCCCTTCGTAGCCCGAGAGCGTGCCCGTGACCGCCATCGAGGAGCAGTTCGTCGGGTTGAACTCGAATCCCGGTCGATCGATCGTCACGTTTAGCGCTTTGATCTGCGAGGGGGCACCTTTGACGAACTGCGGCAGCGGATCGCTGGTCACCGTCACCGCGGCGGTGTACGGGTTGATCCTGATCGCGGAGCGAACCGGTACGTCGCCGAGGTTGAGCTTGCCGGCGATCGCGTGCGTCACCGCCAGCAAGCCGAACGGCGCCCCCTTGTAGCCCGCGGTCAGGTAGACGTCGCCGCTCAGCGAGACCGGGACACTGCCGAGGCCCGAGACCGCGGTCGAGTGCCCGACCAGCGAGTCAGGGCCACATTGGTCTCTCGCGGCCAGTTCGTCGGGGCACGGCGTGACCGATGCGATCACCGCAGCTGCGCCCGGCGGCAGCGTCGTGGAGATCGACTGCAGCGGCTGGTCGCCGTCGGGCCTGCGGATCGTCAGGGTGAAAGGCGAGAAGGCGCCCGCCTGGGGATTGCTCACGCCGGCTTCGAAGCTCGGGGCGAACGGCAGCGGCCCTTGCGACGGGCACGGCTCGCCGTCGGCGTTCGGCGACAGCGAGAAGTCCGCGCGACGTTCCTGCGTCGGCTGGCCCGAGGTCGGTTCGAACTGCGCCGTCGTGGTGTAGGTGCGGTTGCAGAACGGGGGCGTCGTCTGCGTGGCGCGCGGCCCGTTCGTGAGGTGCAGCTTCAGCGTTTCGAACGGCAGCGGCGGCGTGTTGGCGAAGCGCGAGGTCAGCTGGCCTGTGGTCTGGTCGATCAGGACTTGACCCGCGAGCTTTACTCGCACGCCGGTTTCTTTGTCTTCGGCGACCAGGTAGAGGACGAGTGGCGAGCCGAACGGATCCGTGTTCTGCGACCCGAAGTAGACGCTGCCCTTCAGTTCGTTGTCGAGTAGCGGGGACTTGATGTTGACGGTTCCCACTTTCGCTGCGTCAAGGCACGTCGCGGCCAGAGGGGTGAACAGCTGGCCTTCGGTCTCGCCCTGCAGCGCGCTGCCCGTGTCTGCATCGTTTGCAGGGCCACTCGCCGAGAGCAGCCCCGAGCGGAGGACCGTGCATGGTTCGAGTCCGTCGGCGGCACCCGCGTTCGCGAGCATCCCTTCCGGCAGCTTCACGGTCGTGGATTTGATGTCGGCCTCGGCGACGCCGGTGGTCGAGAGCGTCGTGCTCTGCGGCATGTTGACTTCGACGTTCAGGCCCGTCGGCGTGCTCGCCCGGGTTTCATCGGGCTGGGCGCTGAACGAGGGGTTGAACGGCAGGTGTTCGCATCCCTGCAGCGCGACGATGTTGCTCAGTCCGAGGCCACCCGCGGGAACGAGTTCTTCGTTCTTCCAGGATTGCGCCTGAACCGAGCCGACAAGCGGTGTCCCGCAGGTCGTCGTCGGCAGCGTGAGGTACGGCGGGTCGGTAGGGCTCGCTGCCGGGCAGGGCGGAACCGGTTCGAGCCCCTGGACGTAGTAGCCACCTCCCAGGCACTCCCAGCCCCGGGCGCCCTGGTGGCGAGGATCGCCGGGCACGCCCCATACCGTCACGACAGTGCTCAGGGCTTCGGCCGCCTGCGAGTTGTCACGCACCGAGACCTGCGCGGCGTAACCGCCACCGGTCTTGATCGAGGTGTCGAGCACGATCGGGACTTTTTCGAAGACGAAGCCGAACCTCGCGGGCTCGCCTTCGGCCGGCCTGAGGTTGAAAACCGGCACCGTCGCCGTATAGCGAGCGAAGTTTTCACGTTCTTTGAAAGTCACGACCGCGATGCCGACTGCGGTTTCGGGCGGACATTCGTTGCTGTTACCCGAGCGGATCACGTTGAAGGCCACTTCCGAGCAGCGCGGGATCACGTTCGAGCTCGCGTTCGCGAGCAGCCCCGGCGGCAGCGTCGTGACCAGGTTGCGCAGGAGCGCGGGCGTCGCGGGGAATTCCTGCGCCGGCCCTCCTTTGTTACCGACTTCGAGCTTGGGGTCGGTGTCGGTCGTCTGGTTGAGCGCGATCATCGTCGTCAGCTGAAACGGGTGCGAGCCCGCCTGGCTGGCGATCGAACCGTCCTCTTCTTCGGGGACCAGTTCGAACTGTTCGATGCCGAACGGAGTCGGCGATGGATCGATCTTGATCGGGCGGATGATTTCCCTGGTCGGCGCGTTGCCGCCTTCGGCCTTTACGCCCAGCGGTTCTCCCGAGCTCGCACCGGCGTCGACCGTCACAGGAATGTCGACTTCGATCGAGATGTATGGAGGCAGCGTCCCCACGTAGGAGCACTGCAGCACTGGTAGAGCGGTGCATTTCGACAGCGGTAGCTGGCGTTTTTTGTCGTTGTTGTTGCCGCGCCCGGGCGTGGCGGTCATCTGTTCGGTGGCGTGCAGTCCCGTCGGCAGGGTCTCGGTGATCTTCACGGGGTTGGCTTCCGTGCCGACGATCGGCGTGTCGCCCATGTTCACGAGCACGGCGACGACCTGCGCCTTAGCCCCAGGCGTCAGGTTCGTCGGTGCGGTCCGCGTGAGCATGAACCAGTGGGGGGCGACCGCGCCCGCCGCCGTACCCACGGAGCCGCATAGCAGCGTGGCCATCAGCACGACCATCGCGATCAGGAAGTTCTTGCGCCGCATCACTTCTTCCCCCCCGTTGCGCGCTTGGCGGCGCTCTTCTTCGCGGGCTTCTTAGCTCCGTACTTCTTGCGCGCCTGCTTTTCGCAGGAAGTGCGCTTCTTGCCGGCCTTGTGCTTCTTCTTGCATGCCTTCAACGCCGCGGCGAGCAACTGCGCGCGCGTCTTTGCTTTCGGCTTCTGCGATTCGGTCTTACCGAGCACGCTCTGCTGCACGGCATTGCCCGCGCCCGAGGGCGAGGAGCTGGCCGGCGCAGCGAACCCGGGCTGGGCGTTGGGCGCGGGACGACAGCCTTCGTCGGTGCACGGCGTCGGCGGAGGCGTCGGCGGAGGCGGGCAACCTTCGGCCGCGCTTTCGCACACGCGCGCGTCGTAGATGTCGTAGGCGTTGTCCGGGTCGTTGCCGGGCACGAGCCTCGCGTCGGTCAGGAAGAAGACGTCGCTGCCGTCTTCGCTCGCGTCGAGGAAGGCCGTTTCGTGCTGGGACTCACCCGAGGAGACCAGCGACACGCAGCCGCCGGCGGCATTCGCCTGGGCGCAGCTGCCCACGCCGAGCGGCTCGTACTCATACACGTCCGCCTTGCCGTGATTGACGTCCTGCTTGACGAGCGAGTCCGAACTGTTGAAGAACATTCGCCCGCTGTTGGACAGGTAGCGGGATTGGTAGACGCTCTCGCGGTCGTCGAGGTTCGTCCATCCCGGCACGCTGCCCGCGAGCCAGTGGGCGAAGCTGTCTTCGGATTCGGTGGACCAGATGCCCAGCCGGTCCACGAGCAGGCCACGGCCTTCGCCGGATTCCTGTACGTCATGAACGCCCACGGGCTGCGCGCCGCCAGGGTTGCAGGAGACGCAAGTCAGTCCCGTCCCCGCCCCCTGGGCGTCGAACTGAAAGACCTCCTCATCGGGCTGCCCGCTGTTCGCGTCGAGGTTGTTGTAGCCGGTCAGGCGCTGGGTCGACATGAAGGCCAGGTAGCGGCCGTTGGGCGAGACGCGGGCGGTCGTTTCCACGACCTTGAATTCGGCGCGGTTCGTCGAGACGACGCCCCAGTCGGGTCCATCTTCGTTCGAGAGCCTGCCGATTAGCCGTGGTTTTTCCCATCCGCTGCCACTGTTGTGAACGACATACAGGTTGCATTTCGCCGAGGGCACTCCCTGCCACACGCACTTGCCAGGGCTGGCGCCTTCGGCGAGCACGCCGTTGGCGACGAAGTAGATGTAGGAGCCGTCTTCGCTAGCGCCGAGCACGCCGCCTTGGACCGCGGAGCTTTCACCCGCGTTCAGGTCGGGGCTCAGGTCGGTGAGCCGTTCGCCCGCGGGCTTGTCGCGTTCAAAGACATAGAGGTCACCAGTTTCTTCCCGTTCGGCCGAGGCGTTCGAGGTGAGCCGCTGGTTGTCGGTGAAGAACACCCGATCGCCGTTGACGCTGGCGGTCATGTAGACGGCCTGCGCCGGCACCGTCGGCGTGGGGGCGTCTTCGTTCGCTTCGTCGACCTGATCCGTCGCGAGCGTGCCGTCGTCTTTCAGTTCCGTCTGGTACAGGTGGCGATTGCTGCCGCCGGCTTCGGCGACCTGGCTCCAGCTGACGCGCGAGCCGTCGAGCGAGATCACCCGCTGCGCGCCGCTGAACAGGTTCCCTTCGATCGCCCCGCCGAAGCCGACCTGGCCGTCGGAGGCCTCATTGCCGTTCGGGAGGATGTTCACAGTCAGCAGCTGGCCTTCGCCGGGGCTCGTCCCTTCGCGCGACCACTCGAGCAGGTCCTTGCCCGCCCCAACCGAGCGGGCGATCAGCACGTGGTTCTGGTCGGGCGTCGCGCCCTGGAAGGAGATCGAGCTGCGGTTGCCAACGCCCTGCAGCAGCGGCGTGTAGCAGTGCAAACCACGGCAGGAGGTATCGCGCTCATAGGCGGTGAAGCCCGACGTTTCGCCGAACGTCTGCGAGGGAGCGAGCGGTTCGATCGGATACACGACCGCGTGCGAGAGATCGCTGCTGAAGAACTGGTACTCGCGCCGGCTGTTGGCGACGATGCCCTGGGCCGCTTCGTTTGGCGTCGTGACGTTGTGCATCGACCATTTGCCCGGGCTTTCCCGCGTGCCGACGAGTTGGGTCAGTTCAGGAGCGCGCTGGCCAGGAGGCGATTCGTCGCCGATCGGCGCGGCAGCTGTGTACGCCAACCCCCTACCGTCCGCGGCCGCCTGGATCAAGCCGCCTTCGTGGGCTAGCGGTTCGACCGCCGCGCCCCGCTTGTTCGCGGGCGAGACCAATTCCCACGCGCGGCCATCGGCCAGCACCGATTCCAGTTCGCCCGACGAGAACGTCGTGAAGACACCTTCTTCGCTGCTCTGTGCTTTGCCGAGGGCGTTTTCGGCGACCACCACGAAGTGGTAAGTCGCTCCCGGCGCGAGTTCGCTCAGTTCCGCGGGCGCGGGCTGGTCGCCAAAGCCACCGCCGAGGTTGACCAGCGGCGTCGTCGATCCACACGCCGAAGGTTCGCCCGCGCACGGCGAGGTGCCGTAGCGCATGAAGTAGCGCGTTTCGAGCCCGGTTGGGTCGATCGTGGCTTTGAGCTTCGCCGAGAAGCTCGTGATGCTCGAGGTCGAGAGGCTCCCCGGCTGGATCACCGGCGGCCCGGCCGGCTCGGGTCCATATACGTCGACGCGCGCGTTCGCCGAGTCCGCGACGAGCACTTCGTTCGTGGCGCCGTTTACCCTGAGCCCGGCGCCGCCCGCGAGCTGGGCTTGGCCAAAGGTCTGGATGAGTTTGCCTTCGGAGGTGAACGCCGAGACCGACGTCCCGTTGTCGATGTACACGTCGTTGCTCGACTGGTTGCCCAGCGATGGGTCGACCGCCACTCCCGTGCTGTTCGTTTCTGGCGCGACCTCCGGGATCGTGACTTCGCCCGAGAGGCCCCCGTCTTCAGCGACGGAGACCGCGAGCTGCGCGACCAAGCAGATGTGCACTACGCATGGAGCCTGCAGGTGTTCTTCGACCGGCAGTTCTTTTTTTTCATGGCGTTCTTCGGCGCGTTCTTCGAAGAGTTCTTCTTCCTCTTCGATCGTGGCACCTTCGGGTTCGTAAGCCACGTACACGTGGCCGAGCGAGTCGACCGCCAGTCCGGGACGCGCCGGGCGCGAGGGGGCCACTTCCGGCAATTCAAACTCTTCGGGTTCGTCAATGAGCTTGTTTTTCGCTTCGCTCGTGAAGCGCTCGATCACCACTTCTTCTTCTTCACCTTCGCGATCGACCCAGACCACGCCTTTGCGATCGACCGCGACGCCCATGACCGGCCACGGTTCTTCTTTTTCTTCGAGCCGATCGATTAGCCGGCCCAGCGGTTTGCCGTCGAAGCTGAACTTATAGATCGTGGCTTTTTTCCAGCTGCGGTTCGCGACCACGTAGACGTCGCCTGAGGAAGCAGAACCTTTCGGCCCTCCGGGTGAGTTGTCCACCGCGATCGCCACCGGTTCGTCGAACTTGGGGCTGGAGGCCGAGCCGAAGCCTGCGATCCCCGGTTTGCAGCTCGCTTCTTCGGTGCACTGTTCGTAGCCTTCTCCGCCGTTCAGCACCCCGGCACCCCACGCTTCGAGGAATTCGTGGTTCGGCCCGAGGCGAATTACCCGGTTGTTCGCTTTGTCGAGGATGTAGGTGTCGCCGGCACCTCCATTGTCGGTGCGTTCGTTGACGGCCACGTCACTCGGGCTTGACAGTTTGCTCCCACCCAGGGTTTCGAGTGAGCCGGTGAACACGTGCCCGCGGTGGATCAGCGCCCCGGCCGAGGCGCAAAAGGCAAGCACGGCAAGCAGCACCACCAGCGACGTGACCACCGTGACGGTCGCGCCCGCGATTGGCGACCGATGAAGCGGACGCCGCATTACCCCTGCACACCTCTCCACTCCCGCTCCCATCCTGCCCTCGATGCCACTAGCTGACTACTACGTACCCTCGATCGCCAGGCTACCAGCCTGCACACAACTGTCAAGCGGGTACCGTCGCCTGTCGTAGTGCCTGACGAGCCTGCCCGCTTGGTCGCGCGCCGGGGCGCGTGAACTGCTGTCACGGGCGGTGATCCAGACACGGAAAGGGGACTCAGACACGTAAGCGGGCGCAGGACACGAAAGGGCCTACGTGCGTGTGGGGCCCGGAGGCCCCACACGCATGCTGCATCTACTAACTACAAAGGCGACTGATTGCCTAAGCGGCGATCATCTCCTTTTCGCCCTTGAGCACGGATGTGGTCTTCTCACCCGAAGGCAGCGTCACGCCGGGAGGCGTGATTTTGCTCAGGAGGAAGTGCGCCGGGCCCGTCATGGCGTTTTCAGGGAATTCGCCGAAGACGACTTCCTGGCCACCTTTGGCGTTCACGTTGAACGTCTGGGTGCCTTCTTTGCTGATTTTGTTGATGTTGCCCGTGTTGACACCGATCACCGAACCGACGGTGACGATTTCCAGACCTTCGCAGTCGAAGGCAGCGGACACGCCTTTGTCAGCAGCTTCGACGTCGCTGCCGACGGTTTTGGCTTCTTTGTTGATGTAGCCAAGCGTCGCGGTCAGCGTTTTGGTCTTGATCACACCAGCTTTCTGGCCTTCGGACGTGCACTTTTTACCTTCGCTCGTGCAGGTCTTGAATTCGACCGTGATCGAAGCCGTTTTCGCGCCGGTAATTTCACCTTCGGACTTACCGGACTTGCAGGTCACCGTACCGGCGACAGCGCCGCCTTTCCACGGTTCAGCTTCATTTTCAGGAATGTAGCTGTCGAGCGTGCTGACGCCGTTCTTACCCTTCAGGCCGAACTTTTTGGCCGATTCCCAGCCCTTCAGTTCGTACTTGCCTTCGCCTTTCGGTTCGGCGGTGGCGCATTCCTTGTCGGCGAATTTGCCGTTGTAGACTTTGCCGATTTTTTCGGCCTTGACACAGACCTTGTATTCAGGCAGCGCGGCCGAAGCGCTCGACACGGCCACCGCGGCCACGGCGAACACAGCGACGAGGCAGAGCCCCATCATCTTGATCCGTCGCATCTAGATACTCCTTTTCCCTCTTGATAGTCGCCGGCATCCGGGTCCCCACCCGATGAAGACAGAACCCCCGATACCAGTCCCTGCCCCTGTGCTGTACCCAGCCAGCGGCCCTCCAACCCCGACCTTGTCAGAAAAAAACATCTTCGTCAAGATCGAGTCAAGCGTATGTCAAATCATGCGTTTCCCCGCCGGCATTCGATAGCCGAGCAGCCGGTTACGCACGCGGATCCATCCTCCATCAGGCGTCTTGCCGGCCGCCGCAGATGCTCGAAGTCCTTCGACTAGGAGCGCCTTCCGGACGCCGGCCCCCTCCAGGCCCCGTCACGATGCTTGACATCATGTCGCGGCGAACGTACCACAGCGTTTGACGTAATGTCAAGTGTTTAGTAGGTCTGCGTGGGTCCGCGCCGATCAACCTATCGGCCGACTGACGCTGCCGGCGTCGATGTATCTCGCGCTCAGGCCGTTCGCTGAACGGCGACGGTTCGGTCGGCCTCGGCGACGATCTCCCAGCCCGGGGGCGCTCCATCGCGAAGCTGGCGTGATACCACGGCCGTCGGGCCTGGGAGGCCGCGCCCGCCCGGGCGATCAGCGCGTGCGTCGTGAAAGACCACGTGTCCTCCGACCGCCACGAGCGGATGCCAGTCCATCCAGTCGAGTTCGCACCCCGCCTCGGAGTGATCGCCGTCGATGAACACGAGGTCGGCCTCTCCCCGCCAGGTCTCGGCCACTTCGTGGGACAGGGCGATGTGCCAGAACAGGCTAGGAGCCCCGCTCCCGAACTGCCGTTCGGCCCGTGCGAGCACGCGTCGCGTAGCCCGCTCGGTGGCACCCCAGCCGCTCGGCAGCGCGTCGGGTGCTCGCCCGAACGGATCGATCAGATGCAGCTCCGCGTCGGCGCCGAGCGCACGCTGCAGCGCGAGCGCCGAAGCACCCTCGTAGACACCGATCTCAACGACGCGCCGCGCGCCGCGCGCCGCCCCTAGGAGCACCTGAACGTCCTGCTCGGAATGCATCGTGCGCGGCGGAACAAGCCCTAGCCCGACGGCTAGCGCGCGCAGGCGCACGTCGTCGCGCAAATGCACCGGGGCGAGGCTGCGCAACGACTGAGGGAGGATTGCCACGTCGGCAGCCTACGCGCAGGCGGAGCGTGCAGCTTGTGTCGAGAGGGCCCGGCCACTCGCGCGCGCACGCGTGTATTCGCGCCAGAGGTTGTAGGCCGGATAGACGTGAGACAGGTCGGCGCTGAGCAACCCCACCGGGAAGGCGGGATCCTCGCGGAAGCTGTACTGGAAGACCGCCTGGACGCGTGGGTCTGCGACCCAGCCTTCGAGCTGGCGCGCGAGCGCGACGCAGCCGTCGCTTTCTTCCGCAAGCCCCGGGATCCGTTGACGACCCGGATGGGGCGCGCCGGCGCCCGCCTCGGTCACCCATATCCTCGCCCGTTGCCCACAGGGACCGCGCCGATCGAGCGCCGCCTCCAGCTCCGCCACAGCTTCAAGCTCAGGTATAGCCTTATCCCTGCGGGCATACGCATGCACGGACCAAACGGTGGAGAGGCAGATCACTTCCTGTCCGAGGCCCGCGACGAACTCCGCGATGCTCGTGCGGTGCGGGGAGGGTTCTTGGAAGGCGTTCAGCTCGCCCAGCAGGATGTGCCGCGAGCCGCCCGCCGCGTGTAGTTCGTCGGCCATCGCCCGTGCAAGCTGGGCGTAGACCGTGGGGGCGAGCGTGGGCGAGGCGATCGTGCAGTCCTGCCGCTGGGGGCTGAGGAAGACCGCATCGTTCGGCTCGTTCCATGGCGAGAACCAGTCGAGCGCCACGCCCTCGCGAGCGCCGAGCGCGAGCAGCGAACGGATCAACGCGCGATAGCCCGCGAGCCCAGCCGCGCTCAGTGGCCGCGAGAACGCATGAGTGTCGCCTTGTTCGCAGCCGCCCGGCGGGCGGGCGGCCCATGCTGGGACGCCGAACAGATCGAGCACCACCTCAAAGCCTTCGCCTCCTTCAGCGCGTGCTGCACGCTGCTGGGAGGCGATCGCCGCCAGCTCCTCGCGCAGACCCGCGTATGCGCTGCAAGGGCCAACCGCACGAGCACAGCCTTCTACCTCGCCCGACAGGACAGCCGGCTCTTCGGCGCGCGGTTGGAGCGCAGCCCAATCAACGAGCAGCCGTATGTAGCGGGGATGAAGCGCCGTGAGCTGCTGCCTCGCTTTCACGAAGGCCGCGTCACCTGGCGGTGACGGATCAAGGGCGGGGCTCCACAGCAGCGCGGCGTTGTCCTCGGTCAGCCCAAACGCCGGACCCGGCCCGACGACTCGCGAGCCCAGCGTGACACCACGCGTCTCAGAGGAACCAGACCTCGATGAGCTAGACCTCGAACTCGAGTCAGACGAACCGCAGCCGATCAGCGACCAAGCCCAGGCGATGAGCAACAGCGCCGAGACGATCGGCGCGATCCGTCCACGAACGAACGCCCGGACCGGGCGGGCGCCGAGACTCAGACGGCCGAGACCTGCTCGTCCTCGGCTACGCGGAAGGAGGAGCCGCAGCCGCACGCGGCGACAACGTTGGGATTCTCGACCTTAAAGCCCGCGCCTTGCAGGCTTTCCTCGTAGTCGATCACCGATCCGCGCACGAAGGGCAGGCTCTCGTTGTCGACGAGCAGCTTTAGCCCATGGCTCTCGAAGACGAGGTCGTTTTCGCGCTGCTCGTCAAACGCCAGCTGGTACTGAAAGCCCGAGCAACCGCCGCCGCGAACGCCGACCCGCAGGCCCGCCATGCTCACGTCGGCCTCCTGTGCGGAAAGGAACTCGCGCACCTTCTCTGCGCCCTTGTCGCTGATCGTGATCATCGCTTTACTCCTCGTCGCTGCCCCAAGACTTTCCAAAGTATAGCGGTGGGCCGCAGAGTCGCTACGCTAGGGATCAATGCCCTCCGCAGAGGACATCAGACGACGAATCGAGGCTTCGATCCCCGGCGCGGTCGCCGAGGTCGATGACTACACGGGCGGCGGAGACCACTTCCGCGCGACCGTCACCGCGACGGCCTTCGCGGGGCGCAGCCGGATCGAGCAGCACCGCCTCGTCTACGAGATCTTCGGCGCGGAGATAGGCGGGCCGATCCACGCGCTCTCGTTGAAGACGCAGGTTCCCCAGCCGACGACAACCACCTGAGCCAGGAGCGACGAATGTCAAGCAGCAACCCCACCAGCGAGCTTCCGATGGCCTCCAACCAGCCGGCGCCGAGCGCTGCTCCCGCCACCCCCACGGAGTCCAACCCGATCCGCGACGCGATCGCCGAGGCGATCTCCGAGCACAAGGTGATCTTGTTCATGAAGGGCACGCCCGAGGCCCCGGCCTGCGGCTTCTCCGCGCGGACGGTCGCCGCGCTACAGGCGCTCGACACGCCTTTCGCGGCGGTCGACATCCTGCCCGACCCGCGCATCCGCCAGGAGCTCTCGGCGCTTTCGAACTGGCCGACGATCCCTCAGCTATTCGTCAACGGAGAGCTACTGGGCGGATGCGACATTGTCAGCGAGATGTATGAGTCAGGAGAGCTCGCCGACGCATTGGTGTAGGGTCCCGCGGCGCGCATGCCCGCCGTCGCGGTAGCCACAGACAGCACCCACTACCTGCCACGCGAGCTGGCGGAGCGCGAAGGCGTTCATCAGATCAGCCTTTACGTCGGCTGGCAGGGCCAGCCGGAACGCGAGCTGGAGATGCCCTCCTTCGACGCTTTCTATGAACGGCTGCGCACCGACCCGGAGCTACCGACGACCTCCCAGCCTTCGATCGGCGACTTCCTCGCGGTGTGGGAGCCGCTGCTTGAGCAGGGCCAGGACATCGTCTCGATCCACCTAGCCGGCGGTATCTCGGGCACCTGCGAGGCCGCGCGGCAGGCACACGGGCTGCTGAGCGAGCGCGGACTCGGCGATCGCGTCGCAGTCCTCGATGCCGAAAGCGGCTGTGGCGGGACGGGCTTGCTGGTGCTCGCCGCCTGCGCCGCCGCCCGCGCGGGTGCGGACAAAGACGCGGTGATCGCGCACGTTCGCGAGACGCGCAAGTCGCTGAAAATCTGGTTCTGCCTCGACACGCTCGAGTACCTGCGCCGGGGCGGGCGAATCGGCAAAGCACAGGCCTGGCTTGGCGGCACGCTGAAGATCAAGCCGATCCTCTCCCTGGAGTACGAAATCACGCCGGTCGAGCGGGTGCGCACCGCGGGTCGTGCCTTCGAGCGAATGGTTGACTACGCCGAGGAGCTGCATCGCAGCGGCGTGGACGGTTGGGTCGTGCAGCACATTCAGGCGCCCGATCAAGCGCAGCGCCTGATCGACCGTTGTCGCGAGCTGTTCGGCTCAGAGCCCGTTTTCACCTCGGAGGTCGGGCCGGTGATCGGGACTTACACGGGCCCGGGCCTGATCGGCGTGGGCGGCGTCCCCCGCGCACTGCTGAGCTGAGAGCTCACGGCGTCTAACGCGTAGGCGCCGCTGCCGGACGCTGTCGAGCTAGCCCCTAGCCGCGCTTGCGCTTGCGCTTGCGTCGGCGACGCAGCATGCGCACGCCAAGTGCAAGACCGACCAATGCGGCGCCGGCGGTGAGCTCGCTCTCGTGACGGCGCAGGTGCCCGCGCCAATCGGTGATATGCGCGACCTCGCCGCGCAGCTTGTCGAGCGAGGTCGCGAGCTCCATCCGGTTGGCCTCGATCGAGCTGCGGATCTCCGCGGGCGAGCGCTGCGCCATCAGCCACCCGCTCCCGCCGCCGGGTCGGCACCGTCCCCGCTACTGACGGTCTCTTTGATCTTCTTCGCCTCATCGATTGCCATCGCAGGCACAGGCGGGCTGCCTTTTTTGACGGCTTTCGCCGCGAGCAGCCCGGCAAGAGCTCCGAGCAGCAGAAGGATCACCGCCATTGCGAAGAAGCCCCAGAAGTAGGTGAATTCGTTGCCGGGGAGGTAGTAGTAGAGCAGCCACGCGCAGCCGACCAGCGCGAAGATCAGTGCCATCGCAAAGAAGATCCCAGCGGCGATTCCGACGACCGCGCCCTTGACGAGCTTCGTCGCCTTTTCGGTGACCTCGGCCTTCGCCAGCTCGACCTCCTCGCGCACGAGCAGCGTCGCGCGGTCAGAGACCTCGGCGATCGCGGCGGCGATGTTGTGCGGCGGCTCGGAGCCCTCCCGACCGGGAGGAGGCGTCGTGGACACGCTCACTCGGGCGGCTCCTCGGCGAACAGGCGCCGCCAAGTAACGGCCGCCGCGCGCTGGGCGACGATGCTCGCGAGCGCTCCAAATCCCGCCAAGAGGCCCGACCAGATCAGCCGCTTGACCATCTCGTTCTCCATTACTGAGGGAGTCTATTGCCCGGGGTGGTCCGATCGGAAACGGGGGCCTCCAGTCCGCCACAGACCGTCTCGACAACGACGGCCTTGGCCCGCTCGAACTCATCCGCTCCCTGGGGGAGCAGGTCGAAGATCCAACCGGTTAGGAGCTGCTCGATTACGCCGTAGAACGCCATCGCCGCGAAGCGCGCTTCGATCTCGCGCTTGAAGACACCTTCATCTTGGGCCTGCTGGACGATCTTGCCGATCAGCTCATACGCCTCGCGGATCGTGTCGATGTGGGTGTCGCCGAAGGAGTTCGCGGCCCGCGTGACCTCGACGATGATCACCTTCATCAGGTCCGGGTCGTGGCGGTAGCTGTCGATGATGAACGAGGCGATCGCGCCAAGCTTCTCGCGCACGGGGAGCGGCCCAGCGTCTACCTCGCGGATCAGCTCGAGCATCACTTGCCAGCGCTCGAGGAACAGCGTGTCGAGCACCTCGTCCTTGGAGCCGAAGTAGTGGTAGACGAGGCCGTAGGCAACGCCGGCCTCGTCGGCGATGTCCGAGACGCGGCAGGCGTGGAAGCCCTGGCGCGCGAACACGCGCACCGCAGCATCCAGGATCAGCCGGCGCTTGTCCGCCGCGGCCTTGCTGTTGCGCTCGCGCGGCGCGCCGTTGCCCCGACTTGAGCGGGTCGCGCTCATGCGCGCACCTCCTGCGGCCAGGTGTAGACCTCGGCGCGACGGTTGGCGAGCGACGGCAGCTGCGCGCGGATCTCGCGCTGGCGCGCGAAGTCCAGCTCCGCAACAGCGTATCCCTCG